>OLPS01001190.1_pt1 | contig 28708 bp, 28 predicted proteins | sample 1673071 | NCBI WGS metagenome assembly OLPS01 (sample SAMEA3136752, study PRJEB25190) | human gut metagenome | reverse complement strand
CGGCAATCGCGTGGGGCACGAAAGCGTGGAGATCACCTATCGGTACGCGCACCTGTTCCCAACCGTACAAAAGGAAATGGCAGATAAATTAAATATGGAAAGGGGCAATTAAAAATGTCAGCAAAGAATTTGGACAAGCACAACCGTTGGAGGAACAAGACCGTGGCTTTTCGGGTCTCCCCGGAAGAGGATACCCAGATCGAGACGGCGGTGAAGCTCACCGGCTTGACCAAGCAGGATTACATCATCCGGCGGCTGCTTTGCCGGGATGTGGTGGTCCAGGGCAATCCCAGAGTTTACAAGGCCCTGCGGGACCAGCTGGCCGCCGTACTGGACGAGCTGCGCCGGATTGAGGCCGGGCAGGGCGTAAACGATGAGCTGCTGGACACCATCCAGATGATCGCAACCATTATGAACGGGATGCAGGAGGACTTTGCCTATGACCGATGAGATAAAGAAAATGACCGCCCATAGTTCATCTGTTGGCGCAGATGATGGGCAGTCAATCTCTCAAAATTCCAAGACCACTATACCAGATTCAGACGAAAAAAGCAATTCCCCCGAAAGAGATTTGGAGGAACTTTACCGGAAAATGCGCCGCATGAGTGACCCGGCCTATCTGCATACTGTGACCCTGGACGAGCTGATGGACAATGTGTTCGAGGGCAAGTCTGCGGTGATTGAGAACCTGCTCTATACAGGAGCGTACATCCTTGCCGGAGCGCCCAAAATCGGCAAGTCTTTCCTGGTGGCGCAAATCGCCCACCATATCAGTACCGGTCAGGATTTGTGGGGCTACAAGGTCCACCAGGGAACCGTCCTTTATCTTGCTCTGGAAGATGACGAGAGCCGTTTGCAGCGCCGGATGTTCCGTATGTTTGGTGTAGAGGGAACAAGCTCCCTGCATTTTGCCACCAACGCTAAAATGATCGGCAGCGGCCTGGATGAACAACTGGAAAAGTTCGTCCGGGAACATAGTGATACCAAGCTGATTATCGTGGATACCCTGCAAAAAGTTCGGGAAGCGGTGAGCGACAGTTACAGTTACTCCAGCGACTATGAGGTAATCGGCAGACTGAAACAATTTGCTGACCGTTATGGTGTCTGCGCCCTGATCGTCCACCACACCAGAAAGCAGCCTGCGGGAGACAGCTTTGAGATGATTTCCGGCACTACGGGCTTGCTGGGCTGTGCGGATGGAGCGCTCCTGATGCAGAAGGAAAAGCGGACGGATAGTAAGGCAACCTTGGAGGTTGTGGGCAGAGACCAGCCGGATCAGCGGCTGTATCTAAGCAAGGACCAAGAGAGCCTAGTCTGGGGGCTCGACCATGCAGAGAATGAGCTTTGGAAGCAACCCCCAGATCCGGTACTGGAAGCCGTGGCAAAGATCGTATCTGCTGACAACCGGGAATGGGAAGGCAGCCCCACCGAGCTGGCCCAAGCGATTCAAACAGACATGGCGGTGAACCGGCTTACCAAGCATCTGAATGTGAATGCCAGCCGCCTATTGGAAGAACATCAGGTGAAGTACGAGAACAAAACCAAGCACGCCGGGCGGCGTATCCGGCTGACCTACATGGTGGTGGAAGCCCCCGCGTTTGAAGTAATCGAGTAAAGCGCGACGCTCGCAACGGTCGCGACGGTGTTTTGAGGGGTACTCCCAGCACCGTTGCGACCGTCGTAACCGTCGCGGAACGGAAAATCTGGGGTGGCATTTTACCACCCCATCTTCCAAGGGAAGCCCTATTTTAGGGAGTACCATATTAGCAAAAGGGGTGAGCGATTCACGCACCCCTATGCTCCGAAACGGGGCACTGGGCACAGACAAAAAAGCGTTCGGAGAACGCGCAGCCACAGAATGAAATTCTGTGTTCAAAAGGGGCTTGGGGGCGTTGCCCTCAACAAGCAGACGGCAGGAAATGTGAGTGTGTATGAACACTCGCATTGCTTGCCGGATTTGTGTGTGGCTATCCACACGCATTGCTTGCCGGTAACTAAAATAACCGAAACGGCCCTTGTACCGCTACGGAAAACCAACTGAAATTAAGTATTGGGAGGTAACGACTATGAGAAAGGTTTTGTCCTGTGAGTTCAACCTGGACACCGCCTGCGTGGAGCTGCGCCTGGATGACGGGACGCTGCTCTCCATCGACTGCACCGCCGTGGAGAACGAGGTGGCAAACAGTATGTACCAGCGGTCAGAGCTGGACTGGCTAATCTACAACGATCCGCTGTCCTATGCCGAACTGATTTTGAATGGTGAGCCAGAACTATATTTGAAAGCCGTGACAGAGTATGAATCTTTAGATAAAAGCTGAGATTCAGGCCGTCATCCCAAACACTATTCTAAACTTCAATGCCGTGGAGTGTATATAATTACAGCTGTACATATTGACAATGTTTGCTATAATAAAATATAAGGAGGATGATCTAAATGGATGGGCCTTGTGACTATGGACATTTTGATATTGTCCTTGCGGATTTTCTGAAGCAAAATAGCATTAGCAAAAATCAGCTTTCAGAAAAAGCTAATTTGCAAAGAACACAACTGAACTCGTATTGTAAAAACAATATTAAGCGACCAGATCTTGATGTCCTTGCACGAATTTGCTATGCGTTGAATTGTGAGTTGTCGGACATTATTCGATATGTCCACCCGAATGAAAGAAATGGAGAGAAGGGCAATGGCTGATACAAAAGTAATTGTTATCCCGGAAGGGAAAATATGTGACTACATAGATGGAAAATTTCGTAATGACACACCTGAAGAATATGTGCGTCAAACTGTCGAAAAGCGGTTAGTAAATGAACACAAATATTTTCCAGAACAAATTCGAGTAGAGTACACGCTACAGTTGGGCTCTAGAAAGCCTAGAGCTGATATTGTTATTTTTGAGTCTAAAGACACCGCACAGACCCAGGAAAATATCAAGATCATTATTGAGTGCAAAAAAGAAACTGTAGATGCAAGAAACGCTAAGGATGGCGTTGAACAATTAAAATCTTACATGTCCGCATGTCCTAACTGTGAGTGGGGCATGTGGACAAACGGCAGACAAAAAGAAGTTTTTCGGAAATATGTAAATGATAAAGGTCAGATTGACTTTATGGATTACAATGATATTCCGTCTGCCGATGGGAATTTGGAAGATATCAATCGTCCGAGTCGTGCGTCTCTTAAAAACGCATATGATGATAACCTTTTGTTCACCTTCAAGACCTGCCATAATCATATTTATGTTAATGATGGTATGCAAAAGCAACCCGCTTTTTTTGAACTATTGAAGGTTATCTTTTGCAAAATTGAAGATGAACGAAACATTCCGAAGCCACTTGAGTTTTATGCTACATCGGAAGAACGTTCGAATCCTGATGGTCAGCTTACAGTTAAAAAAAGAATTTCCAAAATTTTTGAAAGAGTAAAAAACAAGAAAAAATATCGGTTGATCTTTGACACAAACGATGAAATCAAGCTTTCGCCTCGGAGTTTGGCATATATTGTGAGTGAGCTTCAAAAGTACAGCTTACTTCATACTAATATTGACATTAAGGGCAAAGCCTACGAAGAAATTGTCGGCGCTAACTTGCGTGGAGATCGAGGAGAATTCTTTACCCCACGTAATGTTATGAAGATGGTCGTTGAAATGATCAATCCCCAAGTGGATGAAAAGGTATTGGACAGTTCATGTGGCACAGGCGGATTTTTAGTTACGGCTATGACACATGTTATGAGTCAACTTGAAAGAGATTTTGCAAAAGAATTAGGAGTCCCTCGTGATAAGTGGGATTCTGATGCTGAAAACGCATTTCAGGATCGGGTATCGGATATGGCCAAAGTAAATTACTTTGGCTTTGATATAAATCCTGACTTGGTTAAAGCAACTAAGATGAACATGGTCATGAATAATGACGGAAGCGGAAATATTCTGCAAAATAACTCTTTGTTGCCTCCTCATGAATGGACCGAAGATTTCAGGACGAGTCTTGCTGAAGCTTTAGGAATTGACAAGTCGAGTATTCGTAACCATTCAACTATTGGCTTTTTTGATGTGATTGTAACTAATCCACCGTTTGGTAGTAAAATTCCTATTAAAGATAAAGATATTTTGGAACAATTTGATCTCGCACATGTTTGGGAAAACGATAAAGACTCCAATACTTGGAAGATGACTGATCGTTTGCAGTCGTCCGTTCCTCCTGAAATTTTGTTTGTTGAACGCTGCACGCAGCTTCTTGTTCCTGGCGGTAGAATGGGCATAGTATTACCTGACAATATTTTAGGTGCACCAGGACTGGGGTATATCCGTGAGTGGTTAATTAAAAACCACCGCATAATTGCTAGTGTTGATCTCCATGTCGATACATTCCAGCCGAGAAACGGTACACAGACATCGGTCTTATTCTTGCAGAAGAAAACCAAGGAGCAAAAGGACGCTGAGGAAAAAAGCGGTACGATGGCTGATTATAACATTTTCATGGCAATGGTGGATAAGGTTGGTCATGATAAGCGTGGAAATCCGATCTTTAAGCGAGATAAAGAAGGAAATGAAATTTTAGTCCCGGATACAAGCAGCGTTTTGGTATTAGGAAAAACGGGAGACGGATCTCGAACTGTAGCACATGAGCAAAAGAGAAAGGTTGAAGATGACCAAACATCGGATGTACCGCCTATTTTTGCTGAATGGAAAAAGAGAGAGGGGTTATCATGGTAAGCGAGAATGTTGCTTATCAGCTTCAGAATTTCGAAGAAGCTGAAATTGATGAATCTCCTGTAAAATGGTGTTCTGTTACACTTTCAGATATTATCGCACGTGGGAAGCGTTTGGAAGCCAGCGTATATGATGTGGAGGCAAAACAGGCTAGAGAAATCGTAATCCACGGTAAATTCCCAGCAATAGCTTTGGGTGGGGATGATGGACTAACGAGTTCTTACACTGGAGCGCGGTTTAAGAGAATTTGGGTAGACCACTCTGAGTATCCAATTTATCAGCCATCTTCTATTGTGGATATAAAGCCTACTCCAGACGGCTATATCTCTAAGCGTACGGATACCGATATCGATGCTCTGCGAGTCAAAAAAGGCCAAATTCTTATGACGTGTTCTGGCACAATTGGAAAAGTGGCTTATGTGTCGGATACCCTCGACGGATTGATTTTCAGCCATGATCTATTGCGGATTGATAGTAACGATGATAACGCAGGATACATTTATGCATATCTTAAGAGTAAAATTGGACAGCAAATATTGTTGACCAATAGCTATGGAGCGGTTATTACGCATATTGAACCTGAACATTTAGCTGACGTTCCTATCCCAAATGCACCGGTAGAAATCAAACAGGAAATTCATAAGATGGTCATTGATTCCTATGCTCTCAGAGATGAATCCAATAAATTGCTGGATGAAGCTATGGATTTGTTGGTGCAGGAATTGAAATTACCTCCCATTGAAGAGATTGGAGTGGATGATTTCGTTCAGGATGCTCCAGTTGAAACTTTTCTGGTAAAATTAAGTCAACTTAACAACCGTGTGGATGCGTCTTATCATGTGCCTATTGTAAAAGCTATCGTTAATTATCTCAATAAAAACGCAGCAGAGGTGACGACGATTGGTGATTGCAGGATAAGCCGTAATGTTATTCTACCGGGCCGATTCAAGCGTGTCTATGTAGATGAAGGACATGGGCGAATTTTTATCGGTGGCAAACAATTAGGAGAATTAGACCCTACAAATAAGAAATATCTTTCGGTAACACAGCACGGTGAGCGTATAGAGGAACAACTAGAACTGCATGAAAACATGACGCTTATAACTTGTAGTGGAACCATAGGAAAAGTTGCGCTGGTCGGAAAACACTGGGAGAATTGGACAGCTAATCAACACATTATTCGTGTAGTGCCTGCAAATAATGAAATAGCTGGATATCTGAGTGTATTTTTGTCTTCGCAATATGGCTATCGGTTGATTACACGCTATACGTATGGGTCTGTAATTGATGAGATTGATGCAACGCATGTGAGTCAAATACCAATCCCTATTCTGAAAAATGCCGAAATTCAGGATAGAATAAATAAGCTTGCGCTCCAGGCAAATCAAAAACGTTATGAAGCTTACCTGCTTGAGCAAAAGGCTTTGAGAACGATGGATCAGAAAGTGCTTTTTGCAAAGTGAGGTGATTAAGAATGCCTGGCTATAAAGACTGGATAGATACCATAGATATTAGAATTGATTATTACTCTGCTTTTATGAAGGCCTGGATCGCCTTTAATGCGTGGTATAACTATAGCGGTGAAATTGCAGGAAAAAACGATAAAGAGCATATTGATTCTATTGCTCAAACATCTAATAGATTCAGAGAATATATCGTAAATCTTTTGAGAGCAGAGGACTCCGAGGGGGCTTCCTACAGGGATAATGTGGCAAACTTGCATGAAGCACTCCAAAATGCGGCTCTTATGACGCAGGAATACATAGGTACGAGACAAGCTATTTCTTTCTCTAGCGTTGCCTCTAAGAACTTAAATGCTGCTGAACGCTTTGATTACTATAAAAACCATTACGAATGCACTCGAATTCGCGGCAAAATTATTACATCGGTCAAAGAAAAAAGTACAGGTGTTGAGATTTTTCATTTTGAGCAAGACGAGTATGATGAAGAGGCCTTACAACAGCAATCAGTATATGTTAGTTTGACACCTACGCAACGGGAATCTTGTTTACGCTGCTATGGCAAAATGACTCCATATGTGATTGAATCCGTTCTTTCCAAGCCCGAGGATGTAGGAAGTCCAGACAGGAGCAAAAAGATTGGCGCATATTCGTTTATTAAAGACGATGTGAAAATAAGTCGAGCAATAGTGGTCGTGTTGTATATGCTTAGGTGCTGTCTTGCACACGGAGATTTTTCGCCGGATGAAGCATCCAATAATGTCTACAAATATGCATACGAGGTTCTATGTATACCACTAAAAAAGCTTAGGTAGTTCGCAGAAAAGCTGCCCTTCCTCTAAAAAATCTCTATCGTTTTGTGTTCAAAACATAATTTGTGGTTTCGGTGTATTGAGCCTCACTACACAATCCGCTATACTGAGGCTGGGACTCTTGGCAACACCATGGCAACATAAAATCAGATAGCCCCTACTATCTGAATAATGAAAAGAATACCAATACTCTGAGCTAAATCCCATAAGCAAAACTGTTTAGAACACTTCTGACAGGAGCGAGGGGGATTTGTATCGTGGAGTACGAAAAATGTCTTGAGAACGAGGAGGATGACAGGTGGATTATGGTATATTGATCGCTGCTTTGAAGGTAAAGCAATGCCTTACGGATCTGGAGAAGGATATTTTGGATACGTGGAATGAAATTCAGAAAAAACCATTTGACCGTGCCTCTGCACAAAGGCAGATTATACAGAATAACGTCAAATATCCTGATATTTTTGCCGCAATAAGTGCGCGTCCAACAGTAAATATTCGTCCTTTTACCCAAGTAATGGAATCCGATATTCAATATAACCTGAAAGAACAATTGACGGCACTTGCACTGAAAGAAGGGTGGCCAGCCGAGCCGGGAAGCAGCAAATGATGCGGAAGGCGCAACAGGAAAATGATGATTGAAATCTTTCGGTTACAGGACGCCGTCTTCTGCGAAAACACTCCAGAATCGGATTACATACGAGATAAATAAAATTATATTCCGAAATCGGAATATAATTTGACGCACGACATAACGTGCGCTATAATGGGAACACTATAACGGCGAAGTGAGTGCGTTGGTAGAGCGGAAAGAATATCTGGAGCAGTTGAAGACATGGAAGATCGAATAAAAAGCTCCAGCTCTGTCGCCTTGACAAAGCCGGAGCGTATGCTATTATATAAATATAAAGGGACACTGCTACAGCAGTCAGACCCTCACAGTCAAGAAATAGAATTGATGACCGTTTCGGAGTCCACCCGAGCGGTCAATGCGCTTTTATACAGAAAATGTACAGCAGGATGACTGCACACATAAAAAGCCGAAAAGCCTTTTTCTGTACATGCGCCACCTCCTTCCTGCCGCAAACTGCGGGAAAGGAAAAGATGGTCTGACCGCCAAAAGTAACAGCGTCTATCAGCATCATATCATGCGCAGTCGAAATCTGTCAACGAGCCGCCCTTCGGGGCGGCTTTTTGCTGCGGTTTTGATACTTTAAGAGGGAGAAAGTTTCCGTATGGGAACTTTTAGACGTCCGTGTTTTGCAAAGGCAAAACACAGATTGTCGGAAAGACAGACCCGGTTGCGGTTCATACGCAACCGGGTTTTTGGCATATTCAGAGCAAAAAAGTGCTGCCTTTGTTCTCAGCTGCGCTTCCAGTCATCGATCCCATACCGGGCCAGAAGCTTTTGCGCCTGTTCCATACCGCTTTCGGTAATGTAAACGGATTTTGAGCGTGATGGATGACTGCCCTGTCTGATGTAATCTGCATCAGATAGTTCATTCAGAATATCGAAGTTATACCCTTTCCAGGCGTAAAAATCGGTTGCTTCATCAAATTTCTCTCCCTGTGAAAACCGGGTAAGGTCAGGCGCTGCTGTGCGTGCGCGCTGTCGAGTTTTCCTATCTGTCTGTGGTACGCGACGGTCGACCGTCGGCGGCGGAGAGCGCCTGCGAGAGATGTTCGCTGCGGTACTGCTTTGGAGAACTGCCGACCTTTTTCACGAACAGATTGATGAGACTGCCGCTGGTGGCGTAGCCGACCTCCTCGGCAATCTCACCGATCGGCTTCTGCGTGCGGACGAGCAGCACCTTGGCGCGCTCGATGCGCGAGTTGATGACATAATCAGCGGGGGAAAAGCCGGTGCGGCGCTTGAACATATGGGCAAAGTAGGACGTGCTCAGGCAGACGGACGAGGCGAGATCCTCAACCGAAATGGCCTTGCCGATGTTGGTACGGATATACTGGATGGCCTGCTCGATCGGATCGTCCGCCGACATTTCCTGCGCGCTGGGAGCGAGCAGCAGGTCGAAAATCCGATAGATGCGCGCCGAGCTCTGCATGTCGGTTTCCACGCTGTTGCTGTTGTAGAACTGTACCATGTCATACAGCAGATTGCCGATGAGCGTGTTGTTCTCGCAGCGGATAAGCCAGTCCTGCTGGTCGGTGATGCTGCGGCAGAGCTCGTGCGAGTTGGAGCCGTCAAAGTGCATATAGACAAATTCCAGACCGTCCTCTGCGTGGTAGTAGTGCGGCTCAACGCAGTCGATGAGCAGGACGTCTCCGGCCTCGGCGACACGGAATTCGCCGCGGTACTCTACGCGGAAGCGTCCCCTGCGGATGTAGACGATGAGCAGCGGCGGATAGCTGTCGCGCTTCATATAGTAATTGTCGGTGCAGAAATAGTGACCGCACCAGGTAGGGTAGAACAGCAGGTCTTTCGCTCTTTGAGATGGAGTGAAAGAGAAACATACGGATTTGCTGAGAATACCGGGGTCGACGCTCTGCATGTATTTTCCTCCCTCGCAGAATACATGAATGAAAGAACAGAATTGATGAACGAATTTTCTGCGTTTTCTGCACGAAAGCAGAATCGATGAATTTTACGGCAGAAACGCTTATTGAATGTGCTGTAAAAATATTTTATACTATGCTCAGAAGTTAGGAAATAGATACAATAAACAAAGCTAATGCGAATTTATTGTAGGTATTTCACAAAACTACAAGCATGTCTATTCAAAGCAGTATTCAACTATTTTTAATTTGAAGAAAGAAGGAAAAATTATGTTCATCGGTGAAAAGAAAATCGCTCGTCCGTTCCGCTGGGGCATCGTAGGCGGAGGCCGTACCTCCGGCGTAGGCTACAAGCATCGTCTGGGCGCAATGCGCGACAACACCTCCTTTGAGCTCAAGGCAGCAGCATTCGACCTCGATTTTGCCCGCTGCGTAGACTTCGGCAAGAACCTGAACATGGACGAGGAGCGCCTGTATCCGGATTACAAGACCATGTTCGCAGAGGAGGCAAAACGCGAGGACGGCATCGAGGCTGTCGACATCGCAACCCCGAACTTCCAGCATTTTGAGGTCTGCAAGGCCGCTCTGGAGGCTGGCCTGCACGTTATCTGCGAGAAGCCGCTGTTCTTCAAGGTAGAAGAGGGCGAGGAGATCAAGGCTCTGGCCGAGAAGATGGGAAAGATCGTCTGCGTAACCTACGGTTTCTCCGGTTTCGACCTGCTCAGCCAGATGCGTTCCATGATCCTGAACGGCGACATTGGTGACGTCACCATGGTTGACCTGCGCTACGCACACGGCTTTGCCTGCGACCCGACCGGCGACAAGCAGGCCGAGGGCCAGAAGTGGCGCGTAGACCCGGCAAAGTCCGGCCCGTCCTTCGTACTGGGCGACCTGTCCACCCACACCTTCTACATGTCCGAGCTGGTCTGCCCGCAGCTCAAGCTGAAGCAGCTGCTGTGCGACCGTCAGAGCTTCATCAAGTCCCGCGCACCGCTGGAGGACAACGCTTATGTTCTGATGCGCTATGAGAACGGCGCGGTAGGCCGTATGTGGGCATCCGCTGTTAACGCAGGCGATATGAGCAGCCAGCACATCCGCATCGTCGGCACCAAGGCTTCCCTCGAGTGGAACGATATGCACCCGGATGAGCTGTACTACGAAGTACAGGGCAAGCCGCGTCAGACTCTGGTCCGCGCTATGGATTACCTCAATCCGGAAGCGCTCGAATATGAGCGCCTGGGCGCACTGCACTATACCGGCCTGATCGATTCCTGGAGCAACCTGTACACCCGTTTCGCGATCGCAATGGACGCGAAGAACCGCGGCGACGAGGAGACACTGAACAGCCTGGTTTACCCCGATCTGGAGCACGGCATCGACGGCATCCGTTGGGTACTCAAGTGCGTAGAGTCCGCTGACAAGGGCGGCGTATGGGTAGATTTCAAGTAAGTCTCCCGATTTCCATTTAAACTAAGATACTCTTTCATTTCTTTTTCTCTCTTCCCGCTGCTGCCGGACTCCACCGGCAGCAGCACTCATTAATATCTTCCAATCTGTTGAAATACAAGAAAAAGTGAGGTAAACTATATGAAACTCGCAATCTGCACCGATGTATTCGCTGACCTGTCCTACACGGATATGCTCGACAAGGTAAAGTCCCTCGGCATTGACGCGGTCGAGATGACCGCCGGCGGCTGGGGCGCACGCAAGCACTGCAACACCGCTGAGCTGCTCGCGGACGCAGGCAAGCGTGAAGCGTTCATGATGGAGCTTGAAAAGCGCGGCATGCGCATTTCTGCACTGAACACCTCGTGCAACCCGCTCTGGCCCTCCAAAACCGGCGAGGAGTACAAGAAGTCCATGTATGACTGCGCAACGCTGGCAGGTCTGCTCGGCGTTAAGAAGATCGTAGCCATGGCAGGTCTGCCGGCAGGCAACGAGACCGACACCACTCCGAACTGGATCACCTCCACCGTTTCGTGGCCGGATTTCATGGCGCCCGCTTATGAATATCAGTGGAAGGTAACCATCGAGTTCTGGAACGAATTTATCGCACACTGCAAGAAGTGCGGCATTGAGCACATCGCTATCGAGGAATTCCCGGGCACCATGGTTTGGTCTGCTTCGACCCTGCTCAAGCTGCGTGAGGCTACCGACCCGATGCTCGGCATCAACCTCGACCCCTCCCACATGATGGTTCTGGGCGCAGACCCGATCGCAGCGGCGCGTGCACTGAAGGGCTGCATCTTCCATGTGCACGGCAAGGACGCCCGCATTGAACGCGGTCTGGCCGACACCGACGGCCTGCTTGAGCCGCGCCCCGTTACCGAGTCCGCTGACCGCGTATGGAACTACGTTGCGGTCGGCTGCGGCAAGGACCTCCAGTGGTGGAAGGAATTCTTCTCTGTCTGCCACATGATGGGCTACGACGGCGACGTTTCTCTCGAAATGGAGGACCTCACCATGACGGTTGACGCCGGTGTTCATACCTCCATCGACGCGCTCCGCCAGACGATCAGCCGGTAAAACGTAAAATATAAAACAGTATAAAACCCCTTCCCGTTATTCCTCTTGTGACGGGAAGGGGTTGGTTTTTCGGGGGGTAAAGTCCATCATGCAGCCGGTCTGTGCCTTTGGTTCTCTCGTGAAATTTCAGGAGGTGTATCGATGGATCAATTCTCTGAGGTCGTTTAGCGTGATATGCGCAATATCATTGGCGGTATCAGCAGGTGATAAGACGTCTTCGGCAGGGTAAGGGAGATAATAAAGCGTATCATCGTCATCTACTAACATCTGACAGAATTTCCAACCCAGCTGTTCATATGCATCAGCCGGCATGTCGTCGGTCGGAGCGCCGAGGAAAAAGATATACTGCTGACCGACTAAGGGGCTTTCCTGCATATCGGCTGCTTGGCGGATGATCGTATTTTCCAGATCTTCATCCGTCATATCGGTATAGCTTTCTCGATTATGTTCCACCGCGGCAACATCTTTCATAGAAATATACCCGCCATATGCGTAGATGGTAATGTTTGACCTGTCCGGCAGGTCGCCGGATAACACGTCTTGTACAGCGGCGTCAATAACGGTCCATGCGTTAGCGTCGATGGAAGTATATTCTATGTTATCGACTGTCGCCTGAACGATGGCAGTTGCGTGCGGAATGACTTCTTCGAGAACCGGGCGATATGCTAAATCAAGGCGGGAATTGTCGTTTATAACGGTTTTATCCTGATAAATTGAGGGCGTTTCTTGCTCGAAGAGTATGATTTCAGAGTCGGGGATTGGGGTTTCTTGGGACTGGGGAGTGTTGTCTGTTGCGGAAGTCTGATCGTCAGCGCTCTGACACGCCGTCAGCGAAATAATTACAAGGACGCTTAGGAGTAAAATGGATATTTTGGCTCGGTGATGCTTCACGACAGGTCGCTCCTTTCCGTTTATGGATAGATTTATTATATCGCTGTATCAATAGTCTGTCTATTCATTTGAAGAGGAAACGGTATATTCCCAATTTGATAAATAAAAACAGCAGGCACATTCGTGTCTGCTGTCCTGCTGCCCGTCACGGCTTTTGTGCTGTGGCGGGTATTTTTTTGCGTTGAAATGGCCTGTCCTTGCGGCTGCCGGAGATTGGCGGTCAAGGGTGTTGATAAAAGTACGATTTGCTACACAGTGTACAGTATTTTTACTTTGGACTGCTTATTCCATTAAAGTATTTACAATTATATCAAAAAATACGCGAAACTACAAGGCTTTGGCAGGTTATTAACCTGTACTATTTGCTACACTTTTGTCGAGCAATGTGAGGGTTAAGGGATGGAACCGAGAAGCTTTTATTACTCCTGCACACCGGAAGCTGACCGCGAAACGCAGTTCGAAAGCTTCCGTTCGATGGGAGCACACGAAAGCGAGATTTTCATTGATGTGTGCGGGCACAGAAAGTCGAGCCGCAGCAGTCTGGCGATGCTCAAGCGCATCGGCCTGCGTGAGGGCGACCGGCTGACTATTCCGACGCTGTACTGTTTGAGTGATTTGAAAAAAGGCCTTGCAGATGAGCTGAACTGGCTCCGACAGCACGGAATTCAGCTGCGGATTGCCGATATTCCGATGACGATGCGCTGCTCTGATGAAACGGAGCAGCGCCTTGCCAGCGAAATGCTGTATCAGGTGATCGATGCGACGGTTCTGAAGGAGCGCGAGGAAAAACGCCAGAAGCAGAGCGAAGGCATTCGTGCGGCACAGGAAAAGGGCGTGCATATCGGCCGTAAGCCGATGGAGCGCGGCGCCGAGTTCGAAACGCTGAAGCAGCAGTGGCAGCGCGGCGAGGTTTCGCTCAGAGAGGCCGGCCGACGGCTCGGTGTGACGCATCAGACGTTTAAGAAGTGGGTGGAGGAACCCGAGGAAGATTAAGGATAAGGTTGTACAAATTCATGTCAAAAACACAGCAGGGGTTCTCGACCAGAGAACTAAAGAAGATTTTTTCGATTGTTTTCGTCGCGTATATGGTGCTTACGGTGGCGTTTTATTTTCTCTCCGGAGAGCAGCTACGTTATCGCGACTCGCGCGGCAATATTGAGATGCCGGTAGCGAACGCTGCGACGGTTGAGTTGACAGCAGGTTCGGTTGTGGAACAGCAGTTCACGCCGAAAATTCAGATTTTTGAGCATCTTTCCGTGCAATGGGGCGTGTTCAACCGTGTCAATCACGGCACTGTGAACGTGCAGCTTGTGAACCTGGCAACGCAGGAAGTCCTGCTTGATCAGAATTTACAGGCGGATCAGATTACGGAAGGTCAGATCACGACGTTCGATTTTCCAGCGCTGGAAACGGTATGCAATGCGCCGCTTGCGTTGCGTATCACCTCGCCCGATGCAGTGGCAGGTGACGCGCTCACGCCGGTGATGAAAACGGATGCAACGCTTGAAAACGGGCAGTTGTATATTAACGGTCAGGCTGTAGATGGTGAGTTGACGTTCTCGGCTACCGGTCGAGATTATATCTGGACGGGTCTGCATTATTGGCAGTTTGCAGCCGCCGGTGCGGTGATTCTCGCAGTGCTACTGCTCCTGCTGCTGCACAAGCACAAGACCGGTAAGAAAAGCTTTATTCTCAACGCAATGATTACCCTGAGACGGTATCGCTTCCTGATTAAGCAGCTGGTTGACCGTGATTTCAAGGCAAAGTATAAGCGTTCAATTCTTGGCGTGTTCTGGAGCTTTCTCAATCCGCTGCTCAATATGATTGTGCAGTATGTTGTGTTCTCCAATATATTTAAGTTTGATATTCCATACTTTCCGGTTTATCTGCTTTGCGGTAACGTTGTCTTCAATTACTTCTCTGAGGCATGCGGCATGGCGCTTACATCTATTGTAGGTAACGCTGACCTCATTAAAAAGGTATATGTGCCGAAGTATATTTATCCGCTGACGCGCATTATGTCGTCGCTTATCAATATGCTGATTTCGCTCATCCCGCTCGCAGCGGTGGCGCTGATTTCCGGCCTAATGCCGAACAAAACCTATCTTCTGCTGCCGTTTCCACTGTTCTGCCTGGCACTGTTCTGCCTTGGATTGGGCATGCTGCTTGCATCGGCGATGGTGTTCTTCCGGGATATTCAGTTCCTTTGGGGTGTATTGACGACGATTTGGATGTATTTAACTCCAATTTTTTATCCGATCACAGCACTGCCCGAAACAATTCAGTCGGTTGTTAAAATGAATCCGCTGTACTTTTATGTGACATTCCTGCGCTCGTGCGTCATCGACGGTCTCTCGCCGGAACCGATTATGTATGTACAGTGCGCAGCGGTTGCACTTATCACGCTCGCCATTGGCGCATTTACGTTCAAAAAATCGCAGGATAACTTTGTCCTCTATTTATAAGGTGGGAAAATGAGCAAAAAAGAGAAGCTGCTCCATGAGCAGCAGGAAAAAACTGCAGAATTGCAGAAACGGAAAATTATCGAAGTACAAGATGTCTCTATGCGCTTTCGGCTGACAGACGATAAAATCATGTCGCTGAAGGAGTTCGTGACACGTAAGCTAAGCGGCAAGTACAAGACCTCAGAATTCTGGGCGCTGAAGGATGTATCGTTCGATGTATATCGCGGCGAGGTTGTCGGCATTATTGGCCACAACGGCGCAGGCAAAAGCACGATTTTGAAAGTCATTTCGGGCATTCTCAAACCGACTGAGGGATCTGTGACCTGCAGAGGCAACATCGTGCCGATGCTGGAACTGGGCTCGGGTTTCGACCATGATTTGACCGGACGCGAGAATATTTTTCTCAATGGCGCAATTCTCGGTTATACGGAAGATTTTTTGAAGTCAAAGTACGACGAAATTGTTGCATTTTCCGAACTAGGTGAGTTCATTGATGTGCCGATTCGCAACTATTCATCCGGTATGCTGATGCGTTTGGCGTTTTCGATTGCGACGGTTGTCAATCCGCAGATTCTCATTGTGGACGAAATTCTTGCTGTCGGCGATGCGAATTTCCAGGAGAAAAGCCGCAAGCGTATGCTGGAGCTCATGAGCGGCGGCACGACCGTGCTGTTTGTATCGCACAGCCTTGAGCAGATCCGCGAGATGTGCGACCGCGTGGTTTGGCTGGAACATGGACAGACGCAGATGATTGGAGTAACCAATGTAGTATGCAGCCAATACGAACAAGTATAGAGAGCGGGAGGAAGATGATATGAAAGGTATTATTTTAGCAGGCGGCAGCGGTACGAGACTGTATCCGTTGACCATGGTAACAAGCAAGCAACTGCTGCCGATTTACGACAAACCGATGATTTACTATCCGCTTTCTACGCTGATGCTGGCTGGAATTCGCGATATTCTGATCATCTCGACACCGACAGACCTGCCGAATTTCGAGCGTCTGCTCGGAGATGGCAGCCGCTACGGTGTCAATCTGTCGTACAAGGTGCAGCCGTCGCCGGACGGTCTTGCGCAGGCGTTTACGCTTGGCGAGGAATTTATTGGCGATGAGCCGTGTGCGATGGTACTCGGTGACAACATCTTCTATGGTGCGGGCCTGAGTGAGCGCTTGAAGGCTGCGACAGAGGCGGCACAGAATGGTCAGGCGACTGTATTCGGTTATTATGTTAATGACCCGGAGCGTTTCGGTATCGTGGAATTTGACAAGGCAGGTCACGTGATTTCTGTTGAAGAGAAACCCAAACAGCCGAAATCTAACTATGCGATTACCGGCCTGTATTTCTACGACAAGCGTGTCGTGGAGCTGGCAAAGCAGGTCAAACCGTCCGCGCGCGGCGAGCTGGAAATCACCGACCTCAACCGCATGTATCTTGAGGACGGCACGCTTAACGTGCAACTGCTCGGCCGCGGCTATGCGTGGTTAGATACTGGCACGATGGACACGCTGGTTGAAGCCGCTGAATTTGTAAGAATGATTGAACAGCGTCAAGGAATTATGATCTCAGCACCAGAAGAAATCTCTTATCGAAAAAAATGGATTACGAAAGAGCAACTGCAGAGAGCAGCAACTACATATGGTAAGAGCGATTATGGTCGCTACTTAAAAATGGTTTCTGAGGGGGCAATGTTGATATGAAGATTTTAGTAACCGGCGGTGCCGGATTTATTGGCGGCAACTTTGTGCATTTTATGCTGAAGGAGCACCCGCAGGACGATATTCTGTGCGTGGACGCGCTGACGTACGCAGGCAACATGGAGACGCTTGCGCCGGTGATGGACAATCCACATTTCAAGTTTATCAAGGCGAATATTGCCGACCGCGAGGCAATTTACAATATTTTCGAACAGAAAAAGCCAGAAGTCGTTGTCAACTTTGCAGCAGAGAGCCACGTTGACCGCTCGATTGAAAATCCGTCCATTTTCTTGCAGACCAACGTCATGGGCACGCAGGTGCTGCTCGACGCATGCCGTAAGTATGGCATTCAGCGCTATCATCAGGTTTCGACCGACGAGGTTTACGGCGATCTGCCGCTTGACCGTCCCGACCTGTTTTTCACCGAGGAAACACCGATTCACACCTCCAGCCCGTACTCGGCGAGCAAGGCAAGTGCTGACCTGCTCGTGCAGGCGTACCATCGCACGTTCGGCGTGCCGGTGACGATCTCGCGCTGCTCGAACAACTACGGCCCGTATCATTTCCCGGAAAAGCTGATTCCGCTCATGATTGCGAACGTGTTGAACGACAAGCCGCTGCCGGTCTACGGTGATGGCAAGAACGTCCGCGACTGGCTGTACGTGGAGGACCACTGCCGTGCCATCGACCTTATCATTCGCAGCGGCCGTGTCGGCGAGGTTTACAACGTCGGCGGCCACAACGAAAAGACCAATCTCGAGGTCGTTCAGTTGATTATCGCAGCGCTCGGTAAGGGTGAAATCAAGTTCGTGCGCGACCGTGCCGGTCATGATCGCCGCTATGCGATCGACCCGACCAAGATTCACAACGAGCTGGGCTGGCTGCCGCAGACTAAGTTTGAGGACGGCATTCAGAAGACCATTCAGTGGTATCTGGACAACAAATCGTGGTGGGAAAACATCATTTCCGGAGAATATCAGAAGTATTATGAACGAATGTATGGAAATCGATAAGCCGCTTGTTTCTGTTGCAGTGCTGACCTATGGGCATTACGAAGGATTAGAGCATACCCTACGGTCCGTTGTGGCACAAACCTATCCTATGGTTGAGATTATCGTTTCTGATGATGGTTCGGGGAAAAAGTTTCCGGTAGAAATTGTTGCACAATATCAGAAAAAGGTCTTGTTTCTTCAAAATGAGATTAATATTGGTACAGTCGCTCATATGAATCGAGTTGCGGAGAAACTGCGCGGAACATACATCAAATTTATCGCAGCAGATGATGAACTGAGTTCTTCTGATGCGCTATCGCGGCTTGTATGCTGTGCAATAAAGGAGAATACAGTCGTGACAACATCGCAGTCGATGGTTTGCGACAGCACTTTGCGCAAAAGGTTGTATCCATTTCCAAGGAAAGCAGCACTGAGACGAATGGAAACTAACCCAGAGCAGCAATTTATACAACTTGCAAAAGAAAACTGCATTAGTGCGGTCGGAACTTTGCTTCATCGCGATTTTTTTGATTTGTATGGTGGTTTTTCCAAAGAATATCGTCTTTTGGAAGATTGGCCTACATGGATACGGGAGGCGCGTTGTGGTCGTCGTATTGGTATACTTCCAGAAATTACGTGCCTTTATGCGGTAGGCGGAGTCAGTTCGCACAATGTAGATGCATTTGCTTCGGAGATTTTGCGTCAGGATATGTTGCATTGCTATGAGAGCGAAATTATGCCATATGTGGGACGACTTCCTCACGCGGTTAGGCATATGGCTCTCTATCGATATGCACTGCTGCATGAGAAAAGTGATGCTTTGATTAAAAGATTCCCGCTATTGCATTTGCGTACGCTCGTCAAAAGAGGACTGAAACGATGGCTTATCAAAGCATAGTATGGAATGAATCTCCATTGTTTTCAATTATTGTTCCCGCCTATCATAGTGGAGACACGTTATCGGATACGTTGAAAAGCATTATCGGACAAACCTGTCAGCGGTGGGAACTGATTCTGTGTGATGACGGAACGCCAGATTTCAATGTGTTGGAAATGGAGCAGCAAATATGTACGCAACTTCCAGATGGCTGTAGAGCTACTGTTCTGCATCAGCCACAGAACGTTGGTACGGTTAAAAATTTAAATATCGGTTTGAGGGCTGCGAAAGGCGAATGGGTGATGCTTTTAGCTGCAGATGATGTCCTAGCAGGTACAGATGTTCTAGAGAGTCTGTCGAACATTGCACATGAAACGGCAAACCAATGGATTGTTTCGCGAACAGAACTACGTGATGAGCAACTTGGACGTATTGGTAAGTACAGTCCGTTGGACATAGAAAATTTGAAAAACTCTTCTGGAAATGAATTATATTCAAGGCTTTGCTATGGCTGTTTACTGCCTGCTGGAGGAAGTTTATTCCGCCGGGAATTATTGGAGAGCATAGGTGGATTTGATGAAACATATCGGCTAGTGGAAGATTGGCCTTTGTTTTTGAAATTAGTACGAAGCGGGATTGTGCCGGAGTTTTGTGCTGAAATTTCCGTTCTACACCGCGATGGTGGTGTGAGTTGGGCAAATGCAGCACAGAATCAGGTCTATCAGAAGGATTTGATAGAAACGATGCATAGAGAAATACTGCCTTATTTGGATAGGGTACCTGAAAAGGATCGTAACCTTTTGCAACGCAGATGTGAAGATAAAATGGCAGTGTACAAATATCGTTTTGAAGAAAAAGGTGTTGGTGCGCGCTTGAAGTGGCTATTTCAACATGGAGATGTTGTTATCAGGAAAATGATGGAGTGAGTGTAATGATCAATTGCAAGATGATAGATATGCCTGCTTTTGCAGGAGAATATGGGCAGTTGAATGCTATTGAGGGCGGACATAACGTACCGTTCAAGATACAGAGAGTCTATTATATAACGAAAGTTCCGAAAAATGTCATGCGCGGATTTCATTCTCATCGCGCTTTGGAGCAGGTATTGTTGTGCGTTAACGGAAGTGTCAAGATACGGCTGAAGACTCCATCGCAGGAAGAAGTTGTAGAACTTAATGATCCTTCAAAGGGACTCTATATCGGTTACATGGTTTGGAGAGAGATGTTCGACTTTACAGAAGGTGCAGTGTTGCTGGTGTTAGCATCACAGCATTATACAGAGACTGATTATATCCGAGACTATGCGCAATATCTACAGGAGTCGAAAGAATACTTTAAGGAAGAAGATTTGAAAAAATGAAAGTGCCTTTTGCTGATTTTTCTCCTATGCATAGTGAGATACGTGAGGAGATGCTAGAAGTTTTTGCAAAGATATATGATAGCGGCTGGTTTATAGGTGGTGAACCATGCGAGCGATTTGAAAGTCATTTTGCTGATTATATAGAAACGAAATATTGCGTGTCCTGCGGGAACGGTCTGGACGGACTACACATGATGTTGGTAGCGGCGGGAATCGGTGCGGGCGATGAAGTAATTGTGCCGGCACAGACCTATATTGCCACAGCATTGGCGGTTACTTATGCAGGAGCAACGCCTGTTTTTGTGGATATCGAGTCTCAGTATTACGGACTTGACCCGGAAAAGCTGGAGATGGCTATTACGAATAAAACTAAGGCAATATTGATGGTACATCTTTATGGACAGGTAGGTCGTTGGGCAGAAGTTGAAACAATTGCAAAAAAGTACGGTTTGCTGCTGTTTGAAGATGCTGCTCAGTGCCATGGTGCGTTATACCGAGGTAGAAAAGCGGGTTCGTTAGGTGTAGCATCGGAGTTTAGTTTTTATCCAGGTAAAAATTTGGGTGCGTTGGGAGACTGCGGTGCGGTCTGCACTAATGACGTGGCATTGGCTGATAAGGTCCGCGCTTATGGCAACTATGGTTCACGCAAAAAGTATGTCCATGAGTTCAAAGGAGTTAATTCACGTATGGATACAGTGCAGGCGGCGCTGTTAGATGTGAAATTGAAGCGTTTGGATAAGTGGCTAGAAGATCGTGAGCGCATTGCCTCACGTTATTTGAAGGGAATCAATAATCCAAAGGTTAAATTACCAGAACGCAATCCAGAGGGCACCCATGCATGGCATATATTTGCACTGTTGGCGGAAAATCGCTATGCGTTGAAAAAATATTTGGATAATAAGGGTATTGGATATCAGTGCCATTATCCGGTGGCAATGCATCTGCACAAGGCATATTGCGATCTTGGTTATGCGAAAGGAAATTTTCCGGTGGCGGAGCAGAACGCTGCACAGGAGTTGAGTTTGCCTATTTTCTATGGAATGTCCGATGAGCAGGTGCAATACATTATTGACGCAGTAAACGAGTTTTAAAAGGAGAAATGCGCATGAACACCATCAGCAAGACGGCACAAATCGCAAAAACGGCGATTATTTGCGATGGGGTAACGATAGGTGAAAATGTAGTGATCGGAGAAGGCGTTTGGATCGATCAAGGGTGTATTATTCGGGATAATGTACGAATCGGAAAGAATTCTCGCATTGGAGCTCGTTGTATACTTGGAGAGTATTTGCAGAATTTCTATACGACATTGCATAACCATAAGCACCCTTTGGTGATTGGCGAAAATGCTCTGATTCGCAGTGATACGATTATTTATGGGGATACGGTAATTGGTGCTGATTTTCAGTCAGGGCACCGTGTGACGATACGAGAGCAGACGAAAATCGGTGATCATGTCAGAATAGGTACGTTGTCCGATATACAAGGTTACTGTGTTTTAGAGGATTATGCACATCTTCATAGCAATGTGCACATTGCACAGCAGAGCAAAATTCACTCGTTTGTTTGGCTTTTTCCCTATGTGGTTTTGACAAATGATCCGCAGCCTCCCTCAATGGAAACTTGTGGTGTAGAAATTGACGAATATGCAGTGGTTTCCACTGGCAGTGTGGTGTTGCCGGGTGTACATATTGGTCGTGATGCCCTCATTGGAGCTGCATCTGTTGTGACACGAGATGTACAAGCAGAAACTGTTGCTTTTGGAAATCCCGCAAAGCCTCGTGGTAGTGTTCGGGAAATAAAAAATAAAAAAGGAAACTCAGCATATCCATGGCCATTAAATTTTTCAAGGGGAATGCCTTGGGACGGTATAGGATATGAAATATGGGAGAATCGAATTTGAACGAATCAAAATTCGGGCAAAATATTCACCGTTGCAAGTGATGAAAAAATAGGGAAAAGAGAAGACGAGTATGGCGATAGAGAAAGAAATACCGCTCTTTAGTTTTGTAATTACATCATACAAAAATCATGAATATATTTATGAAGCACTGGACAGCGTTTTTTCACAGGATTACCCGCGGATTCAATTGATTATTTCAGATGATGGTTCGCAAGATTTTGACAAAAACGCAGTGTGTGATTATGTTGAAACTTACAGAGCTGAAAATATTAAAGATATTCAGATATATGCGCATGGTGAGAACCGAGGTACGGTTCGTAATATGGAATTCTGTCGCCAGAAGGCGGAAGGCGATTATATCATGTATATGGCGGCGGATGATGCGCTTAATGAGAATGGTGTTTTGAGTCGGTACGCTGCAGAATTTGAACGTCTCGGAAAAGGGGCGTTGGTACTCTGCTCTAAGGTAGCTATGTGCGGAGAAAATTTAAGCGATATTGAAAAATATGAACCTTCAAATGAAGGTATTCATGCAATCCGAGATCAAGCGCCGGAAACGCTTTTTGGTCGTATGACACATACATGGACGATTCCTACGACTTCCTGCTGTTATCGTAAAGAAGTATACGAAGTGACGGGTGGTTACGACACTGAATACTTCATTATGGAAGACGGTCCGCTGTTCATGAAGTTAGTTCGGAATGGGCATCGGATACATTGGGTAGACGATCTTGTTGCAGCGCGACATAGAGGCGGAGGTATTAGCCATGGAAATTCTTTGAATCTATCAGAGGCATATCGGAAGTATCGCTACGATGAAATCATTTTTTTTAAAAAAGAAGTTTTGCCGTTCCAGGAGAGGTTGCTTTCAGCAGATAAAGAGTTGATGCAAGCCAAATGGGAGTATCTGCAGCGTGCGTATTTTGAAACATTTGAGTTGCCTAATATGTCGGGGAGCGAATTGTTTAAGTATCAGATGAAAGATTTTCCGAGATATATGAAGAGCATATTGCGCCGAACAAAGGAGAAAACAGTAGCTTGGATCGAAGACAACTTTTTGAATGTCAATCTAATGGTTGTTAGCGCAATTTGTACAAGCGTGTATTTGCTGTTATTGATTTTGCCAATTTCGATTGCAACAAGTGCTCGGATAGTAATTATGAGTATTATGCAGACAATGGCACTTATTTCTGTTGGATTTGCAGTGTTCTTACGCGTTATGAGGGTTGTGAGACAACTGTGGTTAACGCTAAAGTACATCTTTACCGGACGATGACCAGACACGAATGCGTCTGGTAAAATATGCATACAGGAGAAAACGGTGACTAATACATACGCCATAGAACCAATAGTCAGGTTATTAGTTTAAGAATTTGAGGGACATTATGAAAAAAGTTATTACGTATGGAACTTTTGATTTGCTCCATTATGGGCATATCAATCTGTTGCGTCGTGCGCGAGAACTTGGCGATTATTTGATAGTGGGACTGTCTACGGATCGGTTCAATAGCGAATGTAAGAACAAAAAGAGTTATTTTTCTTTTGCCGAGCGTAAAACTTTACTGGAAGCATTGCGCTATGTGGATTTGGTGATTCCAGAGGATAGTTGGGAACAGAAAGTACAGGATATAGCAAATTATCAAGTGGATATTTTTGTGATAGGTGATGATTGGAAAGGGAAATTTGATTATTTGCAATCGAATAAAGTAGATGTCATCTACCTTTCGCGTACACCGGAAATAAGCACAACACAGATCAAGCATGATCTCTCTCTTAAGAGCGATGAAGGGGCCTTTTTGCATGACATATGACAAGTTAAAGCGATTCTTATATAACTTTCGACATCTGAATTCGATGGAACAGAGGTTGTCTTATCTTCATAAAGAGCTTGAAACCGCTAATGAGAGGGAAAATCGTTTATCACAGCAGTTTGCGGCATATAAAGAAAGCGCTGAGAAAGAACTACATATGGTAGCACAACAACATGAACTATTCAATGCGCAATTAAATAACATAACAGAGGAACTGCGAAAACTGCAACGCCTCTCGAAATTGCATCCTATACGAGTCGTTTTTCTTTGCGAGCAGCCATCGCTTTGGAGTTCTTTTCGCAGTATAGTATCAGCGATGCTGAGTGATTCCAGATTCGAAGTGATCCTTATTCGATTATGGTGCAAACGGTATGCACACGATGGATCCTATACTTATGAAACCACCGACTTTTGCAAAATCGAAGAAAAACTGGGAATGCATTTGATAGATTCATATGATGAGCGTACTGGGCACTGGCTTGATTTAGAAGAACTGGCACCGGAATATGTGTTCTATATGCGTCCATATGACTATTACCGCCATACTAAGTATCATATTGAAACTGTCAGTTCCTATGCGCAAACTTGTTATATCCCTTATGGGATACCAACAAATTTAGAGAAAATAGATAGGTTTAGCTTACCGCAGGATTTTTGCACAAAAGTTAACTATTTCTTCACTGCGGCGGAAGAACAAGGCAATATGCTGCAGCAGTATTTTGGAACTTCGCAAGCAACAGAAAAGAATCAAGTGTTGTTTTGCGGTTATCCACCGTTAGACATTATACGAGAGATGTCTCGTGTAGATAGATTGAAAAATGAAAAGAGCGAATTTACGATTTTGTGGTTGCCGCGTTGGAATACGAGTGAAGGGATATGCAATTTTTTTGAATATCGGGATTTGCTGGTTGAATATGCAACGCATCAATCTGACTGCCATTTAATTTTTCGACCGCACCCTATGTGCTTTCAGAATTTCTTATCAACCGGAGAATTGACAGATCAAGATATTGTTTCATTACGCCAACAATATCAGAGTAATCCGGTTTTAAGGTTAGACGAAAAAGGGTCATATTTACCTTCATTTGCAGAATCAGATGTATTGGTCGCAGATCCGACATCACTGATAGGAGAATACTTATTAACTGAAAAACCGGTTGTTTTTTGTAAGCGACAAGGTAAATTTACATCGCTGATGGAAACGCTAATGCAGGGTATGTATGTTGTTGAAAGTTTTGATGAACTAAAAAGTGTACTAGATCTTCTTCGCAAAGGGGAGGATCCGCTGAAAGAAATCCGACATGCATTGGTGCAACAACATTTCAGTTCGGGCGAAATTTCTGCGGGTGTTCGTATTCGAAATGTGCTGTTGGAAGAGCATTTAAGCCGGATAATCCAATATCAATGAAAAACGGAATAATAAGAAAAATGAGAATATTTTTACCTCAGTTCAAAAGCAAAAAAGAGCAAAGCATAAGTGACCGCAACGACAATTCGATTGTGTTCAACACATTCAAGGCTGCTGTGAAGGCCAATCCAGACGCACATCTGCTGTTTCACAGTGACCGCAGATTCCAGTACACCAACCAAACATTTCACCACATGTTGGAAGAGGCCGGTATGACACTGAGTATGTCGCGCGTAGCCCACTGCATTGACAATGGCCCGATGGAGGGCTTCTGGGGGATTCTAAAGCGCGAGAGATATTATGGTAGACGTTTTTTATCCAAACAGGAACTTGTCCGGATGATTCACGATTACATTTTTTATTACAACGCACAGCGAGTGCAGCGCAATCTGGGTGTTGTTACGCCGATGGAAAAGCACCGGATGGCATTTGCTGCGTAAAAAATCTACCAAGAGCGTTCAGCTCTTGGCAGCAAAAATCTTATTTTATTTCATTGTCCTCTTGAGGGGGTGCGGTTCACTTGACAAAGCCGGAGCGCACGTTATAATAAAAATATAGAGGGGCGCTGCTACCGCAGTCAGACCCCTTGTTAAGTATCGATTTTTAGTCGATGACCGTTCGGGGCCTAATCCGAGCGGTCATCGCGCTTTTGTGCAAAAGATGTACAGCAAAACTACTGCACATATAAAAAGCTGAAACGGGAAGGATCATACTCGTCGAGTATGGTCCTTCCCGTTTGCCTTTTTATTAATCCTCTTTATGATTCATGGCGCTGATAACCGTTTTCAGCACGTTTTCCAGATAAGGAAGCTGACTCGGTGTTACGCTTTCGATCATCGGAGAAAGCGCCTTGAATGCCCAGGATTTGTCCTTCTTTTCCTGCTTTCCGAACAGGATATAGTCGGTGGACAGGCTGAGCGTCGAGGCGATACGGCACAGCGTCGGGACAGACATACCCTTGATGCCAAGCTCAATATCTGAACAGAATTTCGGCGTAATATCCAGTTTTTCAGCAAACTGCTCGCGCGTCAGTCCTAAATACTCGCGCTGCTTGCGGATTCGTCCGCCAATCGCTACCCAGTCCATTCTGTTCCTCCGTCAAGTCTTTTCATTTAGTGTACCCCGGATAGTTCCTGCGAAGAATAAACTATTAGGGTGGAAATTAGAGAACTTTGGGTGTATAATAAAGACAACTGAGGGGGGACTGCCGATGGAGTACAGAGAGCATGCGTTTACGGTGCACGGAAGAGAAATCCGTTTTTCACATGCGCAGGATATCTATAATGCAATCGAACAGCAATTCTGGCCGCGATATAACGAGACGGTGAAAGATTTCGACCGGTTTTATTCGTCTAATATTTCTTCGTTTGAAGACATCTTTCGATACCTGCCTGGGGGAGCGGACAGCCGCATACGGAACCTTGTGATATCGTCCGTGGGCATTCTGCCGAGTGCTGGCGTTCTGTCCTATACGCCGGTGAGCTTTTACGGGGAGTACGAAAACGAACTGATTTACGAACCCTGCATGAAGGAGCTGTACGAGACACGGGAGCAGATTGAACAGGCTCGTGAGCAGCAGGAGCAGTACCGTGCCGCGCAAAAGGCAAGCCGGAGACACTGGCAGGGCGGCGGATTTGGTTTTTCGGGTGCGATCAAAGGTGCCGTGATGGCCGGTATGCTGAACGCAGGCAGCGGACTGATTCATGGTGTCGGCGACTCATTTGCCGCGGCAGGAGACTGGGCCCAGATCGCAGGTGCGAAACGTCAGGTCTTTCAGCATGTGCAGAAGAGCGGAATGCTGAAGGAGGCGTTTTATCTCCGCTGCCAGCGCATCTTTTATGAGGTTTTAGAAACCGTCGGGTATGAACTGCATGTTGAAATGCCGGATTATGACGAGGAGAAAGCAAACGCGACGTTCCAAAATGCGGCGGCGCAGCACCGAAAGGGACAGCTTTCGGACGAACAGTATTTCGACTATCTGATAAAATGCGTGCAGCTGTACCCGTACAAGCCCAGCATATATGGAGAACTGTATCGACTGCATCCGGAGGACGATAAGGAACTACAGTCGCTGTCCGAATATCTGCATTTGCGGGAAGAATATCTGAAGCAGAGGGCGGCGGTCATTGGAGCACAGCTTTCCTATATTGCGGACATGCCGAGCGATACGATCATCGCAGTGCAGAAGAAAATACAGGCGCTTGACGAGCTGGCGGAACGCTATCACGCAGCGGATGATAACGACTGGCTGAGCGAAAAAAACAAGGCCCAGGCGAAGCTGCAAGAGCTGCTCCGGCTGAAGGATGAACAGGAGCGCACCGCACTGGGCGTTCTTCTGCCGACGAAAGAGGAAGCGGACCTCGTTCGCATGGAATGGAGGCAGGTATCTGCTGTTCTGGATGACTATCCGTACCTGTCAGACATTAGTGCGGCACGAAAGTGCGCCGAAGCGCTGAAGGAAATTTCGGTCACGCATCCTCTGGTGCGCGAACAGGTCGAGCGGGTAGAAGACCAGGTGGTCATTTTACAGGCGAAGCAGGGTTCGTTCCAGGAGGAGATGACGCGGCAGTACCGGAAGATTTTCGGCGGTGCAGAACTTGGGGAATCCCTCGTCAATATCGACAGCGAGTACGATGAGGACTCGAATGCCGAGCTTGACTCGGAGAGCGAAAAATTTATCAATATGATCTGCGATATGACGGTCGAAAGAATGCTGCTGTACAGCATGACAAGGCAGGTGCTGTGTCTGACTGACACCATGCTGCACATCGCCACATTCGAGAACGAACAGGCACATTTTGTCCATTTTCCGCTGTACGGAGACAGAATTGAGATCGAATTTCCGTCCAGTACCATGATGGAGCTGCATACGCGCACGCAGAGAGCGCAGTTTTCACTGGAAGACCTCGAAAACGTGCCGCAATTCAAGGAAATGCTGCAAGCATTTCTCCGGGAAGCGTCGATTTGCAGACTGCCGCCGTTTTCGGGTGCACTGAGCTGCAAACGTCTGCTCAGCCGGTTCGCGGCGGAACTGCCGCAGATCGATACCGAACGCCGAGACCGGATTGCGGAGCGAATGCAGCTGCTGAAAGATGCCGTGCTGTGCAGCAACCCATTCCCGGGGCAGGTACAGCAGGTGCTCCCTAATCCGATGTCGCGGTGGCAGAACGGAGAAGATGTCTGGCAGAGGATGCGCAGCATTGCGGAACAGCAGGAGCCGCCTGAAATCCCGACGGTGCTTTATCGGGACGCGCCGGAGGGCGCACAGAAACTCACGGCTTTCTTTA
>OLPS01001142.1_pt1 | contig 29930 bp, 26 predicted proteins | sample 1673071 | NCBI WGS metagenome assembly OLPS01 (sample SAMEA3136752, study PRJEB25190) | human gut metagenome | reverse complement strand
ATTATAGCAGGGTTCCTGTTGAAAAACAAGGCATATCCCCGGATTTGAAAAAAGAAAAAAATTTTATGAAAAAAGGCTTGATTTTTTTGCGGCAGGTGCATATAATACTAAACATACCATATGTTTGATATATTCCATCAGAGAGGAAGTTTTCGTGATGAGCATTAAAGTTGGTATCAATGGATTTGGCCGGATCGGCCGTATGGTCCTGCGCTGCAGCCTGCAGCACCCGGAGATCGAGATCGTGGGCATCAACGACCTTTGCCCTGCCGACTATCTGGCATATATGCTGAAGTACGACACCATGCACGGCCGGTTCCGGGCCGGCGTGTCCTCCAACGACAAGGGCATTATCGTCAATGGCCGCAGCATCCCCGTGTACGCCGAGCGTGACCCCGCCAACCTGCCCTGGAAGGAGATCGGCGCCGAGTACGTCATCGAGTCCACGGGCCTGTTCCTGACCAAGGAGAAGGCCGCCGGCCACATCGCCGCGGGTGCCAAGCACGTGGTCATGTCCGCCCCCTCCAAGGACGACACCCCCATGTTCGTCTGCGGCGTCAACCTGGACAAATACACCAGCGATATGCAGTTTGTCTCCAACGCCAGCTGCACCACCAACTGCCTGGCCCCCATCGCCAAGGTCCTGCACGATAATTTCGGTATCACCGACGGCCTGATGACCACCGTGCACTCAACCACCGCCACCCAGAAGACCGTTGACGGCGTCTCCCTGAAGGATTGGCGCGGCGGCCGTGCTGCCTCCGGCAACATCATCCCCAGCTCCACCGGCGCTGCCAAGGCCGTAGGCAAGGTCATCCCCAGCCTGAACGGCAAGCTGACCGGTATGTCCATGCGCGTCCCCACCCTGGATGTCTCCGTGGTGGACCTGACCGTCAACCTGGCTAAGCCCGCCAAGTATGAGGATATCTGCGCCGCCATGAAGAAGGCCAGCGAGAACGAGCTGAAGGGCATTCTGGCCTACACCGATGAGGACGTTGTTTCCTCCGACTTCCTGGGCGACACCCATACCTCCATCTTCGATGCCAAGGCCGGCATCGCACTGACCGATACCTTTGTCAAGGTCGTCAGCTGGTACGACAACGAGATGGGCTACTCCGACAAGGTCCTCTGCCTCATCGAGCATATGTACAGCGTGGACCACAAGTAAATCGCTTACTACCGAAAGGTTTTCCTTCTTTTTGTTCCGCAGACAGCGCCGCGTCACGCGGCGCTGTCTGCATACAGAGACGCTGCGCGCCGCTTGTACAGAGGGGGAAAGCGCTTCCGGCGGTTTTTGAAAGAAAATCGACAGCGTGACAAAATTTTTTCATTTACCCCCTACCATTCCACTGGATTGTATGGTACAATAGGTACAACCTACCTAAGGGTAACGCAAGGGAAAGGAACCCCGTCATGGAACAGAACTCCATTCTGCACACTACGCTGTCGCTGGACAGCGATATCCCCCTCTACGCCCAACTGGTGGGCATCATCAAGCGCAGTATCTCCACCGGCGCCCTGCCGGTGGGCGCCCTGCTCCCCAGCGAGGCCGAGCTGTGCCGCTGCCTGAGCATCAGCCGCAACACCGTCCGTCAGGCCATCGGCGAGCTGGAGGACGAGGGCCTGGTGGTCCGCAAGCGCGGCCGCGGCACCTTCGTGGCCGACCCCGCCACCAACCGCCGGGGTGTCCGCTATTCCTTCACCACCGAGGTCTCCTCTATGGGCAAGGTCCCCTCATCTACGCTGGTGGACTTCGCTGTGGAGGTCCCCAAGCCCACCGTCTGCGAGAAGATGGAGCTGCGGGAGGGAACGCCGGTCTACTGCTTCACCCGTGTCCGCAACGTGGACGGCGAGCCTCTGATCCTGGAGACCAGCTACTACCCTCAGTACATCTACCCCAATCTGACCCGCGATATGCTCCAGACCCACAGCTTTTACAGCCTGCTCTACCATGTGGGCATCGTCCCCTTCGCTGCGGACGAGAGCTATGAGGCCGTTATTCTGGATGACAGCTGTGCCGCCCTGCTGGGTGTGCCCTCCGGCAGCTGTGCCTTTTTCCACCAGCGGCTCACCCGCACGGAGGATGGCCGTATTTACGAGTACACCCGCAGCTACATACGCGGCGACCGGGTCCGCCTGGACGTACATATGCAGAAAAGCGGCATGAACTTCGTCCGCACCATCGACTGAATAGAAAAGCACCCCCGACAGGGGGTGCTTTTTCCACATAAAGCCTCGACCGAAGGGCGGGGCTGCGCTGTTTACGACAGCAGCAGGCGTATCAGTACCCGGGCAATGGCATAGCCCAGCACGCCGCCGCCGATGCCGGCGGCTGTGGCCCACACCCGTTTCCGCTTGGCGTGGGGCACCTGCTGGCTGTACAGCCGCTGATTTTCCCGGTTCAGGCCTACCAGTGCCTCCGGGTTCCGGGCGGACACCGCCTGTACGATAGCGTCCGCCATCCGGCGGCTGCCGCCCCTTTCGAGCCGCAGCGTGATGCTGCGCCCGTCATAGGTCAGCAGCTCCACCACGGTGCGCTTTGCCCACAGCAGTTTTAGGTCGTGACGATAGACCCACAGCACGTCCGCCAGGGGCAGAACGATGTTCTGCCGCCGCCCGTACAGGAACGCCGTGCTCACCAGTGCGTCAGAGCGTCGGTCACCCTCCAGATAGTGGAATTCGCTCTCCGCCCGTTCCAGCAGCTTTCCCTTTTTCAGATGCTTCAGCGTGCTGTTCAGTTGTGCGGTGTACGAGGCGGCGCTTACCAGCAGCACAAAGGCGGCCAGCCCGAGGAAGCTGGCTATGAGGGACCAAAAGCTGCTCCCCGTGTCCGGTGTCAGCTCGCTGTCGATGTAATAGTCGCCGTAGGTGTACACAAAGTCCTCGGCGGTCATGCCGACGGCGGCGGCAATATCGTCGATATATGCCTCCGGCGTCTCACAGATCACGCCCACCAGACGTACCGGTGCCGGCGCGGTGGTCTCCGTCAGCGGGATATAGACGGCCAGCTCCGAGGGCGCGGCCGTATCGTCCGGCACTGCGCCGTCACCGCTGTCGTCAGCATAGGTATAGTCCACAATGTCCGCATACCGTGCGTATTCGGCGTCGCTCAGCTGCACCAGATAGCCGTATCCCTCCGTGTCCTCCGCCAGATAGAAGACCAGCTTGCGCCCGTCGCCCAGCGTCACCCGATAGGCCCAGGTGGTCATGTACTGCACGTCGATGTAGTTGTAGTCGCCCAGATAGATCTCGTCCCCGATGGGCACGGCCTCCGCTGCTGCGCTGTCCCGCTGCGCCAGCAGCCCCAGCACGATACACCCCGCCGTCAGCAGGGCCAGTATGCCGCCCACGATCCACCAGGCAGGGGAGTGTCTTACGTATCGGCGCATTTCCATATGTTGCCCCTCCAAATTTGTTGTGGTACGACATATTGTACCATATTCTGCCAGAATGTGCAATATTATTTCCCATAAACGGCATAAAAAACGCACCCCGGGTCTGACCCAAGGTGCGTTTTTACTCACAGTGCCGCTGCGCCGATGATGCCCGCCTCATTGCCCAGCCGGGCACATTCAATGACCGGCGGTGTCCGGTCGTGCCCGCCGAAGCAGTTGGCCGCCACATACGCCCGTATGGGGGCCAGCAGTCTCTCGCCCTGGCGGCTGATGCCGCCGCCGATGAGCACCTTTTCCGGCCCCAGAATGTTCACCAGGTCCGTGATGCCCGCCGCCACGTACACGCAGTAGCGGTCCACCACAGCCTGCGCCGCCGCGTCTCCGGCGGCCGCCGCGTCAAATACGTCCTTACCGGTCAGCCCCTCACCGTATCCGGCCAGCAGGGACTCCGGCTGCGCCGCGGCCGCCCGCTTTCCCTGCCGTATCAGCGCTGTGGCGGAGGCATACGCCTCCCAGCAGCCCTTCCGACCGCAGGTGCAGTCCTCGCCGTCCAGCACCAGCACGGTGTGGCCCACCTCCGCGCCGGTGCCGCCCACGCCCTCCAGCAGTTGGCCATCGGCCACGATGCCGCCGCCTACGCCGGTGCCCAGGGTGATGAGTATCATGTTCCGGCAGCCCACGGCCCCGCCGGCCACCGTCTCCGCCAGCGCGGCGCAGTTGGCGTCGTTGCTCAGATGACAGGGGAGCCCCAGCTGCGCCGTCACCATGCTGCATACCGGCACATTGAACCAGCCCAGGTTATAGGCCCGCACCACCACGCCGTTGGCGCTGTCGCAGGTCCCCGGCGAGCCGATGCCGACGGACGCGCAGTGCGCCGCCGTGATGCCGGCCTTCTCCATGGCCTTCTCCGCCGCGCGGCAGATGTCCGCGACAACGGCCTCCGCCGGGCGTTCCGCACCGGTGGGCAGGCTGACCTCCGCCACGATGTGCTGGCCCTCGTCCACCACGCCGGCGGCGATGTTGGTGCCGCCCAGATCAATGCCAATACGATACATATGCTGCCTCCTTGCGCTTCCTGTCCCCGCGTTCCGGGGAAATAAACGGGGCGGGCGTATCGCCCGCCCCAAGTGCGTCTCTGTCTCAGATATGGGTCACAAAATCGGTGTTCACCGCCACCGGCCGTGCGATGTCGGAGGACCGGATGCTGCCGAAGATGGTCCGCATGGTGGTCAGAGCCTCCTTGCCGGATACCTCCGGCTCCCGGTCGTGGACCAGCGCGTCCACAAACTCGTCGATGACGCCGGAGTTGTGGGACGTTGTCTCGAAGGCGAAGCTGGTGCGGTTGCCCTCCAGGTCATTGATGATGATGGGGGCCGACGGCTCGCTGTAGATCATCATCAGGCCCTTGGTGCCGTACAGCACCGTGGACTGGCACTCGTGGCCATACACCGTCCAACTGGCCGCCATGGTGCCCAGTGCGCCGCCGGACATCTTCAGGATGCACAGGGCGTTGTCATCCACGCTGATGAGCTTGCCGTTGTCGTCACGCTTATTCAGGGTGACTACCTTGGCGGTGGTCTCGATGACCTTCTGCCCAAGCAGGTACTGGATCAGGTCCACCTTGTGGATGCCCATGTCGGACAGGGCGCCCATGGCCGCCTTGTTCTTGTCAAAGAACCACGTACCCTCCAGAGACCAGCCCTCGGGGCCGGAGTTGCCCAGAATGGTGCGGAAGGTGATCACATCGCCGATGATGCCGCTGTCCAGCATTTGCTTGGCCTTGCGGTGCACCGGGTCAAAACGCATGTTGTGGCCCACCATCAGGTGTCTGCCATTGCGCTCAGCGGCGGCCACCATGGACTCGCATTCCGCCAGCGTTACCGCCATGGGCTTCTCCACCAGCACATGCTTGCCGGCGTACAGCGCAGCCGTGCAGATCTCCGCATGGCTGCGGTTTTCCACGCATATGGACACGGCGTCCACGTTGGGATCATCCACCAGCTCATAGAAGCTGTTGTATACCTTGCCGCCGTACTGCGCCGCCATCTCCTGCGCGCGCTCCATGTTCTTGTCGTAGAATGCGACGATCTCCGCATTGGGGTTGGCTGCATACTCAGGCAGATGGCGCACCTGTGCGATCTTGCCGCAGCCGATAATGCCGACTCGGATCATAAAAAGCGAACCTCCTCTGTCCGTCCTCAAACCGCCGGGCGCCCTGCGCTCCGACGTATGTTTCTGCCCCTATTGTACCAAAAGAAAACGGGAAAGAAAAGCCTTTTTTGCCAACTTTGCAAAATTTTTCACAAAATCTGCGCCGCGATGGTGAGGGCGCAGCCCTTTTGTGCCGTATAGTCCAGCGTTACGCCTGCCGGCAGGCTGAAGCGGCTCAGCGCCAGCAGCGGACCCTTGCCCGTCAGCTTGAACAGCGCCTCCTTGGCCGTCCATATCTCCCAGAACCGCTGGCAGTCGCCGTCGTCCCCGGACCGTATGTACGCCATCTCCTGCTCGCTGCACACCCGGCGCATGAACTTCTCCTGGGCCGAGCGTACCACCTCCACGTCCACGCCTACCGGCGCGTCCGCCGTTACACATACCGCCCACGGGCCGGAGTGGCTCACGGACACATACACGCCATCCTTTTCCACGCTGGGCTTGCCCAGCTCGTCCCACTGAAGCGGCACGTCCTTCTCCGCGCAGCCCATCGTCTGCGCGAGCATCCGCCGCGCCAGCAGCTCTCCGGCGATGGTGCGCTTCCGGTCGTCCTCGCCGGCGATGTCGGCCACACGCCGCCGCCGCGTCTCATCCATCATGCCTATCACGGTCTGGGCCGCGTCCTCCGTCAGCTCCCGGATGTCAAACCACTGCAATTCCATATCCCGCGCCTCCCGCGTCATATTTTTCGCACCCATTGTATCACATCCTGCCGCGCCGCGCTACTGCTTTTTCGCCGCCGCAGGCTTTTCTCTGTACTTTCCGGTACTTCCACCCCTTGCCCAGGGGACGCGGCGGTGGTATACTATCCCCGTATCTGTAGTTTTCCATGAAGGAGATGACGCCATGACCCGTGATGAGCTCCGCGCCAAGGCCAACGACCTGCCCCTGCTGCCCGGCGTCTATCTGATGATGGACAAGACCGGCCAGGTCATCTATGTGGGCAAGGCCAAAAAACTGAAAAACCGCGTCAGCCAGTATTTTCAGGACACCGCCAGCCACAACGAGAAAACGAAGATGATGGTGGCCCATGTGGACCGGTTCGACACCATTATCGTCCGGTCGGAGTTTGAGGCCCTGGTGCTGGAGAACTCCCTCATCAAGCGCCATCAGCCCCGCTACAACATCCTGCTGAAGGATGACAAGGGCTATCCCTTCGTGCGGCTGGACAGCGGCGACTATCCTCGCTTTACCCTGGTGAACCGCACCGCCGACGACGGTGCGAAATACTACGGTCCCTTCGGCGGCCGGCACGAAACGCGCCTGGCGCTGGACGCCGTGTGCGCCGCCCTGCGCCTGCCCACCTGTTCCCGGCGCTTCCCCCGCGACATCGGCAAAGAGCGCCCCTGCCTGAACTTCCACATGGGCCGGTGTGACGGCTTCTGCCGCCCGGACGGCCCGGACGCGGCGGAATACCGCCGCCGCATGGCCCAGGCCACCGCCCTGCTGGAGGGCAAGCTGCGCGCCGTCACGACCCAGCTGACGGAACAGATGAACGCCGCGGCGGAGGACCTGGACTTCGAGACGGCTGCCGCCCTCCGCGACCGTGTGCGGGCCTTGTCCGTTCTGACCAAGGACCAGCAAGTCATCGCCGGTATCTGCGCCGACACCGATGTCTGGGGCGCGTATACCAGCCCCGCCCGGTCCGGCTGCGCCATTCTCCACATTGAAGACGGCGATCTCCTGGCCCGGCAGACCGAGGTGTTCCCCGACGCTGCCGACAGCGAGAGCGCCCTGCTTTCCGCTGTGGTGCCCCAGTACTATCTGACCCGCCAGTCTCTGCCCCGTGAGATCCTGCTCCCAGCCGCCATCGAGGACGCTGACGCGCTCTCGGCCCTGCTGACGGAGCGCAGCGGCCACGCCGTGGCCCTCCGGGTCCCCCAGCGAGGTCAGCGCCGCGCGCTGCTGGACATCGCCCACCGCAACGCCCGGGAGGAGGTGGAGCGCGTTACCGACGCCGTACAGCGCATTAACGGCACCCTGCGCCTTTTGCAGGAAACGGCTCAGCTGCCGGTCCTGCCCCGGCGCATGGAGAGCTATGATATCTCCCACACCGGCGGCGCGGACCAGGTGGGCGGCATGGTGGTCTTTCAGGACGGCAAGCCGCTGAAGTCCGCCTACCGCCGCTTCCGCATCGAGTCCTGCGCCGGCGCCGACGACTACGGCGCCATGCGTGAGGTGCTCACCCGCCGGTTCCGGCACTATCTGGACGGCGATGAAAAGTTTGCCCCCCTGCCGGACCTGCTGCTGATCGACGGCGGTCAGGAGCACGCCCGCGTGGCCGAGCAGGTGCTGGCAGAGACTGGGCTGGATGTGCCCGTGCTGGGCATGGTCAAGGACGACCGCCACCGCACCCGTGCGCTCATCACCGCCCGGGGCCATGAGCTGGGCATACAGCAGACACCCGCCCTGTTTGCCCTTATCGGCACGGTGCAGGAGGAGGTACACCGGTTCGCCATCGCCTACCACCACCAGAAGCACACCCGTTCCGCCAAGCGCTCGCAGCTGGACGGTATCCCCGGCGTGGGAGAGGCGCGGAAGAAGCGGCTCCTGCAGCATTTCGGCACCGTCACCGCGGTAAAAAACGCCACGCTCGAGCAGCTCTCCGCCGTGGTGCCGGAGGCGGCCGCCCGGGCGGTATATGAGAAGTTCCACGGATAAAAAAGTGCCCCCGGCAGAGCCGGGGGACGTCGTACGCAAAAGAAAAGAGAGACGGCGAAGCCGTCTCTCTTTCGTTGTGTTTACTCGTCCAGGTTCTCGATCAGCTCAGCCAGCGCATCCACAGCTTCCTTCTCATCGCTGCCGTCCGCGATCAGTGTCACCGCGGTGTCCTTCATAATGCCCAGGCTCAGCACGCCCAGCAGGCTCTTCGCGTTGACGCGGCGTTCTTCTTTTTCTACCCAGATGCCGCTTTTGAACTCGTTGGCTTTCTGAATGAAATAGGTCGCGGGTCTGGCGTGCAGACCGACCTCATTTTTCACCGTGATCTCCCGTGTATACATGAACCAGCACTCCTTACGCACATTTTTACTCTCGCGCCAGAGGGTGCAGCGCGCAGAAACTAACCCTCACCATTTCCTATTATACTGGATTACGGCAGGATTGCAATGGGCATTGATACGAAAATCCCGCGATTTGCTCTATAATTCCCACTGCAATTTGTGAAAAATGATGTATCTTGCAGACAAATTCCGGTATTTGTCCAATCGAAAGCTCACATCCTGGCCTCTGCCCAGTCGCTGAGCTGCTCCAAAATGGGCAGCAGTGCCCGGCAACTGTCCGTGGGGCCGTATTCCACCCGCACCGGCACCTCCAGATACTCCCGCCGTGTCACCAGCCCGTCGTGCTCCAGCTCCCGCAGGGCCGAGGCCAGCACCGTGTTGGAGATGCCGTCCAGCTTGCTCCGCAGGGCGTTGTAGCGGATGGCCCCGGCGTTGGCCACGGCGCACAGGATCTGCACCTTCCACTTGCCGCCGATCAGCTGCATGGCGTGGTGCAGCGGACATTTCTCCATACAGGGACAGTCGTAGTGGCTTTGCGGCATGGCCTGTGACATGGTAAGCCCCTCCTTACTTGCCCATAAAAATCTGCGCTCTTGCATTTCTCCAAAGCTATGGTATCATTATAGCAGGTAAGAAAACCGGAGTAAATAGCATGAGGAGAAAATCACAGCCATGAATATCTATCTTCAGGGGCTGACCATGGGTCTGGCCTACGTGGCGCCCATCGGCCTGCAAAACCTGTTCGTCATCAACAGTGCCCTGACGCAGAAGCGCAGCCGCGTCTACATCACCGCGCTCATCGTCATTTTCTGGGACATCTCTTTGGGTGTGGCCTGCTTCCTGGGCGCCGGCGCACTGATGCAGGCGCTGCCCTGGCTGCAAAAGGTCATCCTGGGGTTGGGTAGTCTGATCGTCATCTATATCGGCATCGGCCTGCTGCGGTCCAAGGCCAGTCTGGAGGGCGGCCGGGACGTGAACGTCCCCATCTGGAAGCTGGCAGGTTCCGCCTTCGTGGTCACCTGGCTGAACCCCCAGGCCATCATCGACGGCACCATGATGCTGGGCGCCTTCCGGGCCACCCTGACCAACGGCGGTGATCTGTTCTTCATCTGCGGCTTCGGCTCCGCCTCGGTGATCTGGTTCCTGACGCTGTCCACGGTTGTCTCCCTGCTGGGCAGTAAGTTCAACGAGAAGGTGCTGAACATCATCAACAAGGTCTGCGGCGCCGTCATCATCTTCTACGGCCTGAAGCTGCTGTACAGCTTCGTCCAGATGATGGGTTGGCTGTAAAACACTTCACAAATCACGTCCTTTCTGTTACAATAAGGCAGAAAGGGCGTGATCTTTTTATGGAACAGAACTACCGGCTCACCATCGCCTACGACGGCTCCCGCTTCTTCGGCTGGGAGCGCCAGCCGGACAAGGATACCATCCAGGGGAAGCTGGAGGCCGTGCTGGGCGCATTGCAGGGCCATCCGGTGAACGTCATCGGCGCGGGCCGCACCGACGCCGGTGTTCACGCCCGGGCCATGACCGCCAGCGTGGTGCTGGACGTGACGGAGACGCCCGACGCCCTCCGCGACTATCTGAACCGCTATCTCCCCGACGCCATCGCTGTCCGGGAGGTCAAGGAGGCCGCGCCCCGTTTCCACGCCCGCTATAACGCCCTGGGCAAGACCTACCGCTACACCTGCCACACCGGGCCGGTGAAGCCGGTGTTTGACCGGAAGTACGTCACCCTGCTGGACTACGACCCGGATGTGGAGAAAATGCGGCAGGCGGCAGCGTATCTTCTGGGTGAAAACGACTTCGCCAGCTTCTGCGGCAATCCGCGGATGAAGAAGTCTACCGTCCGCCTGGTGGACCACATCGCCATTGAGCGCCGGAAGGACCGGGTGGTCTTCACCTTCCACGGCACCGGCTTTTTGCAGAACATGGTCCGCATCATGGTGGGAACCCTGTTGGAGGTGGGCCGCGGCTACTGGACGCCGGAGCAGGTGCGTGACATCCTGGCCGCCAAAGACCGCAAGCAGGCGGGCCCCACCGCGCCGCCGGAGGGCCTGTGCCTGATGAAGGTGGATTATTGAGCAAAAAGCATCCGGGCGCTATCCCGGATGCTTTTGCTGCGTAAAAATGACCTAAGCCAAGGCTTAGGTCATTTTTGTTACATATTGTGGATATCGTCCAGCAGATCGTCCAGCGACATGGTCCGCACCTCGTCCTCGTCGGCCTGGGTGGGCTCGTCCTGGGCGGAGCGCTCTGCGGCCGCCGGCTCCTCCGCCGGCGCGGCGGGGGTCACGGGATTTGCCGGGGTCTTGTCGGGGATGGCGGCAGGCTCGCTGTCGCTGCTCTCCTCGCGGGGCACCAGACGGGGCACCCGTGCCGTGTGCCGTTCCTCGGGGATCAGGGGCTTCGCCGGGGTCCGCGGCGGTTCGTCGTCGTATTCCTCGTCATCGCCGCCGCCCGTGTGGCCGCGGCCGATCAGGAAGCCCAGCAGGAACAGCACCGCCACCAGCAGCACCACCGCCGCGATGGCCACATACACGGTCTTGACCTCGCCAATCAGCGGCATCGCAATGGTCCCGGGGATCTCCAGCGGCGGTACCTCGGGGATGGTGGCCGGGTCGATGACCTCCACCGTGGGGACAATACCGGTATAGGCCGGCATCCGCAGCACATGGATGGTATAGTTCTGCTTGGTCTTGCCGTCCTCGGCGGTTCCGGTAACCGTGAGCACCGTCTCCGCCTCCGTGGCGGACAGCCGCACCTCGCCGGTGCCGGTGATGCCCTGGGCCTTTTCGTCCTTTGCCGTGGCGGCGATGGTCACCTGCTTCGTCTCATAGGGGACGTAGGCGATGTAATCCGTCACCGTGGACGTGAACGCCGGAGACAGCGTGGCCCCCTCCAGCGTCAGGGCGGCGATGGACGCGTCGGTGGAGGGCTTGTAGTTGGGGTCCTGCTGGCGTGTGGCATCGATGGTATAGCTCTTGGTGGCGCCGTTGGCCGCCGTGACCTTGATGGTCACGGTGTTGACGCCCACCGCCAGCTCATTGCCGCTGACAGACACCGTGGCGCTGTTATCGGCCTTTTTGTAGTTCAGATCCAGCTTTTCCACCGCGAAGGGCACCGTGCAGGTGTAGTACGTGGTGCTGCTGGAGAAGGACGGGCTCAGCGTGGCATTGGAGCAGCTCAGCGAACTGAGGTTGCAGTTGCCGCTGGGTGCCGCGCCCACCTTGCCGGACCAGCTGGCGCTGTCCAGACTGGTGTCGCTGTTGCCGTCGGACACCACGATGTTGGAGAACGTGGCGGTCAGGGCGTCGCCCTCCTTGGCGCTGCCGGATACCTTCATCTTGATGGTGACCAGTCCGCCGCTGGAGCTGGACGTGCCGTAAACGCTGAACTTGTTGTTGTTGACCACGATGCTCCATCCGCTGACAGAGCAGTTGTAGTTGGTAAAGGACAAATTGCCGCTGTAGCTCAGGTCGGCGGTCAGACCGTAGACCTTGTTGGGCACGGACAGCGTCAGTGTGACGGTGTCGCCTGCCTGCGGGGCGGCGGTGCCGGTCAGCGTCGCTCCGGCGGCGTGGGCCTGCACGGGCAGCAGCGTGACCACCAGCAGCAGCGTCAGCAGCGCGGAGGCCGCGGCGCGGAACAGTTTGTTTTTCATAGGATGTTTCCTCCTCAGCCGATGGTGCGCTGGCCCACGGTGACCTGGGCGGCCTGCACCACGTCGGTGATGGTGACCTTGCCGTCACCGTTGATATCGGCAGCCTTGGCGTAGGCGCCGGACAGGCTGCCGGAGCCCACCACGGACTTCTGCAGCTTGACCACGTCGGTGATGGTGATCTTGCCGTCGCCGCTGACGTCGCCGGTGACCACGATAGTCACGGTGGCGGAACTGCTGACAGCGGTCATGCCGGTACCCACGAGGCCGGAGGTCACCTTGGTGCTGCCGCTATAGATGGTGTAGCCCGCGCTGTTCATTGCGGAGACAGACGTGCTGGGCGATACGCCGGTCAGATAGTTGCCGGAGGGCTTGGGCGTCTCGCCGCCGGTGCTCCCACCGGTACTCCCACCGGTGCTACCGCCGGTGCCGCCGCTGTTGGCCGTCTTGGTAAACACGGCGGTGTAGGTCACGTTGCCCGCGGGCATATACGTCATGTTCTCCACGAACCGGTTGCCGCTGCCGTCCACCCAGTGGCTGAAGCTGTACACATAGTTCTTGTCCGCCGCCTTGACGGGGTTGGAGGGTGCGACGATCAGGTCGTTGGCGGAGAGCTGGCGGCTTCTGATCACCTCGCCGTCCACCTTAAAGCTGACGGTATACAGCGTTCCGAACTGGGCGGAAAGCGTGTGGTTCTCCGCTGCCACCATGGAGTTCTCATAGACCTGTCTGCCGTCCTTGGTGAACCAGCCGACAAAGCCCGCACCGGAGACCTCGGGCAGCTTGCCGTAGACGTCGCCCAGCGAATAGGTCTTCGTAGCCACCTGTGTATTGCCGTTCATGAAGGTGACCGTGTACGCTTCCTTGTCAAGGCCGCTGGGCGTGTTGCTGTCCTTGGCGCCTACCGTAAATCCGGTGGACAGCAGCTCCTCTTCCTTGCCGTCACTGCCGGTGCCGCTGATGGTCATCGTGTAGCTGCCCTGTGTCAGTTTGCTGAATGTCGCCTGACTGTCCAACTCCCACAGGTCGAACCAAGTCTTCCCGCTGCCGCTGCCGGTGGCCGTAAAGCCATCGGAGCTGCCCTGCTTTCTCACCTCCACCACTACGGTACTGATACCCTGCGTGCAGGAGATCACGCCGCGAAGGGGGAAGGAGGAGTTGCCCTCGGTCAGAACATGGGAGATCGTCCCGCCGATACCGTCGCTATCCTTGCAGCCGGGATAGAACAGGCCGGTCAGCTTCCACGCATCTTTACCGGTGGCCTTGTTCAGCGCCCACCGCGCCGCCTTGTCGCTGGCGTCCGTCATCCCCACCGTGTAGGTGGTGACAGTGGTGGTGGGATTGTTTTTCAGGTCCTCGTCGACCATCTCCCCCACGACTTCCACTATAACAGTCTCGATGGATTTCCCGGTCATCGCCTCTGTCAGCAGCAGCAATTCGTCCGCGGTAAAGGACTCCATGATGCGCGCCTCCAGATCGTCCTTTGTTTCTTCCTCACTTTGGGCAAGGCTTTCCAGTTTCTTGATCAACGTGGTTTTGTTTTCCTCCGTTATGTCCTGCATAGCGGAAATGTTCGCCGTGATCTCAGCCATAATGGCCTCGTCGTTTTTGTCCTTGAACTGCTCATCGAACAGGTCGTTCAGCTTCTTTTCCAGCCGCGCGGAAAAGTCCTCCGCCGCTGCATTTGTCTGTCCCTCGGCAGGCGTCTGCGCGATCTCTTTTACCTTCGCGGCAATCAGGTCATCCCTGTTCTGGCCGTCCGCTGTGACATCCGCACTGGTCACCGTCACGGTCACATACTGCTTGGTGCCCACATTCTGCAGGGTGTAGCCGCTGCCGCCGCCAAGGATCCAGAACTGATTATTGCTGGTGGAGGCCGCCTCCAGCACCAGCTTGCCGCCGGAGACGGACAGCCGCTGGCCATCGTCGTTGGTCAGTATGTAGTACCCATTGTTGTAATAGGTCAGCCGCAGCATCATGGCGTCAGCCGCCGCCGTCAGCGTGGAGACGCTCTTTCCGAGGCCGTGGTTCTGTTCGCCGTTGTTATTGTAGAGCAGGGTGTACTTTCCCTCGGGGATGTCCGGGTCGGAATGGGTATAGCGCATCACCAGCGCGTCCGCCGGCTCGTTCACGTGCAGGCGGCTGTACACCGAGGTCTGCACGCCGCCGCTGTTGATGTTGAAATATGCCATGGAGCGCCCGTAAATGCCGTACTTCTTGGCGGTCAACGTCTCCATGTTGTCCTCTTTCCACTTGCCGTTGGTGTCCAGCTTGCTGCACTCAGCGTAGATGGCGGCGATCAGCTCCGCCTCGCTCTGGTTATTGAAGCCGCCCAGCGACTTGAAGGCGCGGCAGATGACACCGGTGGCGCCGCTCATGCCGTCGGTGTTTTTAGTGGAACCGTAGGTGGCGCCCACGCCGTGGTGGACGCTGCGGCTCCAGAACACGTTTTTCAGCGCGTTGGAGTAGTTGTCAATGTCGAAGCCCTTGTACTGCCCTTCCACATTGGCCACAAGCTGGGTGTACTGGGTCTCTCTCCAGAAATCCGTCTGCGCCTGAGCGAACTCGGTGCGGTTGTTCCGACCGATCTCCTGCCATGTGTTCTTGAAGTTGGAGCCGAAGCCGGGGTAGTACTGGCCGCTGGTGTTGTAGGCGTAGGCGTTGTACAGCCTGTCGCCGAACCCGCGGTAGACGGCGCTGTCGGACTTCTTCAGCCAGTCCATAAAGCTGGTCACCGTCTTCTCCACGAACATATACAGGCCGTAGGACGTGCCGCCGCTGTCGCCGTCCACGTTGGAAATGCGGCCCGGATCCGCGTTGGTGCCCGTCTCGTAATACTGGCTCAGCGAACCGAGATCGATTTCCGTCCACGGTTTGCTGGCAGCCAGCAGTATGGTGGTCAAACAGCTCACCGCCATCACCGCCGCCAGGATCAATGCCATTCCCCGTTTCGTCCTTTTCATGTCGATACACCCTGCCTTATCTCTAAGTTGTATGGGAAGCGCCGGCGGCGGGAAGGCCCTCCGCCGATTTACATAACAATAGTCATGTGTAGTATACCATCGGTCTGCGTCGTTGTCTACCAAAAAAACGAGAAAAACACAAAAAATATGAAAATTTTGTCACCGGCGCCACAAGATTTGGGTGGATTTATGGCGCGGAATGGCGTATAATGGCCGCAGGCTGACAAAAATACGCAAGGAGAAATCAATTTATGTCAACGAATACGAAAAAGAAACACGGTACCGGCGCGGCGGTGGTACTCATCGTGCTGTGCCTGCTGGCGCTGGGCGCGCTGGGATATATCATCTGGCGGCAGTTTAATCCCGTGGTGCCGGAGACGGCGGCGGGCTATGTGGCCGCCGCCGGGACCACCGCCCCTGTGTATGACGAAAACGGGACTCAGCTGGGTTCCCTGGTCCGCGGTGCGGAGGTACAGTACGTTGCTGAGGACGCCGAGGACGGCGCGGACCGCGTCCGCGTGGTCAACGGCGAGGGCTATGCCTATCTGGACGCGGCCAACCTGACCGCGGACTACAGCAGCGCGGTGCTGACGGAGACGGTGTATGCCCTGCGGGGCATGAGCCTGACGGATGAGACGGGCGCGGTCCCCGGCTGCGCCGTGGAAAAGGGCATGGCGCTGACCGTCACCGGCTTTGACGGCCTGGATGAAAACGGCGAGGTCCTGCGCTGGGCCGTTAGCTGTGACCGGGGCGAGGGGTACATCGACGGAGAGAACGTCCGCATGACGGAGGAGGAAGCGCTGGCGCAGTATGACGACGCGCTCTACCAGCGCCACGCCGCGCGGGGCGACGCCTGGGGCGGCGGCGACGCGGCCGACCTGGACTACTACCCCACGGAGAAGCCGGTCTTTACCGACAACGTCATGCCCGACGAGGTGCGGGCCCTGTACCTGAATGGCAGCGCCATTCAGTACGCGGACAGCTATATCCGGCTGGCCCAGGGGACGGGCATCAATGCCTTTGTGGTGGACATCGTGGACGGCACGGCTGTGTCCTACGCCTCCCCGGTCATGCAGCAGTACAGCCCGTCCGCCTACGCCGCGGCTCAGGACACTATGGAGGGCTTCAAGGCCAACGTGCAGAAGCTCCGCGACGCCGGCTACTACGTCATCGGCCGCATCACGGTGTTCAATGACGCCCACCTGGCCGCCGACCACCCGGAATATGTCATCTCCGACCTGAACGGCACGCCCCTGAAGATCAGCTCCATGTACTGGCCCAGCGCCTACAACCGCACCGTGTGGCAGTACAAGGTGGAGCTGGCTCTGGAGGCCGCCGCTCTGGGCTTCAACGAGATCCAGTTCGACTACATCCGCTTCCCCGACGGCGCGTATAAGTACGAGCAGGCGGGTACCATCGATTACAAAAACACCTACGGTGAGAGCAAGGCACAGGCGGTCCAGCGGTTTCTAATCTACGCCGCGCAGCGGTTGCATGACGCCGGGTACTACATCTCCGGCGATGTGTTCGGCGAGTGCGCCAACGCCTACGTCACCGCCTGCGGTCAGTACTGGCCGGCCATCAGCTCCGTGGTGGACGCCATCTCCGGTATGCCCTACCCAGACCATTACAGCGCCCAGGGGGACTATAAGCCCTGGGAGCACCCCTATACCACCGTCCACAACTTCGGCGAGAGCGCCATGGCCCGCCAGAGCGAGACGGCCTCTCCCGGCGCGGTACGCACATGGATACAGTGCTACAACGCCATCCGCGAGCCGTATAACCACTACGGCGCAGCAGAGCTGGCCGACGAGGTCCGGGCCCTCCGCGACGCCGGGTGCACCGGCGGCTTTATGACCTGGAACGGCGCGTCCGACATCGACAAATACGCCGAGGTCATCTCCGCCCTGAGCTGATATGAACGCAAAAAAGAAAGCCCGCATGGGCTTTCTTTTTTGCTTATTGCGCTTCCATGGCCTTCTGGGCAAAGCTGTTGTCCACCAGCTTGTCGAAGTCCACCCACTGGTCCTTCTCCAGCTCGCCGGCCTCGGTCATCACCGTCTCCAGCCGTTCCAGCGCCGACCGCGCCATCATCGGCCCCGCGTTCCATGCATCGATCTGCCGGTGCCGGGCGGTAACGGCCTCCAGGGTATCCAGGTCCGTATCCGGGAACTGATCGATGATGGCCTCCGCCACCTCCCGGTCCGTGTGGTCCACGATCCACTGCTGCGCCCGGGCAATGGCGTTGGCAAAGCCCTGAATGACCTCCGGATGCGCCGTCATATAACTCTGGCTGGCGAAATAGGCGGTGTAGGGGATCTCCCCGGACTCCTCGCCGATGGAGCAGAGGATATACCCGTGTCCGGCGCGCTCTACCTCCGTGGCGGTGGGCTCAAACAGCGTCACATAGTCCCCCTGTCCGCCGGTGAAGGCCCCGGCCATCATGTTGAACTGCACCGAGGTGTCCACCACCGCGTCCTCCTGGGGCACGATGCCGTGCTGCTTGAGGACGTATTCCAGCGTCATCTCCGGCACGCCGCCCTTGCGCCCGCCGATGATGGTCTTGCCCCTCAGGTCGTTCCAGTCGAAGGCCTCATCACTGCGGCCCACCAGGAACGAGCCGTCCCGCTTGGTCAGCTGGGCGAAGATCACCGGCAGATCGTCCTTGCCCTGCGCGTGGATATAGATGCAGCTCTCCGGCCCGGCCAGGCCGATGTCCGCGCCGCCGGATACCACGGCGGTCATCACCTTGTCGGCGCCGCCGCCGTTGCTCAGTTCGATATCCAGCCCCTCGTCGGCGAAGAACCCCTGGCTCATAGCCACGTACTGCGGTGCGTAGAACACCGAGTGCGTCACCTCACTGAGCCGGACCGTGACGTTTTTCGCCTCCGTGTCGGCGGTATCGCCGGTATCGGTCCCCGCGCCGCAGCCGGTCAGCAGGCTGAGCGACAGCAGCGCGGCTATACAAATGCAGATAAGTTGTTTTTTCATGCACGTACCCCCCATAGATGATTTAAGAATGCTTCCGCCCGCAGCACCAGCAGGTACATCCCCACCGCCGCCAGCCCCAGCACCAGCACGCTGGCCATGACCAGGTCCATGTTGAATACCTGGGAGCCGTAGACGATGAGATACCCCAGCCCGGCCCGGGACACCAGGAACTCGCCCATGATGACCCCCACCCACGAGAGGCCCACGTTCACCTTCAGCGTGGAGAACAGCGTGGGACAGTTGGCCGGGAACACCAGCAGCCACAGGATCTGGCGCTTGTCAGCGCCCAGCGTCCGCATCAGCCGCAGCTTCTCCGGGTCGGTGGTGCGGAAGCCGGTGTACATACTCAGGATGGTGACGATGAGTGAAATGGCCAGCGTCATGGTGACGATGGCCCCCATGCCCGCGCCCATCCACACGATGAAGATGGGCCCCAGGGCTGTTTTCGGCAGTGCGTTCAGCACCACCAGGTACGGGTCCAGAATGCGGGCGGCGGTGTCCGACCACCACATGGCCACGGCGACGGCCGTGCCCAGCACTGTCCCGGCGGTAAAGCCCAGTACCGTCTCACCGATGGACACCGCCGCGTGGTGCCACAGCTCGCCGGAGGCGCACAGCCGCCACAGGGTCTGCACCATGCGGCTGGGACTGCTGACCAGAAAGCCGTCGGACAGCCCCAGCCGGCAGCTGAGCTCCCACACGGCAAATAGCCCCGCCACCAGCGCGATCTGCCAGATACGCACCCGACGCTTTTCGCGGCGCACGGTCCTCAGGTACGCCGCACGGCGGGGCGAAGGCGTTTTCTCAGGCATGAACGTCCAGCTCCTTCCATATGGCGTTGAAGTACCGGTGAAATTCCGGCGTGTCCCGGCGCTCCAGCGGCGGCAGACCACGCAGCGCGCCCATGTCCATCTCCGCCTTCACCACGGCGGGGCGGCGGGACAGCACCACCACCCGGTCGGACATACTCACCGCCTCAGCGATGTCATGGGTGACCAGCAGGGCCGTTTTGCCCTCCTGCTGCAATATGCGCCAGATATCCGCCGACACCGCCAGCCGTGTCTGGTAGTCCAGGGCGGAAAAGGGCTCATCCAGCAGCAATATCTCCGGCTCAGTGGCCAGGGTCCGGATCAGGGCGCAGCGCTGGCGCATACCGCCGGAGAGCTGGCAGGGCCGCTTTTTGGCAAAGGACGCCAGCCCGTAGCGCTCCAACAGCCGGGACACGTGTGCATAGGCCGCCGGGTCCTTCTCACCACGGACCGTCAGCCCCAGCGTCACGTTGTCCCATATATTCCGCCACTCGAAAAGCTGGTCCCGCTGGGGCATAAAGCCGATTTTTGGCGACGTGCCCTGTACCGTCCGGCCGTCGATCTCGATGACGCCGCCGCTGAGGGGCTCCAGACCGGCAATGGCGCTGAGCAGGGTGGATTTGCCGCAGCCGGAGGGCCCCACTAAACTGACGAACGCGCCCTCCTCCACCGTGAAGGACACGTCCCGTACCGCCTCCACCTCGCCGTCCGGGGCTTGATAGCAGGCGGCGGCATGACGGAGCGTAATGCTCATATCCTATGTGACCTCCTGTCGGGAATGATGGGAGAATTCTCTCCGTGGTCATTCTACGCAGGAGGGACCCGCGGGGTGCCCTACGGCAGCAGATACGGTGCCAGCAGCGCCGCCAGTCCTGCTGACAACGCCGCCTGCACCGCCTTGGCCGGCAGATACAGCCGCAGGGAGATACCGCTGCCCGCCGTCACCGCCGCCGTCTGGCAGTGGACGCTGAGCCCGCCCCAGCCCAGCAGCGCCGCCGAGGTGACGAAACCCCGGCGGTCCGGCGTCAGGCGCAGGATGCCGTTGGTCAGCTCCAGCACCCCCGCCGCCAGCGGCGGCAGGGGACCGATGAGCCCCTCCGCCAGACGCAGCAGCACCAGAAAGAACACCACGAACCCGCACACCCGGGCCATGGCGGACACCGCCCCCTCCACCGCCCGGAGAAACTGCCCCGTCAGTCCGGTTTGCGGCGGCACAGGCCGTTTCGGCATGGCGGTGACGGGCAGCGGGCGGCGGCAGAACAGCAGACCCGTCAGCAGCGCGGCGGCGCAGTGCAGCAGATACAGCCAGGCTCCCGTCCGGGTGCTGCCGAATACCGACACCCCCGCCACGCCGATGGCAAAGGCCGGGCCGGCGTTGTTACAGAACGTCAGCAGCCGCGCCCCCTCGGCAGGGGACAGCTCGCCCCGACGCACCAGCTCCGCCGCCGTCCGCGCCCCCACAGGATAGCCGCCCACCAGCCCCAGCAGCAGGGCGGCGCACCCCGCGCCGCCGCAGCGGAAGAGCCGCCCGAAGGGGCGTGCCAGCGCCCGGCCCGCCGCCTCCGCCGCCCCCAGCGCCACCAGCAGGGACGAGACGGCAAAAAACGGGAACAGCGCCGGTATCACCGACGTCAAACACAGCTGTACGCCGTCCCGCACCGCCTGGGCCGCCGTCTCCGCCTGCCGCAGCAGCAGTATCGCCAGCGTCCCGCTGCCCAGCAGCGCCAACACGCGCTTTATCATCACCATCACCGGTCCCCAGCCTATGCGCGCCGCCGCCGGGAAATACCCCGCCCCGGACAGGCAAGTTCCGGCGCGTCCGCGCATAGCGTTCTGTATCATCCGCAGGGAGGTGACGGTGTGGCGGGACTGAAAAAGAAGCTGGCCCAGGTGGGCCAGGAGGCGCTGGAGCGCCTGGAGCTGCCGGTGAACATCGCCGCCGATGTGGCCCGGATCGAGCTGCTGGGCAACCGGGAGCTGTATATGGACCGGCACCGTGGCGTGCTGGCCTACACCACCGAGGCGGTGGACGTCAACGGGGGCGGCGTGGTGGTCCGCGTCCGGGGCCAGGACCTGCAGCTGCTGGTGATGACGGAGCAGGAGCTGCGGATCACCGGAAAAATATCCGGCATCGAACTGGTGGAGTAAGGGGGGCGCCGTGTACCGTAAAGCAGTGAATTATCTCCGCGGTCAGGCGGTGGCTGAGGTGGTCTGTACCGCGCCGGAGCGCGTGGTGAACCTGTGCGCCGCCCACGGCATTCCCTTCTGGGACCTGACTTGGCTGACGGAGACATCCTTCCGCGTGACCACCACCCTGTCCGGCGCGCGGCGCCTGGCCGAGGTGACGGCGGACATCGGCGCACAGGTGACCGTGTGCCGAAAGTCCGGCGCGCCGGAGCTGTGGCGGCGGTGCAGGCACCGGTATGTGCTGCTGGCGGCGGCGCTGGTGCTGCCGCTGCTGCTGGCGGTGGGCAGCGCCTTCATCTGGGACTTCGAGGTCACCGGCAACGACACCGTCCCCACGGAAAGCGTATTGCAGGCACTGGAACGATGCGGCGTGCGCGTGGGCACGCGTGGTGTGGGCCTGGACCAGGACGAGCTGCGGAACCGGGTGCTGCCGCTGCTGCCGAACGTGGTGTATCTGGCGGTGAACGTCAGGGGCTGCACCGCCCACGTGCAGGTGGTGGAGCGCGTCCGCCCGCCGCATCTGTACCGGGACAGCGACGTGCAGAACATCGTGGCGGCCAGAGACGGGCTCATCACGAAGATCGAGGCGCTGGACGGGGTGACCTGCGCGGCGGTGGGCGAAACGGTGCAGGCGGGACAGGTGCTGCTGTCCGGGGTGGCTGACTCGCCCCGGGGCTGCCGGTATATGCGGGCCACCGGGCGGATCTGGGCCCGGACATGGTACGAGTGGACGGTGCCCGTACCTCTGGAGACGGTGTTGAAGGACGGCACGGAGCCCGTGAAGACCCGCACCCATACCGCGCTGGACCTCGGACGGCACCGAATTGCGCTGCCTGCGGGGGACAGCATATTGCAGGGCCGGGAAAACTGTGATAAAATAATACGATACCGTGGGATACAGCTTCCCTTCGGGCTGCGCCTGCCGGTAACGCTGGTAACAGAGACGGTGGCCGAGCGTGCGGTGTACGACGGTGAACGTCCGGAGGATGAGGCCTGCGCCGAGGGACAAAAGCAGCTGGAGGCCCAGTTGGCGCAGACCATCGGAGACGATGGCCGTGTTCTGAAAGCGGACGTATCCGCCCGGCGGCAGGGCGCGTACCTTATGGTGACGCTGCGGGCGGAGTGCGAGGAACAGATCGGCGTGGACGCGCCGCTGACTATAACAAGCGATACAGGGAGGTAAACCCAAAACATGGAACAACGTATCGGTATTGAACGCATGGAGGAGGCCGTCAATCTTTTCGGCTCCTTCGACGAGAATATCCGGCTCCTGGAGGCGGAATTTCAGGTGCAGGCGGTGAACCGCGGCGGCGAGATCGTCGTGTCCGGCGAGCCGGAAAACGTGATGCTGGCGGTGAAGGCGGTGCAGGCGCTGCTGACCCTGTCCAATAAGGGCGAGACGATCACCGACCAGCATGTGCGCTACGTCATCGGGCTGGTGCGCTCCGGTCAGGCCGAGCGCATCAGCGAGCTGACCCAGGATGTGATCTGCATCACCAGCAAGGGCAGGCCCGTCAAGCCCAAGACCATCGGCCAGAAGGAGTACGTCAACGCCATCCTGAAGCAGACCGTCACCATCGGCGTGGGCCCTGCCGGCACCGGCAAGACGTACCTGGCGGTGGCGGCGGCGGTGGCCGCCTTCCGGGACAAGCAGGTGAACCGCATCATCCTCACCCGTCCGGCGGTGGAGGCCGGCGAACGGCTGGGCTTCCTGCCCGGCGATCTGCAGTCGAAGGTGGACCCCTATCTGCGCCCGCTGTACGACGCCCTGTTCGATATGCTGGGGGCGGAGACGTACCAGAAGTATCTGGAGCGCGGCAACATCGAGGTGGCGCCCCTGGCCTATATGCGCGGGCGGACGCTGGACGACAGCTTTATCATTCTGGACGAGGCCCAGAACACCAGCCGCGAGCAGATGAAGATGTTTCTCACCCGCATGGGCTTCGGCTCCAAGGTGGTCATCACCGGCGACGTGACCCAGATCGACCTGCCCAGCGACAAGGTCAGCGGTCTGAAGGAGGCCATGAAGGTGCTGCGGGACGTGGAGGGCGTGGCCATATGCAGGCTCACCAAGGAGGACGTGGTGCGCCATGTGATGGTGCAGCGCATCATCGAGGCCTACGCCAAATTTGAGGAGAAAAAGAAATGAAACGACACTATATCCCGGTGACCGCCGATGTCCCCGGTGTCAGCGAGGGCACACGCAGCTTTCTCCGCAGGGTCATCCGCACAGCGCTGGCCGAGCAAGGGGTGGACTTCCCCTGCGAGGTGGATGTGCTGGTGACCGGCGACGCGGGCATCCACACCATCAACCTGGAGATGCGTGGGGTGGACCGCCCTACGGACGTGCTGAGTTTTCCGGAGTTTGAACTGACTCCCGGCGAGCTGCCCGGCGCGGAGGACGCCGACCCCGGCACCGGCTATGTGCCCCTGGGGGACATGGTCATCTCTCTGGAGCGCGTGAAAGCGCAGGCGAAGGAATACGGCCACGCCAACCGCCGGGAGCTGGCCTATCTGGCGGTACACTCCGTGCTGCACCTGCTGGGCTACGACCACCTGGACGAGGGCCCCATGAAGGCCCAGATGCGCGAAAGAGAAGAGGCCATCATGTCCGTGCTGGGCCTGGAACGAAAATAACGCTGCACGAAAATTGCTCAAACGAAAGAAAGTTGAGGATCACCTATGAACATCACAAAAACCGCAATGATCACCGTGTGCGGACGGCCCAATGTGGGCAAGTCCAGCCTGACCAACGCCCTGGTGGGCGAGAAGATTGCCATTGTTTCGGACAAGCCCCAGACCACCCGCAACCGCATTTACGGCGTGGTGAACCGGGGCGATACCCAGTATGTGCTGCTGGATACGCCGGGCCTGCACAAGCCCCGTTCCCGGCTGGGGGACTATATGGTCAAGGTGGTGCGGGAGAGCCTCAGCGACGTGGAGTGCGCGCTGCTGCTGGTGGAGCCCATCCCCCATGTGGGCGAGCCGGAGAAGGTCCTTTTGCAGCGCATCCGGGAGGAGCACCTGCCCTGCGTGCTGTGCATCAACAAGATCGACACGGTAGAGAAAAAGGAGGCCCTGCTGGAGGTCATCGCGGCGTACAGCGCGGCCTATGACGGCTTTGATGCCATCATTCCTATCTCCGCCCGGACCGGCGACGGCCTGGATGAGCTGATGCGGCAGCTGTCCCAATACGCCCAGGAGGGCCCCCAGCTGTTCCCCGACGGCATGACCACCGACCAGGCGGACAGCCAGGTGTGCGCGGAGATCGTCCGGGAGAAGATGCTGCGCTGCCTTGACAAGGAGATCCCCCACGGCACGGCGGTGGAGGTGACGAAGTTCTCCGAACGGGAGGACACGGGCATCATCGACCTGGATGTGACCATCTACTGCGAGAAGGCCAGCCACAAGGGCATCATCATCGGCAGAGGAGGCGAAATGCTCAAGCGCATCAGCTCCGCGGCCCGTCGGGATATTGAGAAATTCATGGGCACGAAGGTGTACATGGAGACGTGGGTGAAGGTCAAGGAAAATTGGCGGGATAATCCCAACTTCATCAGAAGTCAGGGCTACAACGAGGAGTAAGGCTGCGGTCGCAGCATGCACTCCGGCCAGTTTTCCTGCGAGCGGAGCGAGCCGCCGCGCATGCGGCGTGAATTCGAAGAATTCCGTAGGCGGAATTCATTTCCGCCGTAAAGCGATAAAATGCGGGGTCCCCGCTCGATGGGACATCGAGTGGGGCAAACTGGCGGGATAATCCCAACTTCATCAGAAGTCAGGGCTACAACGAGGAATAACATCAACAAATTTCCAGCCATAAAACCGGCGAAAGCTCCCATGCTAACGACATGGAGGTGTTCGCGTGGACTACTGGGAATTATTTTTGGACACCGGCGCGCCGGAGGCGTATCTGCTGTACCGCGGGGCCCAGGAGGCTGTATGCAAAGTGGAAAGACCGTGACCGGCGGCGTGGTGCTGCGGGTCACAGACACAAAGGAGACAGATCGGATATTGACGGTGCTGACGGCGGACCGGGGGAAGATACCCCTGATCGCCCGGGGTGCGCGGCGAAAGAACAGCCGCCTGGCGGCGGCCTGCCAGATGCCGGCCTATTCCGAGCTGACCATTTTCAAGCGGGGCAGCTGGTATATGCTGGATGAGGCGTCGCCCATCGAGCTGTTCGACGGGCTGGGCCGGGACATCGAGCTGCTGGCGTTGGCGGCGTGGTTCTGTGAGCTGACGGAGGCGGTGTGCGCCGAGGAGACGCCCTGCCCTGAGATACTGTCGCTGCTGCTGAACGCCCTGTACGCCCTGTGCCGCACGGGGAAGGACCCGCGGCTGGTGAAGGCGGCGTTCCAGTTCCGACTGATGGCGCTCTCGGGCTTTGAGCCGCTGGCGGAGGAATGCGCCGTGTGCGGAACGGCACAGCCGGAGGGACCGGTGCTGGACATCTCCGGCGGATTTGTGGCGTGTGGCACGTGCAGGGGCCCGGAGCGCAGTTTCCGGCTGCCGCTGACCGAGGCTGGTCTGGCGGCGCTGCGGCACGTGCTGTACGCGGACCCCAGGCGGCTGTACAGCTTTACGCTGGAGCCGGGCGCCCTGCAGGCACTGGATCAGGCGGGCGAGGCGTTTATCGCCGCCCAGCTGGAGCGCGGGTTCCGGACGCTGGACTATTACAAGGCCCTGTTGGGATAACAGGAGGACATACATACATGAGCGAGTTATTTGAAAAATCTATCCGCACACTGGAGCTGCCGGCGGTGCTGGAGCTGCTGGCGCGCCATGCGGTCAGCGACGAGGCCAAGGCCCGGTGCCTGCGGCTGCGTCCTGCCACAGACGCGGCGGCGGTGGAGCACCTGCTGGATGAGACGGACGCGGCCAAGACGCGGCTGGGCCTGCACGGCAGTCCGTCCTTTGCGGGCGTGAAGGACGTATCCCAGGCACTGGACCGGGCGGACCACGGCGGCGTGCTGAACACCCGGGAGCTGCTGGATGTGGCCGGCGTGCTGACCGCTGCGCGGCGGGTCAGCGACTATGACGCGGAGCGTCAGGGGGAGGCCACGGCCATCGACCGGCTATTCTCTGCCCTCCACGTGAACCGCTATCTGGAGGATAAAATACGCGGCGCCATACTGGACGAAGAGACCATCGCCGACACCGCCAGCCCGGAGCTGGCGGACATACGGCGGAATATGCGCGCTGCGGCCAGCAAGGGACGGCAGATCCTGCAGCGGATCATCTCGTCGCCCTCCTACGCCAAGGTGCTGCAGGAGGCGCTGATCACCCAGCGGGACGGGCGGTTCGTGGTGCCGGTAAAGGCGGAGTGCAAGGGCAGTCTGCCGGGTCTGGTACACGACATCTCATCCTCCGGGGCCACGCTGTTCGTGGAACCCATGGGCGTGGTGCAGGCCAATAATGAATTGAAGGAATTGCAGGCCCGTGAGGAAAAGGAGATCGACCGGGTGCTGCGTATACTGTCCGGCGAGTGCGCGGCGCAGCGGGAGAACATCCTGTACGACTACGACCTGCTGGTGCAGCTGGACACCATTTTCGCCCGGGCACAGCTGAGCTATGCCATGGACGCGGGGCGTCCGCTGGTGCGGAAGCGGGGCGGCATCGACCTGAAGCGGGCACGGCATCCCCTGCTGGACCCGGCCAAGGCGGTGCCGGTGACGGTGGCGCTGGGCGGCGCGTATGACACGCTGGTCATCACCGGCCCCAATACCGGCGGCAAGACCGTGACGCTGAAAACGCTGGGGCTGCTGTGCCTGATGGCCCAGTGCGGCCTGCACATCCCCGCCGGCGACCAGAGCGCCGTGCAGGTGTTCGACCGGGTGCTGGCGGACGTGGGCGACGAGCAGAGCATCGAGCAGAGCCTGTCCACCTTCTCGGCGCATATGGCCAACACAGTGGAGATACTGAAGCTGGCGGATGAGAAGAGCCTGATCCTGTTCGACGAGCTGGGGGCGGGCACCGACCCGGTGGAGGGCGCGGCGCTGGCCATCGCCATCATCCAGGATGTGCGGCGCAAGGGCGCGCTGACGGCGGCCACCACCCATTACGCGGAGCTGAAGACCTTTGCCATGACCACGGCGGGGGTGGAGAACGCCAGCTGTGAGTTCGATGTGCAGACGCTGCGGCCTACCTACCGGCTGCTCATCGGCATACCGGGCAAATCCAACGCCTTTGCCATCTCCCGGCGGCTGGGGCTGGACGAGAGCGTCATCGAGGACGCCAAGGCCCAGATGGACAGCGAATCCGTGCGGTTTGAGGACGTGCTGACCCAGCTGGAGGAGAAGCGCCAGCGGCTGGAGAAGGCCCAGGGCGAGGCGGATCGGCTGTGGCGCCAGCGTGAGGAGGACGCGCGGAAGGCGCGGACCTTCCGTGAGCAGATGGAGAAGGCCAAGGACAACGCCCGGACCAAGGGCGAGGCCGAGGCGCGGCGCATCGTGCAGCAGGCCCAGCGGCAGGCGGATCAGGTGTTCGCCGAGCTGGACGAGCTGCGGAAACAGCAGCAGCGGTCGGACTATCAGGCTGTGAATGACCGGAAGAGCGATATACGCCGCCGCCTGAACGAGGCGGAGACGGCGCTGCACCAACGGGACGAGGATACAGAGCCGGTACCCGCGCCCAGCCGGCCCATCGCCGTGGGCGACACGGTGGAGCTGGCCGGTGTGCGTACCGGCGCCGCGGTGCTGGCGGTCAACGGCGACGGCACGCTGCTCCTGCAGGCGGGCAAGATGAAGATGACCGTGAAGGCCGCGCAGGTGCGCCTGCTGGAAACGGCGGAGGAGATCGAGAAGAAGAAAAAGCAGTCCGCCGCTGCGCAGCAGCGCAGCGGACCGGCGGTGTCCATCAACACCGGGGTGCGGGCGTCCGCCGAGCTGGACATCCGGGGCCTGGAGACGCTGGAGGCCGAAAGCGTGGTGGAGAACTACCTGGACGCGGCATCCCGGTCCAAGCTGGGCACCGTGACCATCATCCACGGCAAGGGCACCGGCGCGCTGCGCGCCGCCGTGCACCAGCTGCTGAAGAAAAACAAACAGGTCAAGTCCTTCCGCCTGGGCCGATACGGCGAGGGCGAGGCCGGCGTGACCGTAGTGGAACTGAAATAAGCAGTGTCCTCCTGTTGGTGCAGGAGGACACTGCTTTGCCGGCGTGAAGAGCATAAAAAGGGACCGGCCGAGCCGGTCCCTTTTATGTATCACAGCTGCTTGATGAAGCAGCGGCGGCGCTTATGCTGTTCGGTCTGAAAATCCTTCCACTGGGACTGGACCTTGTCGTTCAGCTCCAGCATGGGGCCGGTCTCGGCCTGCTTGATGCCCAGCTTGTGGCAGCCTTTCATGGCCTTGCTGAGGATAATGGCGTTGACACCCTTTTTCTGGTAGTCCGGGTGGACGGCGATGAGCAGCAGGTCCACGGTGTCGTTCCTGTGGAAGGCCTTGAGAACGTCGATCCAGCCGGTGGGCATGAGGCGGCCCCGGTGCTTCTGCAGGGCGGAGGCCAGGCTTGGCGCACCTACGCCGAAGGCCACCATGCGGTCGTTTTCATCCATGACGAAGCAGGTGGTGTTGGGATTGATGAGGGGCGCGAACTTGGCGGAGTACTTTTTGATCTGGCGGTCAGAGAGATCCACAGTGCCGTACAGCGGCGCGTAGGCCAGGTTGACCAGCTCGAAAAACGGCTTGAGCAGGGGCAGATAGGACAGGCGGCTCCTGGCCTCGTGAATGTGCAGGCGGTGGCGCTTGAGAACGAAGTCGGAGATCTTCTCCCAGCGCTGTATGGTGGCCTCGTCCTCCGGGACGGTGATAAGCTCATCGATCCAGTCCACGTCCTTCACATAGCCCAGGGCGGCCATGTGGTCGATGTAGTAGGGATAGTTGTAGTATGTGAAAAAGCAGCTGCGGCGGTCAAAGCCCTCCACCAGCATACCCTCGCGGTCCATGTCGGTGAAGCCGAGGGGACCGTGAACGGCGGTGCAGTCCAGCTCCTTCGCCCAGGCTTCCACCGTGCGGAACAGGGCGGAGGAGACCTCCGGGTCGTCGATAAAGTCCACCTGGGTAAAGCGCAGGCGGTTGGCACCCCACTTGTCGTTGGCCTTGCGGGAGTGGATGGCACCGATGCGGCCCACGATCTCCCCGTTGCGCATGGCCAGCCAGCAGCGGGCGTCGCAGTATTCAAAGGCGGGGTTCTTGCTGCGGTCCCAATCGGAGAGATCGTCGCCATAGGTGGCGGGGACGAACTGAGGCACGTCTTTATACAGTTCATTTGGGTAGTCCACGAACCGGCGCAGCTGGGCTTTGTCAGTTACTTCTATAATGGAGACCATTTAGTATACCTCCTGTATCATGCAAACACACATATAGTGTACGACATTATTTCACAAAAAGCAAGGATAGTGACATTAAGAACACATTAACTTTACCCCAATGTTACCCACTGCAAAAAATCAGAAAAAACGTTTGACAAACCGGACAGGCAGGTGTACAATACAGTTGAGTACGAATAGAGTCACCCCCCTCTGTCCGTGCCCCCCCCCTGTCGGGTATTCCCCCTTTTACCCGACAACACACCACCACAGGGAGCGCTACGGCGCTCCTTGTGGCCGTCTTGGGGAGGGAGAAAGAGCAGCCGAAAGGCTGCTCTTTCTTCATTTCCGGGGGAATATCTGCCCCATGCCGCCGGGCAAACGGCGCGGAGACAGCAGA
>OLPS01001134.1_pt1 | contig 30083 bp, 26 predicted proteins | sample 1673071 | NCBI WGS metagenome assembly OLPS01 (sample SAMEA3136752, study PRJEB25190) | human gut metagenome | reverse complement strand
CTTGAATGGGACTTCCATTCGCCGCAAGATATGATATAATGGCTATGGAAGTCCTTTTCTGCAAGGAAAAGGAGAAATTACAATGGAAAGACGCAAGGACAACAAAGGGCGCGTGCTGCACACGGGAGAATGTCAGCGCAAAGACGGCACATACACGTACAAGTACAAGGATGTGCGCGGGAAATGGCATTCGACAAGCGCCCCAACACTTGAACGACTGCGAGAAAAGGAGAGGATAATAGAACAGACCATATCACACGGCATTGACTACAGTTCAAAGAAAATCACGATACTTGACGCAGTGAAAAGGCACGTTGAAGTAAAGAGCCGGACTATCAAAAGTTCTTCCTTAAAAAACTACAACAACCTCATTCATATGCTCGAGCGGGAAGATTTCGCGTATAAGAACGTAAGAGACATTAACGCTACTAACGCGCAACTATGGTTATCTGATATGCAGGCCGAAGGTTATGCTTATGACACTATAGGTGATGTAAAAACCATTGTATGCGCTGCTTTCAAGCGTCTATGCAACGACAAGTTTTTATTGTTTAACCCGTTCGACTTCAAGTTGAATGAAGCAATTAGAAACACCTCGAAGAAACGCCAGGCATTGACACCGAAACAGCAGGAACAGCTGCTAGAGTTCTTGTTAAATGACAATATCGGCTTGAAATACTATGACGAAGTTATAGTGCTGTTGTGGACAGGTATGCGTGCAAGCGAGTTCTGCGGCTTGACTGTCAAAGACATTGACTTTGAAAACGGTTTTGTGCATGTACGTCGTCAGCTGAAAAAAGAGCATGGAATTTATACCGTCGAGGAAACCAAAACTGAAAGCGGCAACCGTTCTATTCCTATGATCGGCAGTGCATACGACAGCCTGCGTCGTATCGTTGCACAGCGTAAGAAACAGCCTGCAATTTTCCATGTAGGGGAACACAGTCAGTTTCTATTTCTGACCAACCGGAATATGCCTAAAACAGGACAACAGCTGCATGATGACTTGAAAAGAATAGTCGAACGTCATAACAAGCAGTACCCCAACAATCCACTGCCGAAGATTACACCGCATATTCTCAGACATACGTTTTGTACGAATATGGCTGCAAATAACATTGCCCCTACAGCTATACAGTATATGATGGGACATGCGTCTTACAAGACCACTGCTGACGTATACACGCACCCAGACGCAGAATTCGCGATGCAGGAAATGAAGAAGCTGCAAGCCTAAAATTACACGCTGACTGCCACTGCACCAAAATTGCACCAAATTCCCGTGAAGATATGGGAACTTGTAACAAGTCGTTCTCGTTATATAGTTCCCAAAATCCGCGAAAGCATATCTAAACACCGTTTCTGTACCCTTAAAAATAGTTATGGGGAAAAGAACTAAAAAAGGTATTCCTTTTTCCCGATTTTTTGATTACAGTACAGAAAAAGCGCTCTGCAAATTGACAAAAGAGGACGGAGCGGTTATACTGAGACCATGCCGCCGAGCGCCGGAGCGCGTTTTGCGCGGCTTTCGATTTTTTCTGCGGGTATGGCGGAATGGCAGACGCGCCAGATTTAGGTTCTGGTGTCTCAGACGTGCAGGTTCAAGTCCTGTTACCCGCACCATCATCACACACACACGAGGTTTTACTTATGTCTCAGAACAGCATTCTTCTGGAAAAGTCGCTGCATTTTTCCGTCCGCATCGTAAAGCTGCACCGCCTGCTGCACCGGCACGAGGACGACCTGTCCGCCGAGCTGCTGAAGCACGCAGCGGCGATCGGCTCCGCAGTATCATGCGCGGATTGCGCCCTCAGCCGACGGGACCTTGCTGAGAGCCTGAACGAGGCGCTGCGCGAAACGGCGCAGACCGAATACTGGCTGCGGCTGCTGACGCTGACCGACGATGTTGACGTCCGCACAGGCGCTTCCCTGCTGAGCGACTGCACCGAGCTGCGCCGCCTGCTGACCGCCGCGGCAAGCGCTGCAAACTAAGCTGAAATTCGTCTGAAAAACACGCCAAAGGCGTGTTTTTCTTTTTTTCTGCGCACAGCTTGCAAATATTTCGGGAACGCGATATAATGAGCGCAAATGAGGTGGTTAAATGGCAAAGCGCATCATCTGCATCGGCGACTCCAACACATATGGCTATGACCCTGCCGCCTTTGGCGGCGCGCGCTATCCCGAGGGCGTGCGGTGGACATCACGGCTCGGAAGCGCGTGGGACATCCGGAATCTCGGCGAGAACGGCCGGGAAATCCCGTCGAGCAGCTTCGCCGTGCGCGTCCTGCTCGGCCAGGTCCGCTCCCGGCTGCCGGCAGACGGGCTCTGTCTGATGCTCGGCACGAACGACCTGCTCTGCGGCGCCTCCCCTGCCGAGGCTGCCGAACGGATGCGCATCTTCATCAGCGATCTTCTGGTCTGCGGTCTGCCGCTGCTGCTCATCGCGCCGCCGCTTATGCAGAGCGGAACATGGGTTGAGAGCGACGCGCTCATCCGCAGTTCCGGACAGCTCGCCCCGCTCTACCGCGATCTCGCTGCGCGCTGCGGCGTGTCGTTCTGTGACGCCTCCGGCTGGGACATTCCGGTCGTGTTCGACGGCGTCCACTTTTCCGAACAGGGCCACCGCCGCTTTGCCGAGCAGCTCGAGCCGGTTTTCGCGCAGACGTTTCTGTGAACTTCACCCACAAAAAAGCACCGCAGTCGTAGACTGCGGTGCTTTCCTTATATCTGCATATTCGCTTTTACTTTGCGAGCTTGCTCTGTGCCTTCTGCTCGAAGCGCTCCTTGGCAACAATAGCGCGCTGATGCGTGCCCTCGCCGATCAGGCCTGTCTCGTCGTAGGCTGCGACCTTGAAGGTCAGGATCTTGCCGTTCGACGCGATCTCGGTCAGCTCGGTCTCGATGCGGACCTCCATGCCCTCCGGCGTTGCGGCAACATGGCTTACGTTTACCAGCGTGCCGACCGTGGTCCTGCCCTCCTCGAGCTCACCGGCAACGCTGCCTGCGGCGGTGTTCTCGATGGCTGCGATCATCATCGGGGTGGCAAATACGGATACCAGACCGCTGCCGACATTGCACGCCAGCTGCTCCTTGGTTACGGTGAACTTCTTCTCGCCCTTGATACCAGTGTTCATTGTTCTGCTCCTGTCTTTCAAAAAACGGAAATTACTTCTTGCGCAGCTCGGTCATGCCGCCCATGTACGGCTGGAGCGGCTTCGGGATAGCGACCGAGCCGTCCTCACGCAGATTGTTCTCGAGGAACGCGATCAGCATGCGCGGAGGTGCTACGACCGTGTTGTTCAGAGTGTGCGCGAAGTACAGCTCCTTCGGGTTCTCCTTGCTGCGGACACGGATACCCAGACGGCGCGCCTGTGCGTCGCCGAGGTTGGAGCAGGAGCCGACCTCGAAGTACTTCTTCTGGCGCGGAGACCATGCCTCTACGTCGCAGGACTTGACCTTCAGGTCAGCCAGGTCGCCGGAGCAGCACTCCAGCGTGCGTACCGGAATATCGAGCGAACGGAAGAAATCGACCGTGTTCTGCCACAGCTTCTCGTACCATGCCTTGCTGTCCTCCGGCTTGCAGACGACGACCATTTCCTGCTTCTCGAACTGGTGGATGCGGTAAACGCCGCGCTCCTCGATGCCGTGCGCACCGACTTCCTTGCGGAAGCACGGAGAGTAGCTGGTGAGGGTCTGCGGGAGGGTCTCCTCGTCGTTGATGGTGTCGATGAACTTGCCGATCATGGAGTGCTCGGAGGTGCCGATCAGGTACAGATCCTCGCCCTCGATCTTGTACATCATGTTCTCCATTTCCTTGAAGGACATAACGCCCTTTACTACATCACCGTGGATCATGAACGGCGGAATGTAGTAGGTGAAGCCGCGGTCGATCATGAAGTCGCGCGCGTAGGACAGGATGGAGGAGTGCAGGCGGGCAATGTCGCCCTTGAGGTAGTAGAAGCCATTGCCGGAGGTGCGGCGAGCAGCGTCGAGATCGATGCCGTCGAAGGACTCCATGATGTCAACGTGGTACGGAACCTCGAAATCCGGAACGACCGGCTCGCCGAAGCGCTCGTTCTCGACGTTCTCGGAATCGTCCTTGCCGATCGGGACAGACGGATCGATGATGTTCGGGATGACCATCATGCGGTTCTTGACTTCCTCAGCAAAGACCTTCTCGTCCTCTTCGAGCCTGGTCATCTCGTCGGCCATCGCCTTGACCTCTGCCTTGACCTTCTCGGCCTCGTCCTTCTGACCCTTGGCCATCAGGCCGCCGATCTCCTTGGACTTCTTGTTGCGCTGAGCGCGCAGCTCGTCGCAGCGAGTCTTTGCAGCGCGGTACTTCGCGTCGAACTCGATGACCTCATCGACCATCGGGATTTTCTCGTCCTGGAACTTCTTCTTGATGTTTTCCTTGACTGCGTCCGGGTTTGCTCGGACAAATTTGATATCCAGCATTTTTATTTCTCCTTATTGATTATTAACATTTTTATCTTCGCTCTGCGCGGCGCTGTCTGCGAGCGCGAGCAGCTTCTGATAGACTGCGAAGTCGTTCGCCTCAAGCACGCCGCCGTCCTCGCGGAGCTTGAGCTTATCCTCGGAAAAGGCGTCTCTAATGCCCTCGAGCAGGTAATTCAGCTGCTCCATGTCATCGTCAATGACGGCCTGCTCTGCCGCTACCAGCATTTCGAGCATCTGCTCGCGGTCGCGCAGATTCTGCGTCGCGCCGACCACATCGGTCTTTGCCTGCTCGGTGCCGAGCGTGCTGCGCACGCTCTCGAGCGCGCTGCTCTGCAAATCAAACTGCTGCTGCAGATCTGCGACCTTCTGAGTCGCGCCCTGCGCAACGGTCTGCTGCTCGTTCAGCTGTGAGCTGAGGTTTTCGACCTGTCTGTCCGCACGCGCCTGCGCAACATAGCTGATGAGGATGAGTGCGATCGCCACCGAAAACAGGCCGACGATATAAAACGTCAGCGTCGTGCGGCTGAGTTTTTTCTCCGGTTTTGCCTGTTCGGGGGCGTTGTTTTTCTGTTCGTTCATGTGCTGCCTCCTTATACGCGCAGGGCGCGCAGCGCTTCGGTCAGGCGTTCCAGATCGTCCGCGCCATAATATTCAAGGGTCAGCTGACCGCTGTTTTTGCCCTGCTGAATGCAGATCTTACGGCCGAGGACGCTTTCCAGCTCCTTCTCCAGCGCCGCGATATAATCCACGGAAAAGTCGCTTTCCTGCGGCTTTGGCTCCGCAGGCTTTTTGTTCATGCGCTTGGCGAGCGCCTCTGCCTGACGAACGGTCATGCCGGCCATCTGCTTTGCGGCCTCGACGCGCTTGTCCTCCTCCGCGACAGCGAGCACCGCACGCGCATGGCCGCCGGAGAGCTCTCCCCTGCTGACCATGGTCCGGACCTCGCCGGGCAGCTGAAGCAGACGCAGCGCATTGGCGACCGCCGGGCGCGACTTGACGACGCGCTGCGCGACCTGCTCCTGCGTCAGGCCATAGTCGCGCATCAGCTGCTCATAGCCCTCCGCTTCCTCGATCGGGTTGAGGTCCTGTCTCTGAAGATTTTCGATGAGGGCGAGCTCCATGACCTCGCTCTCGCTCGCCTCGATGACCATCGCCGGAATTTCATCCAGACCGGCCTGCCGCGCGGCACGCCATCTTCTCTCGCCTGCGATGATCTGATAATAGCCTTCCTTTTTGCCCGCACGCACCGTGATCGGCGTGATGACGCCGTGAAGACGGATGCTTTCCGCAAGCTCGTCGAGTGCCTCCTGCGCGAATACCTTCCTCGGCTGGCCGGGGTTCGGTTCGATGCGGCTGACCGCGATCTTGCTGACGCTGTCCGCCGAGGTCTCCGTTTTCAGATCAACGACCGTCGTATCTCCGAACAGGTTGGACAGGCCGCCGCCCAGTCCCTTTTTACCGGATGCCATCAGCCCTTCCCCTTTCCGTTTTTCGCAAGGATTTCATCCGCGAGCGACAGATACGCTTCTGCGCCGCGGCACATGCGGTCGTACTCGGTGATCGGCTTGCCGTGGCTCGGCGCCTCGCTCAGACGAACGTTGCGCGGAACGACCGACGAGAACACCTCGCCCGGGAAGTGCTTTTTGACCTCCTCGACCACCTGAATGGACAGGTTGGTTCGACCGTCGAACATGGTCAGCAGCACGCCCTCGAGCGACAGCTTCGGGTTCATGTTTTTCTTGACCATGCGCACGGTCGTCATCAGCTGGCTCAGTCCCTCGAGCGCGTAATACTCGCACTGGAGCGGAACCAGAAAGCTGTCCGCTGCGCACAGGCAGTTGAGCGTCAGCAGGCCGAGCGACGGCGGGCAGTCGATGAACACATAATCGTATTCGTCCTTGACCTTGTCGAGCACGAGCTTGAGCCGCGCCTCGCGGTGATCCATTGCGATCAGATCGAGCTCTGCGCCCGCAAGATTGACGTTTGCGCCGATGATATCGACCCATTTGGTCTGGACGATACCCGATTTCGTATCCGGGTCCTCGGATACGATCAGATCATAGACTGATGTTTCGAGAGAACGCGGATCGACGCCGAAGCCTGAGGTCGCATTGCCCTGCGGGTCAAAGTCGCACAGCAGAACGCGTTTTCCGCGCTCGGACAGTGCCGCTGCGAGGTTGATCGCAGTCGTTGTTTTTCCCACGCCGCCCTTCTGGTTAGCGAACGCGATAATTTTACCCATAGTGCTTTCCTCTTTATTCGTGTTTTTTCCTATGCTCCTTATTATAGCACATGCTTAAAAGAAAACAAAGGCACTATCCCAAAATTTTTGCCTGCACGTTTCCTTCTGCGGAAAATGTTTCATGTGAAACATGAGTTTGCCTGCGTGTACGTTGTTTCACGTGGAACATAGACCGCCCGGGAAAGGTTTCACGTGAAACAGTCCCTCTCTGTTTCGCGCCGATGTTTCACGTGGAACAATTTCGTCATTTGTTCCATGCCTTTGTTTCACATGAAACAAAGGTGCCATCCCTTCGGATGGCACCTCAGTCTGTCGATAAAGTCTGTTTTCACGCCAAAACAGCAGTCGCGCGGCAGCGCGCATTCAAAAGCGTTTGCTGCGCAAACGCATGAAAACCGGGGGCGTGTACCTCGGTTTTCATACTTTAAGAGGGAGAAAGTTTCCGTATGGGAACTTTCGGACGTCCGTGTTTTGCGAAGTCAAAACACAAATTGTCGGAAAAACGATAGTTTTTCGACAGTCTCAAGTGCCATCCCTTCGGATGGCACTATATAATATAGTACGTGATTGCTGCGATTTACCCTTTCGCGTGCGGAATGCAGATAGTGAGCGTCAGGCCGTCATCGCTCTCCTGCTGCTTGACGGTCGCGCCGATCCCTGCATCGACCATCACCCCGACCGCACGGTTGAGTGTGTTCAGGAAAAAGCGCACATCCTTGAACAGGCGCACAACGTGCTTGCCGCTCTCCGGTTCAACGACCGGCTGCGGATTTTCCTTCGCCTTGAGGAATTCGTCAATATATTCCTCGGTACGGCTGACATTCAGCTCATGCTCGATAATATAATTAGTGACGTTGATGCGGTCGGCTTCGTCGTTCAGGCGCAGCAGTGCCCGGGCGTGCCGCTCGGTCAGATTGTTGCAGCGGATCAGCTCCATATTCTGCTGCGACAGTCGCAGCAGCCGCAGCTTGTTCGCAACGGCTGACTGGGTCTTCCCTACCTTGCGCGCGGCCTCCTCCTGCGTCAGACCGAATTGTTCGATGAGCCGCTTGAAGCCGTTCGCCTCCTCAAAGAAATCCAGATCGCGCCGCTGCAAATTCTCAACGAGGGCGATCACCGACGAGTCCTCTCCGTCCGCATTGATGAGCAGGCAGGGCACATCGGTCAGTCCGGCGACGCGCGCCGCCCTCAGCCGCCTCTCCCCCGCGACCAGTTCATAGCCGCCGTTCGCTGTCCGCCGCACAGTCAGCGGATTGAGCACGCCGTACTGACGGATGCTCTCCGCGAGCGTGGCGATCGCCTCCGGGTCGAAGTATCGCCGCGGCTGATTGGGATTGCGCACGATCTCTGAAATACGGATGCGCCGCAGCACCCGATCCTCCCTCCCGGACACAAGCGTCAGGACCGATTTCATCATAAGTAGCCTCCTTTTCCTGCTGTGCCCGATGAACAGAGGTACTGCACCCCTGTTTTCTGTGGCACGGTCGTCCTTTGGTAATAGATTACCACAATTTTGCAGACAGGCAAGCAAAATCGACCGCGCAATCTGCCTTGTACGACAAATTCCTGTCATTTCCAACGAAAAAGCGGCTGATATACTTATTTTCGGACAAAAAATACCCTCTGTAATTTCCGTACAGAGGGTAAACTTTCCGTATAGTCTCAGAGCGGTGCAGTCTGAATTTTCTTAAAACGGCGCGGATATTTTTCGGGAGTATCGCTGATCTTCGGCAGACGAACGAGCGCCCGCTCGATGCCGTCATGCGGCACAGTATAGCTCAGCATTTCCGGCCCGCCGATGCCCAGCACCTCGAAGGCATGCGCCGCGCCCTGCACTTCCTCCGCGCAGTCCGCCGCCTTCATGGCGAGGAAGCAGCCGCCGACCTTGACCATCGGCACCGCTAGCTCGCTGAGCGTGCGCAGGTCTGCCACTGCACGCGAAACCGCCATATCGAACGACGCACGGCTGTCCTTCGCGAAATCCTCCGCCCGGGCATGGACGGCGGTGACGTTGGTCAGACCCAGCGTCTCGATGACCTCATTCAGAAAGTCGATGCGCTTGCGCAGCGCGTCGAGCAGGACAAATTCGGTCTCCGGACACAGTATTGCCAGGGGCATACCCGGAAAACCGGCGCCCGTGCCCACGTCGAGCACCCTTCCCCCCTGCGGCATATGCGGCGTGAGGGCGGCGCAGTCGAGGAAATGGCGCGTCACGACCTCGGTCGGTTCGGTGACTGCGGTGAGGTTCATCACCTTGTTCTTCTCCAGCAGCAGCGCGGAGAATTTCAACAAATCATCAATCATTTTTTCGCTGACCTCGGGCAAAAATTCCTTCAGCCCGGTGTACAGCAGCTCGCGGTCGGTCAAGCCTTTTCCCCCTTTCGATGCGTTTCGATATAGATCATCAGCGCAGTAATATCCGCCGGCGAGACGCCCGAAATGCGGGCCGCCTGACCGAAATTCAGCGGCTTGACTGCGTTCAGCTTCTGCCGCGCCTCCAGACGCAGCGAGTCCACCTCGTTATAGTCCAGATCAAGCGGCAGCGGACGGCTCTGAAGCCTGCGGTACTGCTCGACATCGCGCTCCTGGCGCTCGATATAACCGGCATATTTGATGCGGATCTCGACCTGCTCGCGGATGACCGCAGGCAGCTCCGGGCGCTCTGCATCGAACGGTGCAAGATCTGCGTAGCTCAGCTCGGGACGGCGCAGAAGGTCGATCAGCTTGCAGCCGGCCTTGAGAGGCGTCGAGTGATGCTGCTCCAGAAAGGCGTTCAGCTGCTCGCCCGGCGCGATGCCGACCGATGCGATGCGGTCGATCTCCTTCTGCACGGTTTCGTACTTTTTCCGTACTTTTTCGCCGCGTTCGGGCGAATTCAGTCCGACACGGACACCGATCGGAACAAGGCGCTCGTCCGCGTTGTCCTGCCGCAGCAGCAGGCGGTATTCCGAGCGCGAGGTCATCATGCGGTACGGTTCGTTCGTGCCGCGCGTCACCAGATCGTCGATCAGCGTACCGATGTATCCGTCTGCACGGTCGAGCACGAGCGGTTCCTCGCCCTTGAGTCTGAGGGCGGCGTTGATGCCTGCCACAAGGCCCTGCGCGGCCGCCTCCTCGTAGCCGGACGAGCCGCAGAACTGGCCCGCGCCGTACAGACCGGAAACTTTTTTGGTTTCGAGCGTCGGACGCAGCTCGAGCGGATCGATGCAGTCATACTCGATGGCGTAGGCCGGACGCATGATCTCGGCGTGCTCCAGTCCCTTGACCGAATGCAGCATTTTGCGCTGTACATCGAACGGCATGGAGGACGAAAAGCCCTGTACATAGATTTCCTCGGTATCCAGTCCCATCGGCTCAAGAAACAGCTGATGGCGCGGCTTGTCCGCGAAGCGCACGACCTTATCCTCGATGGACGGGCAGTAGCGCGGACCGACGCCCTCGATTTTGCCGCCGTAGAGCGGCGAACGGTCGAGGTTTGCGCGGATGATCTCATGCGTTTCCGCAGTCGTATAGGTCAGATGACATACCGCGCGGTTATCGGGCGGATGGTCGGTTTCGAACGAAAACGGGATGATTTCGTCCTCGCCCTCCTGCACCGCCAGACCCTCGAAGTTGATCGAGCGGCGGTTAACACGCGGAGGCGTGCCGGTCTTGAAGCGCTGAAGCCGCAGTCCCAGACCGCGCAGCGACTCGGTGAGCGGCTTTGCCGCCGCCATGCCGTCCGGGCCGGATTCACGGGTATATTCTCCGATGATAACGCGGCCGCCAAGGAAGGTGCCCGAGGCGACAACGACCGCCTTGACTGCATGGCGCACGCCGACAGCGGTCACGATAGCCGAAACCGCGCCGTCCTTCTGCTCGATAGCGACCACCTCATCCTGCATGAGAAACAGGTTTTCCTGCTGCTCCAGAACGTGCTTCATATACGCTCTGTATTTAATTCGGTCGGCCTGCGCACGCAGAGAATGCACCGCAGGGCCCTTGCCGCGGTTAAGCATACGGTACTGAATGCAGGCCGCATCCGCCGCCCGGGCCATCTCTCCGCCCAGTGCATCGATCTCTCGAACGAGGTGTCCCTTGGCCGTGCCGCCGATGGCAGGATTGCACGGCATATTGCCTACAGCGTCCAGATTGATCGAAAAACACGCGGTTTTCGCACCTAAACGCGCACTTGCGAGTGCGGCCTCAATGCCTGCATGACCGGCGCCGATCACCGCAACATCGAACGCTTCCGCATCAAATGCTGTCATCGCGCGGCGCCTCCTTTTGTATATCGAAATAGCAAAATGTTCATCGGTCCCTCTCTGTGTAAAACTGTTGATAACTATGTGGAAACTCTGGATAACTCTACTTTGAGTGGTCAATTTCGTTTTACCAAACGTAATATTTTATATTATAATTACGCATTGTTGTATTATTGCCTGAAAAAGGGGCCGCTGCGCGCGGCAGGCGGCCCCCCTATCCACATTGTTTCCACATTCGGTCTCCGCGTCACTTGCCGACGCAGAAATCGCTGAAAATTCGGGTAACGACCGACTCGGTCACGGTCTCGCCGGTGATCTCGCCGAGCGCGGCGATCGCGCCCTCTGCATCCATCACGACAGCGTCCGGCGTCATGCCGCACTGTGCAGCGTACAGCGCCGCTTCGCAGCGTTCTGCGGCGCGCGCGAGCGCGGCGGCCTGACGGGCGTTTGTGATCAGTGCGCCGTCAAACGCAGTCTCTCCGAAGCCGATGGTGCGCGGAATGAGCGACAGCAGACGGTCCATTCCCTCCCCTGTCTTTGCCGACAGATGAACGATGTGCGCGAACTGCTTTTTGAGCAGCTCCTCGTCGAGCTGCTGCGGCAGATCGGTCTTGTTCAGCACGGCAATCGCACGGTGTCCGGCCGAACGGGCGAGCACGAGCATGTCCTCTTCCCCGATCGCCTTGGAGCCGTCGAACACGGCGAGAATGAGCGCGGACGCAGACGCTTCCGCCATCGCGCGGTCGATACCGGCCTGCTCGACCGGGTCGGTCGTATCGCGCAGTCCGGCCGTATCGGTCACACGCAGCAGGATCTGGCCGACCTTGACGTTCTCCTCGATGAGGTCGCGCGTCGTGCCGGGAATGTCCGTGACGATGGCGCGTTCGCGGCCGAGCAGCGTGTTCAGCAGCGTCGACTTGCCGGCGTTCGGCCGGCCGAGAATGACGCACGGCACGCCCTCGCGCAGGATACGTCCCCGTTCATAGCTCTCCGCCATGCGGTAGAGCTGACTTGTTGTCTGGTGCAGCAGCGCCGCCGCATCATCGAACAGGATCGGGTCGATGTCCTCGTCCGGAAAATCGACGATCGCGTGGAAATGCGCGACCATGCCGAGCAGCTTGTCGCGCATCTGCTGCACGCTCGAGCCGACCGCACCCATCATCTGCGCTGCGGCGTTCTGCGCGGCTTCGACCGTGCGCGCCGTGATCAGGTCATGTACGGCTTCCGCCTCGGAAAGTCCCATTTTATCGTTCAGAAACGCGCGGCGCGTGAACTCTCCGGCTTCGGCCTGCCGCACGCCGTGCGCGAAAAGCGCATCGAGCGCCGCGGTCAGGACCGCAGTCGAGCCATGGCACTGAATTTCCGCCATGTCCTCGCCCGTGTAGGTATGCGGTGCGCGGAACACGACCGCATAGCAGGCATCGAGCAGATGCCCGTTCTTGTCGGAAAGCGTACCGTAAACCAGCTTCTGCGAGGCTGCTTCCGCCAGCGGACTGCCGTTTTTCGGAGAAAAGACCGCGCTGACCGCACCGATCGCCTGCGCACCCGATACACGGATGATGCCGATCGGCCCGCCCGATGCGGCAACAGCGGCAATCGTATCATTCATAGATGATACCTCTGCGTTAATGACGCTGGCGGCCGCTGTCCGGTGCGATAACGACGCGGCGGCTCGGCTCAGTGCCGGTGGAGTAGGTCGTAACGCCGTTGAAGTCCTGGAGAGCGGCATGGATGATGCGGCGCTCATACGGATTCATCGGCTCGAGAGTCATCGAGCGATGGCTCTTGACGACCTTCATCGCCATCTTGCGCGCCAGACGCTCCAGGCTCTCCGCGCGCTTCTCGCGATAGTTTTCGGTATCAACAGACAGACGAACGTGCTCGTCGAGCGCGTTGTTCAGCACGAGCGAGCCGAGATACTGGATCGCGTCGAGCGTATCGCCGCGGCGGCCGATGATCGGACCCATGTCCGGACCGGACAGCTCGAGGCGCAGCTGGTCGCACTCGGTCTGCGGCAGAACCGTGACTTGACCCTCGATGCCCATCTTCTCCATCAGACCGGAGATGAACGAGGTCGCGAGCTCCTCTGCCTTCTTCATGCAGTCCTCGGAAACCGGGATGAGCTCGCGCTCCTTCGGAACGGACGGAGTGATCGGGCGCTCCTCGCGCGGGCGGCGCTCACGGCGCGGGCGGTCGCTGCGTTCACGGCGCGGGCGGTCGCTGCGCTCGCGGCGCGGACGCTCGACCTCGAGCTTTTCCGGAACAAAATCCGCCGGAGCGGCCTTGACCAGACGCGGCGTGTCGTCCTCGTCGGTGATGGACAGCTTCTGCGGCTTGACAGCCGGCTTTTCTGCCTTCGGCTCGGTCTTTACCGGCTTCGGAGCCGGCTTTTCCGCCTTCGGCGCCGGCTTCTTCTCCTCGATGATCTCGGGCGCCTCATAGGTCACGCGGACGCGCGCCGGGGTCGCACCAATGCCGAGAAAGCCCTTTTTGCCGTTGTCGAGTACCTCTACGGATACATCATCGCGGTCGAGACCCAGCTGACGCAGCGCGTTTGCGATGGCTGCATCACGGTTCTCGCCGGTTGCTTCTAAAAACTTCTGCATGATTACTTGTCCCCCTTCTTTTTCTCACTATGGGACTTCTGCGCAGCGCGGTTTGCCTCGCGCTTCGCCTTCTTTTCCGCCGCCACACGCTCTGCTTCGGCAGCCTGTTCTGCCTCCTGCCTGCCGCGGATGCGCTTGGTCAGAATAACCTCCTGTACGCAGGTGAATACGTTGTTGAAGATCCAGTAAATGCCGATCGCGCCCGGAAGGATGAACGCAAAGTACAGCGACATCAGCGGCATCAGCATGGTCATCATCTTCATCTGGTTCGCAGCCGCATCGTTGCCCTTGGGCATATTCTGCATCTTCTGCATGATGTAGCTGGAGAGATATGCGGTCAGGCACGACAGGATCGGGATGATCCAGATCAGGCCCGGGTGCTTGATGGACGGGGTATCCGCCAGATTAAGGCCGAAAAAGTTGAAGTCCATCGGGAAGATGCTCTCGCCGTCTGCGAGGCACTTGAGAACGTCGGGCGCGAAATTGCCGGCTGCATCCTTGAATGCGTTCAGCTTTTCCGCGATCACGATCTGTACGGTGTAGTTTGCGCCTGCCAGATTGTCCAGACCGACCAGCTGCGCGAGCTTGATGACCGTCTCGCTGCTCAGGCCGACGATATACTGCAGCGGCTGCTGTACCGCATAGTACAGACCCATCATGATGGGGAGCGGAATGAACTGGGGCAGGCAGCCGCTCATCGGGCTGACGCCGCGGCGTTCATAGAGCGCCTGAATTTCCTCGTTGAGCTTGGCGCGGTTGTTCGCGTACTTCTTCTGAAGCTGCTGCATCTCCGCGTTGAGCGCGGTCATGGCGAGCATGCTCTTCTTGCCCTTGATGGCGAGCGGTACGCAGCACAGCTTGACGATCAGCGCGAACAGGATAACGGCAAGGCCGTAGTTATGCACGAAATTGTACAGGCTGAGCAGGATCAGACCGAACGGTCTGACGATGAGATAACCAAAGATATTGGGGTCTTTGATCAGGTTGGAAAGTTGATCGATGGTCATAAGAACCTCCAGAAATGCGCGCTCTGGGCGCGTTTATGGCCGGAAAATATTTCCCCGGCAATGAGAGCCCTTCCCTGCCTCACGGCACCGGGTCATAGGGGCCTCGTTTGGAGAAGGGATGGCAGCGGCAGATGCGCCTCAGCGCAAGCCAGCCTCCCTTCAGAGCGCCGTACTTCTCGATCGCCTCGAGGGCGTACTGCGAGCAGGTCGGCGTATAGCGGCAGCAGGGCGGCTTGAGCGGAGAGATATTCCTCCGGTAAAACCGCACGAGCGCCAGAAGCAACCGCTTCACGGCTGAGCTGCTGCGGCTTTGTTCTCGCGAAGCGCACGCAGCAGCGATTTTTCGATGTCCTGATAGGTCGCGCCCACCGCGCGCGCACGCGCGACGAGCACAAGGTCAACGCCGGTGGCAAATTCGTCCTCGTGCAGGCGGTATGCCTCACGAAACAGACGCTTGATACGGTTTCTCTTGACCGCACATGCCAGTTTTGCGCTGACCGTCAGTCCGAGACGGTTGTGTCCGAGACGGTTTTTCCGGCAGTAAAGCACAAGATGCCTGCCTGCCGACGAGGTGCCTCGATGATACAGCCGCCGGAATTCATGGTTTTCCTTTAAGGCTATGGTTTTCTTCATGTCTGTGTCTCCTCGTTCCTTTCGATGCCCGGAAAAAAACGGAATTATCGACAAATTCTTCTTTGCACGGTTGTTTTCATGACTGCAAAGCTGACGGCGCTCTTTTCTCTGCCCTGCCTGCGCCGCCCAGTGGACTGCGGGCCGCACCGCGCGGTCAAAGCGCGGCGATCGCCCTTTTTGCAGGTTTCCGGCCGTTTTGGGGACGGTTTCCGCCGTTTTCTGCGCACGACGAAAAAGGCCTGCCCATCAGACCGAAAAAAACGAGCCGCATTTCTGCGGCCCGCAACAGTTTCCTCCGCGCCGCGGCGCGAATATATATGACCCCTTGCGAAGGGTCCTGCTGCCGATCAGGCAGACAGCTTAGCGCGACCCTTTGCGCGACGGCGAGCCAGTACCTTGCGGCCGTTCGCGGTGGACATGCGCTTGCGGAAGCCGTGCTCCTTGGAGCGCTGACGCTTCTTCGGCTGGAACGTTCTCTTCATAACTTCGTGCACCTCCCTGTTCTGAATTTTACGGATGGGCACCGGCATAGGTCCGGCGCGAGACGCGGGCATATGCCGCTGCCTGTCCGCATAATATGATACGATATATATTATCGTATAGCGGACGCGAAATGTCAAGCTTTTTTTGCAAAAAATTCGTTTTTTTCGTATCTTTTCAACATCTTGTGTCTGCATTTTCCCGCTCCACCACGCTTTGTATGCCGCGGCCGCTTTTCGCGTCTCCAGCCGACCGTCGCAATAAAAGTTATCCACAGTTTCCATTTGATATTGTGGATACTGTGTGCTATTATAAAATAGAATAGGAGTCGGCTCCCGCCGTTCTCCGCTGTTCTGCTGTGCTGGAATTCCGGACTTTTCTTCGGATTTTTTCGCGCCGCATCCCATATTTTTCTGAAAAACCGTGCGTTTTCGTATGGTTTGTTTGCTTTGCGAAAAAACGGGGCCGCCCCTCTTTTTTCGCGTTTCCACCGCGTCTGTGGACGGCGCCTTTGTCCACAGCTTTTTCGCCCTGTCCCGGCGACACTCTATAAGGAGGCTCTCCTCATGGCCAACAACATACTGGAGATGGCGCTCGAACTGCTTGAACACGAGCAGAAGTTTCTGCCGTCTACCCTGTCAGCCTGGTTCGGGGATGCGACGGTGGTTTCGTTTACCGACAACCGCCTTGTTCTGCATTCCCCGTCAGACTTCAAGCAAAAGTACATTACCGACAAATTCATCGAACCGCTTCAGAACGCGCTGTATCAGCTGACCGGCGAGGCAGCGACCGTTGTGGTGGTGACCGGGGAATACAGCACCCCCGCCCAGTCGGCGTCTCCGTACGATGACTATACCTTTGAACGGTTCATCGTCGGCTCGTCCAACAAATTCGCTCACGCGGCGGCCTATGCGGTCGCGCAGCGCCCGGCTGCGGAAAACAACCCGCTGTTCATCTACGGCAACTCCGGTCTGGGCAAGACCCATCTGATGTACGCGATCGCGAACGTTCTGCGCCGCACGCATCCGGAATTCCGCATCATTTATGTAAAGGGCGAGGATTTCACCAACGAGCTGATCACCGCGATCCAGAAGGCGGATGTGCAGTCCTTCCGCAACAAGTACCGCGTCGTCGATCTGCTGCTGCTCGACGACGTACAGTTCATCGCCGGCAAGGAGCGCACGCAGGAGGAATTCTTCCATACCTTTAATGCGCTGTACGAGGCGAAAAAGCAGATCGTCCTCACCTCCGACCGTCCGCCGAAGGAGATCAACACGCTCGAGGAGCGCATGAAGACCCGTTTTGAATGGGGTCTGCTCGCGGACATCCAGCCGCCGGACTTTGAAACTCGAATCGCCATCATCCGCGACAAGGCAGTAAAGATGAGCATCGAGCTGCCCGACGAGGTATCCAACTACATCGCGGAGAACATCCAGTCCAACATCCGTCAGCTCGAGGGCGCGGTCAAAAAGATCAAGGCGATGCACGAGCTGATGGGCGAACGCATCACGGTCTCGCTCGCCGAAAACGCGATCGACGCGCTGCGCACGGAAAATCCGGGTCTCAACCCGACGCCCGAGCGCATCATGGAGGCGGTCGCGAACTACTTCTATATCCCGGTCGAGCAGATGATCTCCAAGGACCGCTCCAAGGACGTCGCGTATCCGCGCCAGATGGCGATGTACATGATCCGCCAGGAGCTCGAATACTCCTTCCCCGACATCGCAAAGATCTTCAAGCGCGACCATACCACCGTCATGCACGCCTGCAACAAGATCGAGGAGGAGCGCAAGAAATCGCGCCAGACCGAGGACGTCATCAAAAAGCTGCACAATAACATACGCGGCGACTGAGTTCTGCGGCGCTGCATATATGCATATCCGCTGTACACAGGCTGTATATTTATGCATTTATTTATCCCCAGTTTTCTGTGGAATCCACAGGGATAAGCCTGTGGATAATCAGGGGTGTGTTTTCGTGTGTGGACAGTCCATTTTCCATCCACAATCGTCTGTGGACGACATTTCCCGCGCCGCTGCTGACGATTTCGGAGTTATCCACAGGCTCCACAGCCTCTATTACTACTGCGAAAACCTTTCCTTTTATCTGAGAGGTTTTCTCTGTCCGTCTCCCGCGGACACATTATGCATGCGAATTTCCAGTAATAAAAAGGGAATTTCTGATCCGGGCTCTGCTGACGCGAATAAACCCGGCAGCAGTCATTATAAATGTCATTGTTTTTAGAGAAAGGAATCAATATGAAGTTATCCTGCGAAAAAGAGATCCTTCTTGGTCTTCTCGGCACAGCTTCGCGCGCCGTTACCGGCAAAAGCTCGATGCCGCTGCTCGAGGGTCTGCTTATCTGTGCTGATGCTTCGACGCTGACCGTCACCGGTTATGACATGTCGATGGGCATCCGCACCACGACCGAGACCGATGTGGTCGAGCCGGGCAGCATCGTTATCAATGCAAAACTGCTGCTCGACATTGTCCGCAAGCTGCCGAACGACGTCGTCTATATCGAGACGGACGACAAGCTGATGACGACCGTCAAATGCGGCCGCGCGGTGTTTAATCTGGCCGCGACCGAGGCGGACGAATTCCCGGCGCTTGCTGAGGTTTCCAGCGCTACCGGGTTCTCTCTGCCCCAGAATATCCTGAAAAGCATGATTTCCCAGACGATTTTCTCGGTTTCCGACAACGAATCCAAGCCGATCCATACCGGCTGCCTGTTCGAGCTGGATGGCTCGCGCCTCAATGTGGCAGCGGTCGACGGCTACCGTCTTTCCGTGCGCCGCGAGACCATCGAAGGGATGTCCGGGGAAATGAAATTCGTGGTCCCGGGCGCTTCCCTGCGCGAGATCGAGCGCATTCTCGGAGAGGATGACGAGCCGGTCGAGATTTTCCCCGACCAGAAGAACATCCTGTTCCGCATCGGCGGCACGACGCTGATCACCCGTCTGATCGAAGGCGAGTTCCTCAACTACCGCGCCGCTATCCCGAACGACTTTGAGCACGTTGTCAGCATCGACTCGCACGAGCTCATCAGCTCGATCGAGCGCGTGTCGCTGATCGTCTCGGAAAAGCTGAAAAACCCGGTCCGTTTTCATTTTGACGGCAATTATGTGCAGCTTTCGTGCGTGACCGCGATCGGCAAGAGCTACGATGAATGCCCGATCGACGGCTGCATCGAGGACCTGGAGATCGGCTTCAATAACCGCTACATGCTCGACGCGCTGCGCGCATCCGGCACGGAAAAGGTGCGGCTCCAGCTCAAGGGCTCGCTCAACCCAATCGTTATTTCCCCGACCGAGGGCGACAAGTTCACCTATCTGGTCCTGCCTGTGAGGTTGCGTGCAAATGACTGAAATCAAGATCAAAACCGAATTTATCAAGCTTGACGCCCTGCTGAAGTTCGCAAATCTGGTATCCTCGGGCGGTGAGGCCAAGCTCCGCATCGCGGAGGGCGAGGTGCTGGTCAACGGCGAAAAATGCACCATGCGCGGCAAGAAGCTGCGTCCGGGCGACAGGATCGAGCTGGGCGGCGAGACCGTTGTGATCGCATAAACGCACACAATGTACAATAACGAACGCGATTTTGCGTGTACGAAAACGTACAGATATACGGATAACGTGGAGTGACCGGGCAGAATGCACATCAAGACATTGAAATTACAGAATTTCCGCAATTACGAGGATGCACGCTTTGTCCTCGACCCGGCGGTCAATCTGATCTGCGGCGAGAACGGGCAGGGCAAGACCAACCTGCTCGAGGCGGCGGCGGCCTGCTCGACCATGCGGCTGTTCCGCACGGCGCAGAAGAAGGAAGGACTGCGGTTCGGCGAGGATGCGGCATTCATCTGCTCGGAATTCGAGGCGCAGGGCCGCGAGAACACACTCGAGCTGCGCCTGTCGCGCCTCAGAGCGATGGAGATCTACAAAAACGGCGTGCGCCAGAAGCGGCAGAGCGACGTGCAGGGCCTGCTCAAGACCGTGCTGTTCTGTCCGGAGGATCTGATGCTCGTGCGCGCAGGCGCGGCGGCGCGGCGGCGCTTTCTCGACACGGCGCTGTGTCAGCTGCGGCCGAACTACGCGCGCTATCTGGAGGAATACAACCGTCTGCACGAGCACAAGACGCGCATCCTGCGCGACAGCGAAGAAAAACCGTCTCTGCTGTCGATGTGGGAGGACTTTTCGCTGCGCATGGCGCGCATCGGCGCGCAGATTATCCGCTACCGCGCGTATTACTGCCGCAGGCTGCTCGCGGCGGCGGCAGCAGTCTATTCCGATATCGCGCCGCATGAGGCGCTGTCCGGCGTCTACCGCACGGTCAGCAGCGTCAGTGATCCGTTCGCGTCCGCGCAGCAGCTCGAGCGCGAGCTGATCGACCATGTATTTCGGCACAAAAACGCCGAGATCGCGGCGAAAAGCTGCCTTTCCGGACCGCACAAGGACGATCTTGAGCTGCTGCTCGACGGGCGGAGCGCGTCGGCGTTCGCCTCGCAGGGACAGGTGCGCACTTGCACGCTGTCGCTCAAGCTGGCCGAGCGCGAGCTCTTTTTTGAGGAGGACGGAGAGTATCCCGTGCTGCTGCTCGACGATGTTCTGAGCGAGCTCGACCGCCGCAGACAGGACTTCGTTCTCAACCGGATCTCCGCCGGTCAGGTCATGATCACCTGCTGCGAGGACGGCATTTCGGAAAAATTACGCGCCGGTGCGGCGTTTCACATCAAAAACGGCAAAATTGTATAAGTCTCCGGTACACAAACGCGCGAAAATGTGGTATAATAAAATAAATAATCATTCCGGAGGAATATCATGTATTTACACCTCGGACAGGATTACATTGTGCCGCTGCAGAATGTCGTAGCGGTTTTTGATATGGATACGGCAACCGTGTCCGGCCGCACGCAGCGTCTGCTCTCGCGGCTTCAGGACGAGGGGCGCATCATTGAGCTGTACGACGATCTGCCGCGCGCGGCCGTGCTGTGTGAAAGTGCACTCGGCGAGACGCTGTATCTGACGCAGCTGTCGCCGCAGGCGCTCCAGCGCAGAGCGGAAAAGGCATACGCGATATAAAAATATTGAAAAACCTCGTTTTTCGATGAAATGGCGCGCTTATGCGCGATTTTTCTGTTATCGCAATTTTCGAAAGGAAATTTTTTTATATGAGTGAAGAGATTGAAATCAAGGACGAAGTGCTCGATCTGAAGGTAACAGAGACCTACGACGAGAACCAGATCCAGGTCCTCGAGGGCCTGGAAGCCGTCCGCAAGCGCCCGGGCATGTACATCGGCTCTACCTCGGCGCGCGGTCTGCATCATCTGGTGTATGAGATCGTCGACAACTCGATCGACGAGGCGCTCGCGGGCTACTGCACGCACATCGAGGTCACGATCGAAAAGGGCGACATCATCCGCGTCACGGATAACGGCCGAGGCATTCCCTGCGGCATCCATCCGCAGATGGGCATTCCGACGCTCGAGGTCGTTCTGACTGTGCTGCACGCAGGCGGCAAGTTCGACGGCTCGGGCTACAAGGTCTCCGGCGGTCTGCACGGCGTCGGCTCGTCGGTCGTAAACGCGCTGTCCGACTGGCTCGAGGCCGAGGTCCGCGACGGTCACACCAAGCACTACATGCGCTTTGAGCGCGGCGTGACGACCGTAAAAATGCGCGATACACCGTGCGAGAGCGAGACCGGCACGACCATCCGCTTCCACGCCGACCCGGAGATCTTCGAGACCACGGTCTACGAGTACGATGTGCTCGAAAAGCGTCTGCGCGAGCAGGCGTTCCTGAACGCGGGCCTCAAGATCACCCTGCGCGACGAGCGCGACGATGAGCCGGTCGAGGAGGTCATGCACTACGAGGGCGGCATCCGTCAGTTCGTCGAGCATCTCAACCGCACCAAGACCCCTCTGCACGAGCAGGTCATCTACATGGAGGGCAGCCGCGACACCTCGATGGCCGAGGTCGCCATGCAGTACACCGACAGCTACAGCGAGCTGATGCTGTCCTTCGCCAACAACATCAATACCACCGAGGGCGGCACGCACGAGACCGGCTTCAAGGCCGCGCTGACCCGCGTGCTGAACGACTACGGCAAGAAATACAAGCTGCTCAAGGACGACGAGTCCTTCAAGGGCGAGGACGCCCGCGAGGGTCTGACCGCTATCATCTCGGTCAAGCTGCAGGAGGCGCAGTTCGAGGGCCAGACCAAGACCAAGCTCGGCAACAGCGATATGCGTGCACTGGTCGACGCGATGGTCTCCGAAAAGCTGATGACCTTCTTCGAGGAAAATCCGCAGGTGGCCCGCACTATTATCGAGAAGGCGCAGACCGCCGCGCGTGCCCGCGAGGCTGCGAAGAAGGCGCGCGAAATGACGCGCCGCAAGTCTGCGCTTGATTCCGCTTCCCTGCCGGGCAAGCTGGCGGACTGCATCGAAAAGGACCCGACCTACACTGAAATCTACATCGTCGAGGGGGATTCCGCAGGCGGCTCCGCCAAGGAGGGCCGCGACCGCCGTCATCAGGCGATCCTGCCGCTCTGGGGCAAGATGCTGAACGTCGAAAAGGCGCGTCTCGACCGCGTCTACGGCAACGACAAGCTCACCCCGATGATCACCGCCTTCGGCGCGGGCTTCGGCGACGATTTCGATCTCGCAAAGCTGCGCTACGGCAAGATCATCCTCATGGCCGATGCCGATGTCGACGGCAGCCATATCCGCACCCTGCTTCTGACGTTCTTCTTCCGCTTCATGCGTCCGCTGATCGAGCACGGCCATGTGTTCATCGCGCAGCCGCCGCTGTTCAAGAACGAGAAGGGCAAGGACGTCCGCTATACCTACACCGAGGAGCAGCAGCGCGACTGCGTCAACGAAATGGGAGACGGCGTGCGCGTACAGCGCTACAAGGGCCTCGGCGAGATGGACCCGCAGCAGCTGTGGGAGACCACCATGGACCCCGAGCACCGCACGCTGCTTCAGGTCACGATGGAGGATGCGGCGGCGGCCGATGAGACCTTTGCGCTCCTGATGGGCGAAAAGGTAGAGCCGCGTCGCGAATTTATTGAAAGAAATGCGAAATATGTCATGAATCTTGACGTTTAAGGGAGAAAAGTCATGCTGTTTTTTGTAAACGATTACGGTTACGGCGCACACCCCAAAGTTCTGGAACATCTGACGGAGACCAATATGCAGCCGCTCACCGGCTACGGAAATGACGAGATCACCGTGTCCGCTGCGGAGAAGATCAAGGCGGCCTGCGCCTGCCCGGAGGGACAGGTTTACTTCCTCACCGGCGGCACGCAGACCAACATGGTCGTCATCGACGCGCTGCTGCGTCCATATGAGGGCGTTGTCGCGTCCTCCTGCGGCCATGTGAACACCCATGAGGCCGGCGCCATCGAGAGCACCGGACACAAGGTGCTGACCGTTCCGCACAGGAACGGCAAGCTGGACGCGGACGATCTGCGCGAGTACATCGAGACGTTCTACGCGGACGAAAGCCATAACCACATGGTATTCCCGGGCATGGTCTATATCTCCCATCCGTCCGAATACGGCACGCTTTACACGAAAAACGAGCTGGAGCGCATTTCCGCCGTGTGCAAGGCATTCGATCTGCCGCTTTTCCTCGACGGCGCGCGCCTCGGCTACGGCCTGACGGCAGATACCGACGTGACGCTCCCGGACATCGCACGGCTGACCGATGTGTTCTACATCGGCGGCACCAAGTGCGGCGCGCTGTGCGGCGAAGCGGTCGTGTTCACGCACGGCAATATGCCGCGCCAGTTCGAGACCATGGTCAAGCGCCACGGCGCGATGGTCGCAAAGGGCCGCCTGAACGCGGTTCAGTTCGACGCCCTGTTCACCGACGGCCTGTATGAAAAGATCTGCGCACCGGCGGTGCGCCTCGCGCTCAAACTGCGCGACGGTCTCGCGGCAAAGGGATACCGCTTCGCGATCGACTCCCCCACCAATCAGCAGTTTATCATCGTCGAAAACAGCAGGCTGCCCGAACTCGGCGGCAAGGTCGCATACAGCTTTATAGAGAAATATGACGCGGAGCATACGGTCATCCGTCTGGCGACGAGCTGGGCGACGACCGAGGAGCAGGTAGACGAGCTGCTCAATTCACTTTAAGTTAAATCCGCGCATCGAGAGCATCGTCTGAAAAACAGATGATGCCCCAAAAGAAAGCCAACAATTCTGGAGGCAAAGAATGAGTCAAGAATACGAACAGCAGAAAATCATGCAGGTCGATCTCGAACGCGAGATGAAGAAAAGCTACATCGACTATGCAATGAGCGTTATTGTCGGCCGCGCGCTGCCCGATGTGCGCGACGGCCTCAAGCCGGTACACCGCCGCATCCTGTACGCTATGTACGAGGACGGTCTGACCTCGGACAAGCCCTACCGCAAGTCGGCAACGACCGTCGGTAACGTGCTCGGCCGCTATCATCCGCACGGCGACGCATCGGTCTATGACGCAATGGTGCGTATGGCGCAGCCGTTCTCGCTGCACTATCCGCTGATCGACGGCCACGGCAACTTCGGTTCTGTGGACGGCGACCCTCCGGCAGCATACCGTTACACCGAGGCCCGCATGGCCAAACTGGCAAACTACATGCTGGCGGACATCAAGAAGAACACAGTCGATTTCCAGCCGAACTTTGACGAGGAGCGTCAGGAGCCGGTCGTGCTCCCGTCCCGCTTCCCCAACCTGCTGGTAAACGGCTCGTCCGGCATCGCGGTCGGCATGGCGACCAACATTCCGCCGCATAACCTCTCCGAGGTCATCGACGGCACCTGCTATGTCATCGACCACCCCGAGGCTGAGCTGGACGAGATCTGCCAGTTCATCAAGGGCCCGGACTTCCCGACCGGCGGCGTCATCATGGGCCGCAGCGGCATCCGCGCTGCCTATGCGACCGGCCGCGGCAAGATCAAGGTCCGCGCAAAGACCGAGATCGTAGACCTGCCGAACGGCAAGAGCCAGATCGTCATCACCGAGATCCCGTACATGGTCAACAAGGCCCGTCTGGTCGAATCCATGGCAAATCTGGTCAAGGACAAGCGCGTGGAAGGCATCACCAACATCCAGGACCATTCCTCCCGCGAGGGCATGCAGATCGTCGTGGACGTTCGCCGCGATGCGAACGCGCAGGTCATCCTCAACCAGCTTTTCACCTATTCTCAGCTGGAAGACACCATTTCGATGATCCATATCGCGCTCGTTCCGGGCGCGGGCGGCAAATTGCAGCCGCGCGTGCTGACCCTGCGCCAGATCCTCGATCAGTATATCGGCTTCCAGAAGGACGTTGTCGAGCGCCGCACGCGCTTCGACCTCAAGAAGGCGCGCGACCGTGCGCACATTCTGGAGGGCCTCAAGGTTGCGACCGACAATATCGACCGCATCATCGCCATCATCCGCGCGTCTAAGAACGAGGCGGAGGCCAAGGAAAACCTGATGGCGGAGCCGTTCTGGATCGACCAGATCGCGCTGCTCGGCATCGTGGACGGCTCGGAGCACTTCGAGTTCCATCTCGACGAGCCGCAGGCGCAGGCGATCGTTGACATGCGTCTGGGCCGCCTGTCCGGTCTGGAGCAGGAGAAGATCAACGACGAGTACAAGGACCTCGAAAGCCGCATCGCAGGCTTTGAGGACATCCTTTCGTGCGACGCGAACATCCTCGCGGTCGTCAAGAAGGAGCTCCAGGAGATCAAGCAGAAATACGGCGACGAGCGTCATACGCGCATCGAAAATGTGGCCGACGAGATCGACATCGAGGACCTCATCGAGCAGCAGGACTGCGCGTACACCCTCACCCACTTCGGCTACATCAAGCGCCAGCCGACCTCGGTCTACCGTGCGCAGCGCCGCGGCGGCCGCGGCGTTTCCGCGATGAGCACCCGCGAGGAGGACTTCGCGAAGGACATCTTCACCGCGTCCACGCATGACACCATCCTGTTCTTCTCCGACCGCGGCAAGGTCTACAAGCTCAAGGGCTATCAGATCCCGGAGACCGGCCGTTCGGCAAAGGGCATGAACATCGTCAACCTTCTGGAGCTGGAAAACGGCGAAAAGATCACCGCTATGTTCCCGATTCAGGAGTTTGCGGACGATAAGTTCCTGTTCTTCGTCACCCGTCAGGGCATTGCGAAGCGCATCGTGCTCTCCGATCTTCAGAATATCCGCCGCGCAGGTCTGCGCGCGCTGAGCCTCAACGAGGACGACGCGCTGGTCGACGTCCGACTGACCGACGGCGAGCAGAACATCCTCATCGCGACCCACAACGGCAAGGCGATCTGCTTTGACGAGAACGAGGTCCGCGCGATGGGCCGTACTGCAACCGGCGTGCGCGGCATCAAGCTCGCGGACGGCGATTATGTCATCGGCGCGGCGCGTGCACGCAAGGACGCGTATGTGCTCTCCGTCACCGAAAACGGCTACGGCAAGCGCACGCCGGTCGAGGAATTCACCGTGCATCATCGCGGCGGCGGCGGCATCATGCTGCACAGCCTGACCGCAAAGACCGGTCTGGTCGCAGGCATCGCGGTCGTTGACAGCGAAAACGACGTCATGATCATCACCGACGACGGCGTTATCATCCGCACCGGCGTCGAGGAGATCCGTGAATGCGGACGCGGCTCGCAGGGCGTTATCGTCATGCGTACCGGCGCGGACGTCAAGGTCATCTCGATTGCCCGCACGGACAAGGAGGAAGAGGACGAAACGGCGGAGGAAAGCACCGGGGAGTCCGCTGAGACCGGAGACGAGACCACGGACGGCGAATAAGATTAATCGGGAAATCTGTTTTCCGGCATTCGAGAGCACCTTTCTGAGGAAGGGTGCTCCTTTTGTTTCGATATTGAAACCTGCTATGGCTTGACAATGCAAAGGCGGAAACGTAAAATAGAAAACAGTATGAATGCTGGCGCGAAGTCAGGGAAGAGTCAGAGCGGCGGCAGGAGATTAAAAGGGGATAGTTCCATTGAAAAAGCAAATTTTAAGCGGTGTTTTAGCCGCTGTAATGCTGCTTTCGCCTGCTTATGCGGCGGAAAGCGGCGCATCGGACAGTACGGCGGATGCCGCCGTCGCGACGGCGGCCGAGGCGCAGAGCGTCAAGCTCGTGTTCGCCTCCGACAAGACGCTCACCGGCGCGAACGGCGATACGGTTAAGGAGATTTTCAAAAGCCGTCTGGACGCGCTCGGCTACAAGGATTACACGCTGACCGTGGCGGATGACGGCTCGACCATCACCGTCGAGTTCCCGGCCTCCGTGCAGGTCTCCCATCTCGCAGATTATCTTGTGCAGCCGGCGGCCTTTTCCGCGTCCGACGCGGACGGCAAGGTATGGCTGACGAACGAGGATCTCAAGCAGGTCACGAGCACCAAGGGCAGCAAGGACGGTACCGGCTGCGTCGTGCTGACGCTGACGACAAGGGGCCGCCAGAGCCTCAAGGAGGCGACCGCCGCGATCGCGGACCGCGACAGCGACAAAAAGCTGTACATCAAAATGGACGGACAGACCATCGCCTCTCCGACCATTTCGAGCAAAATCGACAGCAGCAGCGTCAATATCGAGAACAATTTTACTGAGCAGGTCGCAGAAAACTACGCGCTCCTGCTGAACGCGGGCGTACTTCCGGTCACGCTCACCGTTTCGAGCGCTCCGGCGGCAAGCGACACGCCGCTTGACGGCGACGGAGATACGGACAGCACCGGCGACACCGGTCACGGCAGCGCCGAGACCCCGTCCGCTCCGTCCGACACCGAATTTGCGGACATGAAGGGTCACTGGGCGGAGTCTGCGCTCCGCAAGGGCATCGAGCTTGGCCTGCTCAAGGGTTCGAACGGCAAAATGCTGCCGAATGACCCGGTGCGCGGCTCGGAGGCGCTGACCATCCTCAACCGTGCGCTCGGTGCGTCCCAGCAGGACAGCACGGCCTCTCTCGCCGCTTCGCAGCAGGACCAGTGGTATACCGCTGAGCTCGGCAAGGCCATCCATCTCAACCTCATCGACGCGAACGACAGCCGCAATTTCGGCAATGCCGCTACCCGTGCCGAGGCGTTCGTGTACATCGCGCGCGCCTTCGTCTATGACCGTGCGGAGTCGGGCGCAGACGAGCTGAGCATTTTCACCGATACCGGCTCCATGACCGATGACCAGCGTCAGGCGGCGGCGGCTCTCGTCGCGAGCGGCATCATCAAGGGCGATACTGCGACCACGCTCGCACCGAATAAAAAGCTGACCCGTGCGGAATTTGTCACCATGATCACCCGTATCGCAGGCAATATCTCCTCGGAATACACCGGCGCGGCCGGCGGCAGCATCGTCTCGGGCGATACCGACCTTTCGGTCTCCAATCTGACGGGTGACATCATCTTCTCCGCTCCGGTACATAGCGTCAAGCTGTCCGATGTTTCCACGCCGAACCGCATCGTACTCAAGGGCTGCGACAACGTGACCCTGACCGCAGACGGCCAGGCAGGCATGTCCACGCTCGCCGCAGACCCGGCTGACAGCGCGGCCATCACCTTCGGAGACACGGTAAGCACGAGCAACCTCGTCATCGCAGGCGACGGCGGCTATGTCTCCTTCAACGGCAAGGCGGACAACATCGAGATCACCGCGAGCAACCGCGTCATCGACCTGTCCGGCATGGACGCGACCTCGCTGACCGTGACGGGCCGCGGCAATACGATCAACCTCGGCGGCTCGGTCGGTGCAGTCAGCATCGAGGGCAGCGCGAAGAATACCCGCCTTTCGGTCAACAGCACGGTAGATTCCCTGCTCGCGGCAGGCTACGGCTCGACCATCGGCGGCACAGGCAAGGCCAATTCGCTCGAGCTGCGCGCGGCAGGCTGCAACGTTACGCTTGCCTGCGACAGCAAGGTCGATAATATCGACGCCGGCATCAAGAACGTAACGATCAATATCGGCGTGCCGACCAAGGTCACGGCGGGCGGCTCGCTCGTTTCTCAGGCGACCTTCTCGGGCGTTGACGGCACGAAGATCTGCAAGGCACAGTGGTATCAGGACGGCAAGCCGCTCTCCGGCCTCACAAACGACAAGTTTGAGCTGTCGAACGGCAAGGTCTCCAAACATACCACCTACTTCACCTTCACGAAGAACATGAAGACCTCGGTCACCACCGGTCTCAAGCTGACCTACGTCAACCCGTCCACGGGCGAGACGGAGGAGATCTATGCGGAAAAGACCGTTCCGATCGAGAACTATTCGAACGAGTGGTATCAGCAGCGCGACGTAAAACGCGTGCTCAATCTGGTCTCCTCGACCTACCGCGGCAACTACACGACCTCGTATGCGGTCAACAACGACTACAAGGCCTACGAGAAGGAGACCTGGGTCAACGCCAAGGGCTATTCGAGCAATTCGAATTATCTGGTCTGGATCAACCGCGCGTATCAGCACGTTAACGTCTTTACCGGCTCCAAGGGCAGCTGGAAGCTGACAAAGAGCTTTGTCGTCGGCACGGGTGCATCGGGTACCGAGACCCCGGTCGGCGTCACCAGAGTCACCTACAAGCTCAAGGCAGGCTGGACCACGAGCACGTATACCGTTCGTCCGGTCGTGGGCTTCTATCCGGATACCGGCTATGCGTTCCATTCCCGTCTGTGCACGCCGAATACGGACAAGGAATACGACTTCAGCAGCGGCTATCCGGTTTCGCACGGCTGTGTACGCATGAAGCACAACGACATCAACTGGATTTACAACAACATACCGATCGGCTCGACTGTCGTAATCTACTAAACCGCAGCTGCAAACACCGATATTCTCCGTTTTTCCGGAGAGTATCGGTGTTTTTTTGCTGCAAAACAGTGTGTACATCATCAACATCCTGTCTTGCACCGCAACAATAAATTCTCACCCTGATAGTGTAATTCGTCATTTTATACGCATTTTTCGCAAATGCAATTGGTTATCGTTGTGACATTTTAATGTTGACACCGACAACATCAAGGACTATAATAAACCCATCACAACAAACAACGAGGTGAGGAAATGGCCGATCAGTATCATCATGGAAATCTGAAAAGCAAGCTGCTGGAGGAAGCGGTCACGCTGATCTCGCAGGACGGCCTCGAAAATCTTTCTCTCCGGCGGCTGGCAACGCAGTGCGGCGTGAGTCACAACGCCATCTACCGCCATTTTGACAGCAAGGAGCGCCTGATCGACGCCTGCCGTGCCTATGTCATGCAGGAGCTGACGCGCACACTCGAGCTGACGCTCAGCGGTCTGGACGAAAGCCTGCCGCAGACCATGGAACAGCTCGGCACCGCCTATCTGGATTTTTACATGCGCAACCCGACGTATTTCAGCGCGTATTTCCGCAATGCGTCCCAGAAGCTGACATTCTCGCTTGAGCCGATCGAGGGC
>OLPS01001105.1_pt1 | contig 30470 bp, 13 predicted proteins | sample 1673071 | NCBI WGS metagenome assembly OLPS01 (sample SAMEA3136752, study PRJEB25190) | human gut metagenome | reverse complement strand
TAACAAAAATAGAAGAACAAGGAACAATATTTAAAAAGTTAAATTCATATTTTATAGGTAGTAAAGAAAAAACAGAAATAGACTTAAACTATCCAATATATATAAATGATAAAAATACAATATATAACTTAAACCAAGATATAGCATTAATAAGCAAGAATTTTGAACAAGTAGCAGGATATCCAAATATAAGTATAACAGATGGAAAAGTATATAATGGTAATAGTTTAGAAAGAGCAGATAGTAAAGAATATATATTTGCTAAGACAACTGAAGGAATATATATAAATTTAAAAGAAATAAAAATAGAAACAACAGCAAATGAATATGTATTGCCAGTAAATAGCTTAATAGTATTTGAAGAAAATGGAATAAGATATTACAGTATTCAAAATAATATTTTAGTATTTAACGAAATAAAGGATGTAGATTATAATTCACATGCAATAATAAAAAACGTTGAAGGTGATGTTGTAGATACAAATGCACAAAATAAACAAAATAAAGAAAATGCTAATAAAGTGGACAAACAATATAATTACGAAGAGTTATTAACACATTTAGGAGTAATAGAAAGTGCAAAAAATGATGTAGAAAAAGAAGAAATTATAGAAGAAGACACAAGTGACGATAAAAAAGAAAACAATACAGAAAATGAAACAGACCCAAGTGTTCCACAAGACCAACAGCAATCAGAAGAACAAACAAACGCAGAATATATAAAACCAGAAGTAACAGTAGAAGAATTTACAGCAGAGGTATATTCAGCAAAAAGCAATTTAAATATAAAAGACCCAAAAGCAAGAATAGTAGAAGCACCAACCTTTGAAATATATAAAGACGGAAAAATATACTTAAGAAGAGTATTTAAAAGCCAAGGAGAAATACAAATAACAGGATTAGTACCAGAAACAGAATACGAAATAACAGGAAAATATATTTATTTAAATGCAGAAAATAAAAAAATAGAAAATACATTTTACAAAGGAACAATTAAAACAAAAGGATATGAGGCACTAGGAACAATAGAACTAAGCAAAGAAGAAGGAGAAATATATAGTAATAAAATACAAATAAAAAATGTAAAAATAATATCAGACTTACAAAATGAGGCAATAAAAGGAATAAACCAAATAGAATTAGAAACTGGAAAAATAAGGACAGTTTTAAAAAATGGACAAGTAAATGACTTATTACAAGGAAAAGAAGTAACAATAGAAAGCTCAGAAGGATTACAATCTAATAAAAATATAGAGTATTCAATAAAATTTTATGATAAAAATGGAATAGAGCTAAATATATCTAATAATTTAGGAAAAACCAAAACATCAAAACAAAAACCAACAGTGAAAATAACAACTAAAAGTCAAGATATAGTAAGTGTAACATTAGGAATAAGATTAACAAATAAAGACAATGTAAATTTGGAAAATTATAAATACATGATAACAAGACCAAATGGAGAAAAACTAAAAGAAGAGAAATTAGCAGAAGACGAAAAAGAAATAAAACTAGAAGATTTAGACCAAAACCAATACTATAAAATAACAGTTTATGCAGATTATGATTTAGGCAATAATAAAGGAATGCAACAAATTGAAGAACTGGGAAACTTAGTATTTGCAACAAAGCCAATATCAACACTAGGTTCATTAGAATTAAAAATGGAGAATAAAGAACTAACAAGTACAAGTACAAAATTAGACTATAAAATAGATGAAGAAAGAACAGATAAAAGATTAATACAAATATTAAATGGACTAAGGATAAAAATAAAAGAAAAACTAGAAAATACTCAAGAAAAGAATGAAAAATATAAGGAAATAGCATATGAACATATTTTGACAGAAGAAGAAATAATACAGTTAAAACAAGGAAAATATAATTCAATAAATTGTGAAAATTTACAAGCTAATACGACTTATGAAATAGATATAGAAGGAAATATAAAATTAGGAAAAACAGAAGAAGAAATACCTATAACATATACATATAAAGAATTTACAACGTTAAAGATACCAGCAAAAGTAGAAATAAAGAATCAATTTGTAACTGGTAATTTAATAGACTTTGACGTAAGAATAGAAGATGTTAATAATTCTGTTTTAAATAATAAAGTAAGAATGGAGTTAAGAGATGAGAAAGCTAATTTATTAGATTTGCAAGAAATAGAAACAAACGAAGATTATGTAAGAAAAACATATGAAAAATTAAGTGGTAACCATAGGTATAAATTAAGCTTTTATGCAGATCAATATAACATAGGAAATACAGACAAAACATATAAAGTAAATTATTTAATAAAAGAAATAGAAATATTAACAGAACCAGGAATAAGTGGAAGTATAGGGCTAACAGAACTTAGTAAAAAGGCAACAGGAAAAAATTTGGTAGATATGAGCTCGGATATAAAATGGTATGTATACCCTAACTTTAACACAGACGACCATTATGGAAAAGAATATAATGAAGAAACAAAAATATTAACATTAGGTGGATACAATGAAAACAGAAGAGTGGTATATGATTTAAGAGAATATGCTGGAAAAGAAGTAACAATGAGCTTTAAAGCAAAAGCAGTAAGTGGAAGTCAAACAGCATATATACAAAATAGTAAGAAAGACGCAAATAGAACAGTGTTAAAAGAGTTAACAGAAGAATGGAAAGAATATCAATGTACCTTAAATGTAGATGCTACAGGCTACTTGGGATTTTTTGTATTGGGTGGAAATGGAATAGAAATAAAAGAATTACAAGTCGAATTAGGAAATAGAAAAACTAATTACGAAGAATTCAAAAATATGCTTCAAAGTAATTTTATAATAAACTTAGAAGATAAGAAAAATGAAATTACCACAAATGATTATTATATAAAAATATATAAAGAAGACGAATTAGTACAAGAAGAAAGATATGAAGAAATTCCAGAAAATAATATAGTTGAAAACGAAGTGAAAACATATGCTACGGAAGCAGGAAAAAAATATGTTATACAGTTAAGCATAAAAATAAAAGAAAGAGAATATTTAATTTCAAAAATTGAATATAGTACCAAAGAAACCGAAGAAATAAAAGGAATATATAGCGTAGAAGATTTTCTAGAAATTCAACCAAATGGAAATTATATAGTGTTAAATGATTTAGATTTTACAGGAACTAATTATCACTTCGGGGATGAATGGGCTGAAAGAATAAAATTTACTGGGAAGCTGAATTTTAATGGACATAGAGTAATAACAGATGTAGCTAATGATAATAAATCTATATTAATAGCTAATGTAGGTACAAGAGGAATAATAGAAAATTTAATAATAGACATAAAACACAATAATAATAAAGAATTAGATACTGATGGATGTATAATAAAAAATAATTATGGTACTATACGTAATATAAAAGTGAATTTAATAGAGAGTAACAAAAATCCAAACTTTAGAATTGCTCTAATAGCATCTCAAAATAAAGGAACTATAGAAAATTTTGTGATTAATCTAGAAGAAACTATGTATGCCAAAAGCGAATCTGGAGTTATTTGTTTTGAAAACACAGGAATTATAAAAAATGGATATATATATGGAAAAAATGTAAATGCAGATTTTATAAGAAATGATGGTGCTAGTGTTAGTATAGGAATAATTGCATATTCTAATAGCGGAAATGGACAAATAAAAAATATATATAGCTTAGTGAATGTAGATGTATCAAATCAAGAAAATATAGTAAATGATGTTGGAAATATAGTTAGTATAAATAATAGCAATGCATTAGTAGAAAATGTATATTCTGTAGGACTTGGTAAAAATATAACCAATAGATCTGCTGGACCAAATATTTATTATGCAGATGGGAAAATAAGCAATAATTATTATTTTAATGACGAAATTTTTACAAATAAATATCATAAGAAAACAAGAATGTTAGCATTACATGATACGAAATTTCAAAATCAACTTTTAAATAACGATAATAGGTTTAATGTAGATGAATATGTTTCTAAAGGTTATTATCCACAATTAATAATGCCAAGTGTAATGCCAAACAATGAATATATAGAATTACCAGAAGTAAAAGATGCAGATTTAGCAGATATACTTTCTACAGAGGTTGTAAAAAAAGGAATAGATACAGTAGAAGTAAAATTTAATGTATATAATCCTTCAGCAGAAACAATAACAAACATAAAAATAAAAAATTTAGAGTGTACAATTTTAAGCCAAACATATGAAAATAAAAGAAGTGAAATAATTGCAAAATTACATTCACCTAAACTATATACTTCTACATACAGTGTATTGGGAATAACCACTCAAGGAGCTTTTAATATACCATATACTAGAGAGTTTTTAGAACATGAAAGAACAATAGAAGTTGATTTATATAAAAAAATTAATAATATCTCAGAATGGAAAGACATAAATAATTCGCCAACAGAAAACTATATTTTAATGCAAGATCTTAATTTTGCAAATATGGGAACACGGTGAAATTATAAGCAAAACATTTACAGGAAAACTAGAAGGAAATTCACATAAAATAAGCAATATAAGAATGGGAAATGATGGAGGATTATTTAAAGACTTAAGAGGGGAAATAAATAATCTAAATGTAGAAAATTATACAAATGAAAAAGCAAAAAATTATAGAGTAGGGTTAGTAGAATACTTAAAAGGTGGCACAATAAATAATGTTCATGTAAATAAAGCTACTATAAAAATAGATTTGACATATAAAGGAGCAATTAATTGCGCAGGGCTTGTAGCGTATGCAGAAACGGGGACTATAAAAAATAGTTCAATAAATAATTTAAATATAGAAACGAATGCAGAAGTTACATCTACAGCAATTGGTGGAATAATAGCAAACTCTAAAGGAAGTAGTATAAGTAACTGCTTTACTCAAGATATTAACTTTAAAATAAATAAAACTATAAATTCACTTGGAATAGGAGGAATTTGTGGTTATGACTCTACATCAAACAATATAACCAATTGTTATTCTACTGGAAATATAGAAGCAGATACATCTAATATAGGAGGAATTATCGGATTTGCACAAAATGGAGAAATAAAATCTTGTTATAGTACTATTAATATAATAACAGATGGTGAATATATAGGTGGAATAGTAGGAAATGACAGACAAACTATATTAAATAATAACATAAACAATTTAGCTATAGGAAATATATACAGTAAACAAATTACAGATACAGTAAGCAGAGTTATAGGAAATTCGAGAGAAGAAGAAAACAATTATGCATATAAAATGCAAAGATTTAATGGGAAAATAAATAGCGAAAAGGCAGGAGCAATATTAGCAAGTATTCAAGAATTAAAAAATAAAGATTTTTATGAAAGTAAAATAAGATTAGGAAATGGTTATGATTATGAAAATGTAAAAGATGGGGAGCTGCCTAAACTATTGTATTCAAATAGAAAAGAGCTTTTGCCAAATCAAACAGAAAATAAACTAAAAGAAGACATGGAATTAGAGATAGAAGAAGTTGAAGCAGATAAAACATCATCTAATATAGTAAAACTAAGAGCAGTTATAAAAAATTCCAAAGAAGTAAAAATAACAAAATTATATATAGAAGATATGGACGCAAAAATAGATACAGATATTACAAAAGAAGGAAAAACATATTTAAATATAACAGCAACACCAACAAGATATTATGACAGTTATAGAATTTCTAAAATTAAATATATAGAAGATAATAAAGAGAAAGAAAAACAAGTAGAAGCTAAAATAGAAACGCAATTTTACAAGGAAATATATACATATGAAGATTGGGCAGAAATAGGAACAGATACTTATGAAAACTACAAACTAATGGCAGATATTAATTTTGAAAACAAAGAAAATATAAAAACAAATTTAACTATAGGAAAGTTAGAAGGAAATGGGCATAAGATAAAAAACTTGAAGATAGTGCTTAAAGAAAGTAATTCGGGATTAATAAAATTAATAAAAACCACATTAAATAACACAAATTTTGAAAATATAAATATAGTAAATAGTGCATCTGGAGAAAGAACAGGAGTTATTACAAATTCTAATGGAAAAATAGAAAAAGTTACAATAAATGACATAACTGTAAATGCTCCAAAGATGAATAAAGTTGGATTTATAGGTAATAGTACAAGTGAAGAAATAAAAAATATAAATATGGATACTATAGAAATAATAGGAAATGGTAATGTAGCAGGACTAGCAGGTGGATCGGAATTACCAATTTTAAGAGAAGTAGATGCTAAAAATTTAAATATTGTGGGAAGTGGAAATCATGTAGGTGGAGTATTATCTAATCCAACCAAAAGAATTGGATATAATATAAAAAATGTAACAGTTTCAAATTCAAATATTCAAGGTGTAGATTATGTTGGAGGTGTATTATCTCGTCTTGATGGAGGAGGAAATAATGGAAGACAGGGAGAAAATCTAAAATCTATAAAAAATGAAGTTATTGGTAGAAGCTATGTAGGTGGAGTAGCAGGTCAATTTTATGATGCAAATAGTTTTACCAGTGAAAATGTTACTGTTAGAGGAAGTGGAAGTAATATTGGTGGTGTTTGTGGTAATGGAGCCTTAAATTATGCTGTATGCAAAAACTCTACCATAGAAGGAACTACTAGTAATTCGAATAATGTAGGAGGTGTAATGGGAGAATGTACTTGGGAGAATGGATATGATTATGGAATTAATAATGTTGTAATTTCTAAAGGAAGCAGTGTAGGAGGTTTATATGGTTATTATAATGTAGTTGGTACTGGTGGTGCAATGTCTACATATGTAAAAGGAGGAAGAGTAGAAGGATATAGTAAAGTAGGAGGAGTAATAGGATACAATTATAAAGGATATGTAGCGAAAACATATACAGATACAAATGTTACTGGTATAAGTGAGGTTGGTGGAATAGTAGGATATGTTTTAAACCAATCTATAGAAGCGAGCTCTATGGGAATAAAGAATTGCTATGTGGCAAATTCAACAATTAAAGCACAAAATAATGTAGGGGGATTAGTTGGAAGCTTTAGTAATAGTGTAGGAGAAGGAATACAGTACTTTTACAACAACTATGTTCATGCAGATGTAATTAGTGATAATAAAGAAACAGCTTCATTAGGATTTGGAAAGCAAAAAAATGAAATAGTAGGTGCAAAAAATATATATGTATATAAATATTCTACTGTTAATGGAGAAAGAGTATCAACAGAAAATGATAAATATATTGTACCAGCAAATTATTTAGCAGAAGTAGATTTAAAACAAGAAAGTACATATAAGACTAAAATAGGTTGGGAAGCAAATTATATTTACACAACTTTAAAAGAAGGAAAATATCCAATTATAAGTGGAGTTTCTAACCAAGAAGGTATAATTTTACCAACAGACCCACTAGAAAATATGTTAAACGAAGATGAGCTTCAAAATGTAGAAGAAAATATAACATCTGGAGCTAATAATGAAAATGTATACAAAGAAAAATTACAATATACATTTAATTACAAAGGCAAGATAATTAAAACATATGAAACATATTCCGAAATTATTGCAGAAGATAATAGTAAGACTGTAAGGAATGATATGAGATTATATGTAAAAGACGGAAATTTATATGCTTTGCCTGTTACTATGGATATAGATGGAAATAAGATTAAGCTTGTAGAAAACAACTTTATTATAGATTCGTTCAACGGAAAAGAGTATGAAACAGTTTTAGGTTCAGATGGTAAGATATATGATTTAAAAGAAGCAATAAAATATCCAGAAAACTTTGTAAACAATGGTATTGCAAGTATGGGGAATAACTTGACTTCAGAAGACTTTGGAAAAAAATTATACGAGATAGAAGTTACATATAAAAATGGTAATAAAGTAAGATTTAACTATCAAACAGGAGAAATAATATCTTTAACAGAAAAGTTAAATAAAACAGAATTATTTGATTATGTGAAAGACAAACTATTAGAAATAGGAAATTCTAATTCTGGTGAATTACAAGAAATAACAACTAAATATGAAGAAAGTAAAAAGTTACAAAATAAATTAGAAAAAATTCCAGTAGAAGAAGCTTTACAAAGAAAAAATAGTAATACAAATAAACTAGATGATATTGCGAATAGCGAGAATAACGAAGCTAATAACTCTTTAAAAGAGACAAGATATATAAGCATATACAATACAGAAAAAGATGAATATCAAATATACCAAGAAGAAGAGTTATTAGATACGACAAAGCAGGAGGTGGTAAGTGAAAACGAAAAGATAGAAGCAAATAATTTAAACAAATATTATGCAAGCGAAGGAAAAAGTAGAAATAAGAATATGGGAATTTTATGGATTACTTTAAGCATAATAGGAGTAGTAATAATATTATTTGCAATAAAGAAAAGAAATTAAATTAAGTGTGTGTAGTAAAAGCTAGTATTTTAATGTCTACTCAAAAAGAGCAGTTCATTTTAATACTAGCTTTTTTCAAATTTAAGAATAAATTAATTAATAAAGAAAATAATATATGTAAACTTAAAATATGGAGGAAATAATGTTTAAACCACAAGCTATTTATTTTGAACCTAATATAAAAAACTATGAATTGGGAAGAAAATTAATGAGTAAATATAAAGATATTCCTAAATTTGAAATTGAAAACCATAATAATATAGAAGAAATGCGAAACAAGCCAAACAAAGAATTTGCAAATATGAAAAAAAACTTAATTATAGGAATTAGAAAAACACATAAATTTGTGGAAAACCATAAGACATCGGATTTTTTAGTACCATATACATCATCTGGATGCACTGCTTCATGTTTATATTGCTATTTGGTTTGTAATTATAACAAATGTAGCTATCTACGACTATTTGTAAATAGAGAGCAAATGCTAGATAAAATAATAAAAACAGCAGAAGAGTCAGATAAAAATTTAAATTTTGAAATTGGAAGTAATAGTGATTTAATTTTAGAAAATACAATTACAAATAATTTAGAATGGACTATAGAAAACTTTAGAAAAACTAAAAAAGGGACATTAACATTCCCAACAAAATTTGATATGGTAGACAATATTTTAAATTTAAACCACGAGGGAAAAGTTACAATAAGAATGAGTGTGAACCCAGAAGAAATTATAAATAGAGTTGAACTAGGGACATCAAGATTGGAAAAAAGAATACAAGCTATAAATAAACTAAAGGAAGCAGATTATAAAATAGGAATATTAATTGCACCTGTTATATTGGTTGAAAATTGGAAAGAGCTATACTTAAATCTTATAAAAAGATTATCAATAGAATTATCGGAAAAAGTAAAAAAAGAAGTTTTTTTTGAAATAATATTTATGACATATAGTTATGTTCATACAAAAATTAACGAAGAAGCGTTTCCAAATGCAATTAATTTGTATGACAGGAATTTAATGAAAGCTAGGGGAAGAGGAAAGTATATGTATAAAGACGACTTTAGAATTGAAGGAAAACAGTTTTTTATAGATAATTTGCATAAATATTTCCCCAAAAATAAGATAGAATATATAGTTTAAGGAAAGGATAAATAATAGCAAAGTGTTTGAAAAAATAGAAGGAGCAAAAGAAGTGATTTAACTCCCGTCCCTAAATCCCGAAATACGAAATTACTAAAAAAACATATAAAATGGTTGCTAGATTTACAAAAAAAAATTATAATAATAGCAAATAAAAAAAGCGAGGGATTAAATGAACATAAGATTAATATTAGGAATCCTTGTAAGTATAGTAGCCGTTGAATTTATTGCCATAATTATACAATTAGGAAAATATAAAAAAGTAGTAGAAGAAAGCATAGAATATGAGAACTTTAGAAAAGAAGTAATAATTAAGGCAAATAAAGAGAGAAGAGAACTAAAAGAGGCATTGGAAAAACAAAAAGAAATGCAAGATAAATTAGCAGAATTAAATAGAAAAAGGGAAAAAGCAAAAGAACGGGACTAAATAAAAAAGGAAAAAAGTGAAATAATTAATTTATTAAATATTATATAAAAAAATGTAATTTAAAGCGAAATATTAAGCTAAAAATGTTGACTAAAAAATTTAGAATTAGTATAATAAAAACTAGGGAAACTAAAGATAGAAAGGATAGGGAGTATGAAAAAAAGTAAATTAACAATAATAGCAGTTGTATGCTTAATATGTGCTATGGCACTAAGCATTTTTGCAACTAGTGTTAAAGCCACAACAATGGAATTTGGCTTGCAAGAATATAGAAAAGCAAGAGAAGATGGCGCGCAATATGGATATAAAATTTCCGATAAATATGTATGGAAACTTGTTACATATAATGGTCAAACAATAGATTACAGTAAAACAATATACTGCTTAAAAGCAGAACAAGGATTTTATACATCAAACCCAGGTGTATTTAGACAAGAATATGATACATCATATAATTTAAAAGATAAAACATCTATGCCAAAACTACCAGTAGCAGAAGAAGATTATAATTCAATTATTTGGATATTAAACCATGCTTATATCCAATCTGCAGAAACAGCAAAACAAGATAAAGAAGTTTTACTAAAAAATGCAGGAATAACAGAAAGAATTGAATTAACAGATGATGATATAGATGTTATTCAACAATTAGCTATATGGTACTTTACAAATAAAGACAATCCTGTGTATCATACAGATTTTGCAGGAGAACCATCATTACAAACAGTATTAGAATCTAAGAAAACAGGTGAAAACAAGGAAGAATATAGAGCAATAGAAGATAAAAATCAACCAAGATTCGACCAAATGGAAAAGCTATTTAAATATATAGTAGTAAATGCAAAGAATGCGACAGAAGAATCAAATAAAAATGAAGCTCCATTAACATTAGAAAAAGGAACACCTGCTGTTGCTACAGAAAACGACAATTATATTATAGGACCATATACAATAAAGAAAAATAACGATACTCCATATACTTTAAACATAAATGTAACAGATAGAAAAGGAACAGACTTAACAAATAATGTAAAATTCTTAAATGCAGATAAACAAGAAATAAGCATAGATGACATAATAGGTAAAGAATTCTATTTAAAAATTCCGGTACAAACTATAGTAACAAATAAAATAGACGGAATTAAATTTAATATGAATGGTACTTATACAGAAACTACAGCAACATACTGGACAAGCTCTTCAAACAGTACAGTACAACCAATTGTAGTAATAGAAAGAGTACCACAAGAATTTTCTGGAAGTAATGAAGTTCTATTTTCAGTAGAAGGAAAGTATAGCTTTAAACTAGTAAAAGTAGATTCAGAAGACATAAATAAAAAATTACAAGGTGCAGAGTTCGAAATTACAACGCCTGCAGGAACTCAAAAATATGTAACAGACGAAAATGGGGAAATAAACATAGCAGACATTAAAATTACAGAACCAGGTGTTGATACAATAACAATAAAAGAAACAAAAGCACCAGAGCCATATAAAATGTTACTAAAAGAACCATTAACATTAAAAGTAACAAAAGATGTAGCTAATGGTAGTTATACAGCAACAGATGCAACATTAGAAGGTTATGGAAAAGATGCAGTTCAAATAAAAGATGGTGTTGTTACAATAACTGTTGCAAATAAACCAAAAATATTTGACTTAAGCCTAAAAAAATGGGTAAGTAAAGCAATAGTAACAAACGAAGATGGATCACAAAATATAATAGAAACAGGTCATACAGGAGATGAAAACCCAGAACCACCAGCAAAAGTAGATTTAGGCAGACAAGATATAAATAAAGTAACAGTAAAATTCGAATTTCAAATAAAAGTAACAAACGAAGGTGAAGTTGCAGGTTATGTAAAAGAAATAACAGATTATATACCAGAAGGATTAAAATTTGTAAAAGAGGATAATCCAGATTGGTATGAAAGAGAACCATTAGACGGAAAAGAAAGAGTTGCAACTAAGAAGTTAGAAAATACATTATTAGAGCCAGGAGAAAGTGCTACAGTTTCTATATTATTAACATGGATAAATGGTGAAGATAATATGGGACTAAAAACAAATATAGCAGAAATAAGCCAAGATGATAACGAGTTCGATTTACCAGATATAGATTCTACACCGGACAATTTTAAAAATGGTGAAGACGATATAGACGATGCACCTGTTATTATAACAGTGGCATTAGGAGATACAGTAATATACATTGGTGTTGCAACACTTGCAATAGTAATATTAACAGTAGGAACATTTATTATAAAGAAATATGCAATATAAAAAATAATTAATTATAAAGCCCAAAGTGTTATATAACATGGAGGGCTTTTTCTATATTAGATAATTATAGCGTACCATAGATTTTCTTAGAATTTATATTTGTTAGAAAATATTAGGTACGCTTTTTTATTGTACTTTTTGTCACTTTCTCAAGGAAAAAATATATGGCTGAGATTTTAACTCACATCTCCCAAACCTGGCATAATCTGGATATAATAGCTCTTGAAAAAAATTGGCAAATAGTGTAAAATGTATAAAGCTAAAAAGAGTAAAATATATGAAGGAGGAATAGAAAATGAAAGTAATTTTATTAGACAATATTAAGGGTGTAGGAAAAAAAGATGAGGTAATAAATGCAAGTGATGGCTATGCAAGAAATTTTCTATTTCCTAAAAAGTTAGCAGTAGAAGCTAATGCAGAGAATATGGCAAAATTAAAAGGAAAACAAGATTCTGCAAGCCATAAAAAAGCAGTAGAAAAAGATGAAGCAAAACAAATAGCAGAAAAGTTAAAAACAATATGTCCAAAATTAAAGATAAAAACAGGAGAAAATGGAAAAGTATTTGGTGGTGTAACAGCAAAAGATATTTCAGATGTACTAAATAAAGAATATAAAATAAATATAGACAAGAAAAGAATAGAACTAAAAGAAAGTATTAAAACTTTAGGAGTTTCAAAGGTTAATGTAAAACTATATGAAGGAGTTACAGGTGAAATAAAAATAGATATAATTCCAGAATAATATTAAGAAAAGATTGTAGCAAACTAAAAAATATTATAATAAATTTGCTACAAGTGAAAATATTAAGTTTAAAGTAATTTAGGAGGAATAAAATGGAGTTAGGAAAAATTCCACCAAATGATGTAGAAGCAGAGCAAGCTGTTATAGGTAGTATGCTAACAGATAGAGATGCTGTAATATCTGCAATAGAAATTCTTAAAGAAGAAGATTTTTATAGAGAAGACAATAAAACTATATATGAAGCAATTTTAAACCTATATAATAGATCAGAACCAATAGATATTATAACATTAAAAGCAGAACTAACATCTATGGGAATGTTCGAAAAAATAGGAGGATTAGAATATATAGTAGGGTTACCAGAAAAAGTACCAACAACAGCAAACGTAGAAAGATATATTAATATAGTAAAAGAAAAGTCAGAATTAAGAAGACTTATAAAAGCAGCAAACGAAATTATAGAACAAGGTTATGACCCAACAGAGAATATAGATGACATAATGAATAGTGCAGAAAAAAAGATTTTTAACATTATGCAAGATAAAGACCAAAAAACTTATAGTGCAATAAAAGATGTTTTAGTAGACGCTTTTACAGAATTAGAACAATTATATAATCAAAAGCAACATATAACAGGTGTACCTACAGGTTTTATAGACTTAGATTACAAAACAGCTGGTCTTCACAATTCAGATTTAATATTAATTGCAGCAAGACCTGCTATGGGAAAATCTGCATTTGCTTTGAACATTGCAACAAATGCAGCAGTAAAAGCAAAAGTTCCAGCAGTATTATTTAGCCTAGAAATGTCTAAGGAGCAAATGGTAAACAGAATTTTGTGTAGCGAAGCAATGGTAGACAGCAACAAGGTAAGAACAGGAAAAATAGATGATGACGACTGGATAAAACTTGCAGACACAATGGGAGATTTATCTGAAGCACCTATTTATATAGATGACACACCAGGTATTTCTATTAACGAAATAAGGGCAAAATGTAGAAAACTTAAACTAGAAAGAAATATCGGGTTAGTAGTAATAGACTATTTGCAACTTGTACAAGGATCATCAAAAAGAGCTTCTGGAAGTAGAGAGCAAGAAATTTCGGAAATAAGTAGATCTTTAAAAATATTAGCAAAAGAAATAAATGTACCAGTAATAGCACTATCACAATTATCTAGAGCACCGGAACAAAGACCAGACCATAGGCCAATGCTTTCTGACCTTCGTGAGTCTGGAGCTATAGAGCAAGACGCAGATATAGTAATGTTTTTATATAGAGATGACTATTATAACGAAGATAGTGAAGACAAAGGTTTAGCAGAAGTAATTGTAGCAAAGCACAGAGCTGGTTCAACAGGTACTGTAAAGTTAGTATGGCTTGGAAATTACACAAAATTTGCCAATATGGAAAGATATAGAGAATAAAAGATATGTAAGTGTGTAAAATAAGTTACGATTTAATATTTTAGATATAGCAAATAAATTAGCTTAAAGGGACGGTAGAATGGAAGAAAATATTTTAAAAACCATAAAAAAGTATGAATTAATAGAATCTGGTGATAAAGTACTTATTGCAGTATCTGGGGGACCAGATTCTATGTGTTTATTAGACGTTTTAAACAAATTAAAAGCAAAGCTAGGAATAGAAATAGCAGTTGCACATGTAAACCATGGAATAAGAAAAGAAGCGAAAGAAGAAACACAATACATAAAAGAATATTGTAGTAAATATAATATAAAGATATATGTAAAATATGCGGATGTATTAAGTCTTGCGAAAGAAGATAAAATCGGTTTAGAAGAAGAAGGCAGAAAAGTGAGATATAACTTCTTTAACGAAGTTTTAAAAGAAACAGGATTTAATAAAATTGCAATTGCTCATAATATGAATGACAAAGCAGAAACTGTTTTAATGAATATAATAAGAGGAGCAGGAAGCTTAGGGCTAAAAGGGATAGAAGCAAAAAGAGACAATAAATATATAAGGCCTTTAATAGAAACAGAAAGATGTAACATAGAAAAATACTGCGAGGAAAATAAATTAAATCCTAAATTAGACCAAAGTAATAATGATAATACATATACAAGAAACAAAATAAGAAATGTATTAATTCCATTTATAAAAGAAGAGTTTAACCCTAATATAATAAAAGGAATTAATAAATTATCAGAAATAGTAACAGAAGAGCAGAATTATTTAGAAAAAATTGTAAATAATATATATAATAAAATCAAAATAGAAGAGACAAGCGAAAAGATAGTATTAGACTTAAAAGAATTTAATTCACAAGATACAATAATAAAAAAGAGGCTATTATTAGTTAGCATAGCTAAAATATTTGGAACAAGCAAAAATATAGAAAAAATACATATAGAAGATATTATAAAACTATGTGAAAGGAATATAGGAAACAAATATTTAACACCAAACAAAAATGTAAAAGTTTTTGTAAATAAAGGAAAAATTATTATATCACATACATATTAATATCCGTAAGAGGAAATAACTTGACACACAAAAGAAACAAAAAATAGCTTGAAATCAATTGTTATATATGTTATATATGCTTATAGCAATAAAGAAAATTCATAAAAAGTGATAGGAGGAATTAAATTGAAGAACGGTATTAAATCATTAGCGGTATGGTTAATATTTTTAATTATATTTATAGTATTAATTTCATCAATAATGGATAATTCAAGTAACAAATTAGCATACTCAGAACTGCTTGCAGATATGGAAAAAGGAACAGTTAAAAGTATCGAAATACAATCTGGGGGAGAAAAAGCTTTAGTAGAAGTAGAAGGAGAATCACTTCCAAAAGAAGTTAATATTCCAGACATTAATAGTTTTATGACATATGCACAAGAAATATTAAAAACAAATAGTTATACATTAACAGAAAAACCAGAGTCAGTATTTATGAAAGGTCTTTACCTATTAATACCATTTGGAATTATAGTAATTGTTTTATTATTTGGATTATTATTAATTAACCCAGGAAACCAAGGTGGAAATAAAACAATGTCATTTGGAAAAAGCAAAGCTAGAGTAACAAATGGCGCAGAAAAAACAAAGGTTACATTTAATGATGTAGCAGGTGTAGATGAAGAAAAAGAAGAATTAGAAGAAATAGTAGAATTTTTAAAAACACCTAAGAAATTTACAGACATGGGTGCTAGAATTCCAAAAGGTGTTTTATTAGTAGGTCAACCAGGAACAGGTAAAACATTACTTGCAAAAGCAGTTGCAGGGGAAGCAGGAGTACCATTTTTTAGTATAAGTGGTTCTGAATTCGTAGAAATGTTTGTAGGTGTTGGTGCATCTAGAGTTAGAGATTTATTTGACCAAGCTAAGAAAAATGCTCCATCTATTATATTTATAGATGAGATAGATGCAGTAGGTCGCCAAAGAGGTGCAGGCCTTGGTGGAGGACATGACGAAAGAGAACAAACATTAAATCAACTTTTAGTTGAAATGGATGGTTTTGGAACAAACGAAGGTGTTATAGTGCTTGCAGCAACTAATAGACCAGATGTATTAGACAAAGCATTATTAAGACCGGGAAGATTTGACAGACAAATAGTGGTATCTGCTCCAGATGTAAAATCTAGAGAGCAAATATTAGAAGTTCATGCTAGAAAGAAAAAGTTAGCAGAAGATGTTGATTTAAAAACAGTTGCAAGAAACACTTCTGGTTTTGCAGGTGCAGACCTAGAAAATATTTTAAATGAAGCAGCATTACTTGCAGCAAGAAGAAATTTAGATTGCATTGGAATGAAAGAAATTGAAGATGCAATGGTAAAAGTTACAATGGGACCAGAAAAGAAAACAAGAGTAAGAAGCGAAAAAGAAAATAAATTAGTTGCTTACCATGAAGCAGGTCACGCAGTAGTAAGTAGATATTTACCAACACAAGATAAAGTTCATCAAATATCTATAGTACCAAGAGGAATGGCTGGTGGATATACAATGTATAGACCAACAGAAGATAAATCTTTTAGATCTAAAACAGAAATGGAAGAAAGTATTGTTTCATTACTAGGTGGAAGGGTTGCAGAGAAATTAATTTTAGATGATATTTCTACAGGTGCAAGCAATGATATAGAAAGAGCAACAGCAATATCTAGAGCAATGGTAACTAAATATGGTATGAGCGAAAAATTAGGAACAATTACATTTGGTGCAGACCAAGAAGAAGTGTTCTTAGGAAGAGATTTAGCACATGCTAAAGAATATTCTGAAGAAACTGCAGCAATTATAGACGAAGAAGTTAAAAAGATTGTAGATGCAGGATATGAAAAAGCTATTAATATTTTAAGTGAACATGTAGATAAATTACATGCAGTAGCAAAAGTATTATTAGAAAAAGAAAAAATCGATGGAGAAGAATTCGATAGAATTTTTGCAGAATAAATGCCAGCCAAGAAGATAGGCTAGCATAGCCGGGATTTGAGGGACGGTCCTCAAAATCCCGGCTTTTTGTATAGTATGGGAACTTCTACTAGTAGGAGGTTCTGTACTAGAGAATGGAGGGTAATCTTATATTAAAAGTTTAAAAAGTGCATATTGAAAACATTAAAAAATGTATATTAAGTTTTAAAATAATATAATAATCTTGAGAATATTAATCTCAAGGTTATTAATTACTAAGATATATTTATTATTTTGTTCTCAAAGTAATAATCTATATTTTCTTACATATAATTATTAAAAAGCTAACAATAGAAATGTAGCAAAAACTTCTAAACAAATAATACTTTTTGCCGAAATGAGCAAGAACTTGACAAGATATAAAAAAAGATTTATTATATATTTAGGTGATTAATTAAAAAAATGTAAAAGTTTCATAACTACGTGTGCCTTCGAGCGAAGCGAGAAAGGAATGTGATTTTAAAATGAGAGAAAAAATTATATACCGTGAAGAATATATAAATAAACTTAATGCATATAAAGATAAACAAATAATAAAAGTAATAACAGGAATAAGACGTTCAGGAAAATCAACCATATTAAATGAATTTAAAAAAGAATTAATAGATAAAGGTGTATTAGAAAAAAATATTATATCCATAAATTTTGAAGACAATAGTAATAGAGAATTATTAGATTTTCAAAAATTACACGATTATATTACAAAAAAAGCAAATCCAAAATGTATGAATTATGTTTTTTTAGATGAAATACAAAATGTAAAAGAATTTCAAAAATGTATAGATAGCTTATTTTTAAGAGACTACTTAGACATTTATATAACTGGTTCAAATTCATATATGTTATCTGGAGAGCTTGCAACATATTTAACAGGAAGGTATATTCAAATACATGTATTGCCATTATCCTTTAAAGAATATATAAGCTACTATGGTAAAGAAGATGAACTTAGAAAATATAATGAATACAGTATATATGGGGGCTTTCCATATCTTATAAATTTAGAAGATTCTAAAGAGAAAATAGAATACTTAGATAGTATTTATAATACAGTAATAGTAAAAGATGTAATAAATAGAAAAAAAGTAAATGATGTTATGATGCTTGAAAGCATTTGTAGATTTTTATTTGACAGTATTGGATCTAGTATATCAACTAAAAAAATAAGTGATACTTTAGCTTCTAATGGTAGAAAGAATTCTGTTCATACAGTAGAAGAATATATAAATAGTTTATTAGAAAGTTATGTATTATATAAAGTAAATAGATTTGATATAAAAGGAAAACAATTATTAAGAACACAAGAAAAATATTATTTATCGGATTTAGGATTAAGAACATATCTTCTTGGTAGAAACAATAACAGAGATTTAGGACATATATTAGAGAATATAATATTTTTAGAATTAAAAAGAAGAGGATACAGGGTATATATTGGTAAAAATGGTGATACAGAAGTAGATTTTGTAGTGGAAGCAGAAGATGAATATATTTATATACAAGTAGCACTATCTGTTAGAGAAGAAACTACTTTAAAGAGAGAATTAAAATCATTAGAAACTATATCTAATCATTATAAAAAATATATTATAACATTAGACTATGATACAAATAATTATAATGGAATAAAACAAATAAGTGCAATTGATTTTTTACTAGGTAGAACCCAATTGTAAGTGTAACAAAAAAATAATATAAAATAGCGAAAAATAGTACGCGTAAACCAATAGAGCTATACTTCTTTAATTAGAAGTATGGCTCTATTTACTTATCTTATAGAAAAAGTTAAAATTATAATAACAATATATTATGAAATAAGTAGGTGTATATAAATGAAGAGAAACAACGAAAAAACAAAGAAACAGCAAAGCCTTGGCGCTGCATACACACGGGAGTTTTAGTTTAAACAAGAAAATAATAATTGTAACTTCACTAGTATTAATAATTGTGTTGATTACAACACTTGCAATAGGAATATTAAACAAAAAGCCAAAAAGCACAATAGTAGAAGCACAAAAAACAAACTTAAACTTACAAAACAATGAGCATATGCATGTAGAGCTAGACGCAAGTGGAGATAAAGTGCCAGTACCAAACGGGTATGTAGGAAGCAAAGTAACAGGAGAAAACGAGATAAATACAGGTTATGTAATATATGAGGGTGAAGAAGAAGTAAACGACACTAATAAAGATGAAGCCCAAAAAAGCAGAAACTAATATGTATGGATACCAGTACCAGATATAAGTAAATTTTATGGAACAGATAGCAATGGAAAGAAATGGGGAAAAATATACGACTTTACAAGTGGAACAAGTTCAGCCCCTTTATTTGATGAAGTAACAGGAACATATCCACTTAATTGGAGCGAAAGCAATGGAATAATGAGAATAAATAGTAAAACGAATTATAGAGAGCCAGACGTATTACCAAAGTATGGCAGTGCAGTTTTTGATGGTGATTCACGTTTAAAAACCTTAGGGCTAGGAGCAAGAACAACACAGGAATTTTTAAGCCAATTAGAAAGTGAATTTAATAGAATGTTAGCAAGTGTAGAAAAATATGGAGGATTTTATATAGGAAGGTACGAAACAGGAAATATAAACCAAGATACTCCAGTAATACAAAAAGGAAATACAAATATAGATAGCCAAACATGGTACAACATGTATAAAAGATGTAAAAATTTAAAAGGAAAAAATACAAATGTAGAAACAGGAATAGCATGGGGAAACCAATTTGATAGAACTTTAGCGTGGTTAGTAGAGACAGGAAGTAAGACAAAAGAACAAATAGCAGATGATTCAACAAGTTGGGGGAACTATAGAAATGCAACATTTGAATATATAAATAGTAGTGGAAATACAGCAACAAAAAATAAAGATAGTTATACCAGAATACCAACAGGAAGTGCAGAATATACCAAAGCAAATAATATATACGATTTAAGTGGAAATGTATGGGATTGGACCATGGAGGTCTTCGGCACCTACAGCAGGGTTCTTAGGGGTGGCATTTACGGCGATACAGGTACAAACTATCCGGCAGACTATCGTAGCAGCTACCTCTATCCGGCTGAGGGTTACGTCGGCTATGGTTGTCGTTCAGCACTTTATATTAAGTAATACTGAGACCTGGTAGCGATGCACCAAGACAAGCAAAGAACTTGAATAATAGAAAAACTAATAATTTGTGTTTAAATGGAGGAAAAATAAAAATGAAGTTCGTCCAAGAGATAGAAAAACTACAAAAAGAAAATGAAGGATCAATAATAATAGCAAAAAATGGAATATTTTTTGTAGCAATAGGCAAAGATGCAATAACATTGCATGAACAACTAAATTTAAAACTAACATGTATGAAGAAAGAACTATGCAAAGTAGGTTTCTTAGTAAAAAATGTAGAAAAATACATACAAAAATTAGAAGAAATAGGTTATTCATTTATTTTATATGTAAAAAATAAAAAAGATGAATTAGAAGAAATATATAAATTTAAATGAAAAAATTATAAAAACGAAGTAATTTTATTTAATTTAAAACAAGAAGAATATATAAGATGGCTATACGAACAATTAAAGAATGGAACATATAAACATGGTGGATATAGAATTTTTTATATTCAATATCCCAAAAAAAGAAAAATAGAAGCATCAAGATATATAGACAGAATTGTACATAGGTGGATAGTAGATAGTTTTTTAAATAGATATTTTGTAAGTCAATTTATAAATACATCATATGCATGTATTAAAAACAGAGGAATGCATAAAGCTTCTATAGATGTACAAAATGCAATGAAGCATTGTAAAAGAATATGGCAAAATTACTATGTTCTAAAAATGGATATTAGAAAGTATTTTCAAAATATAGATAAAGATATTTTAATGAAAATTTTAAAAAGAAAAGTAAAGGAAGAAAAACTTTTTTATATAAACTAGGGATAAACCAAAAGGTCTACAACACCAACAACAGGGTTCTTAGGGGTGGCAATTACAACAATACAGGTACAAACAATCCGGCAGACAATCGTAACAACAACAATCCGACTAATAGTAACAACAACAATGGTTGTCGTTCAGCACTCTAATATCTTTCCAGATAGCTATTTTTAAGGAAATTGCTCAGTGAAGTATTAGGTATTAAAGAGGTTTATTCCTTCCTATTTTAGGTAAATATGAATCATTAAAATACATACCAGTAGGTAAACCGAGAGTATGTATTTTAAGAACTATATTAGGAGAAAACATGAATGAATGCTTTTTATTTGTAGAAAGAGTAAGTAATATAGACTTTAGATTTATTATAAATAGAAAAGAAAAGTCAATGGTAAAAATTAAAGCAAAATTATTAAATGATTCGGAAATAGAATTATTTGCGTATGATGATTTAGCAGATTATATATACAAAGAAAATTTAGAAAGTTTTTTTGTAAGAGGAAGCATTAGGGAAAATATGCAAATAGAGATTAGAGAAATTTATAAATTTAAGTATTTAGATTGAAAAACATATTGATACATAAAAAACAAAAAAATGTAATAAAAAGTAGAAATTTGTTAGCAAATAATTACCCGTAGCAGAAAGGCAAGGAAAGCTATGTAATAAACAAAAAGCACATATTTACAGGTCTTGTATATATAAATAAAATAAATATATATAATTTCGCAAAAAAATACAAAAGGCAAAAATATAGGAGGCAAAAAAATGAAAGGAAAACAAGCTAAGCAAGCAACATTTACAGTGGGAATATTAGCAGTAGCAACAGCAATAATAACAGTAGTTACACTATTAGTTAATACACAAATACAAAAAACTAAATTAGCAATAGACCCAGAAATACAAAAAAGCATGGAATACGAACAAGTAAAACCAGGTGACGAAAATGTATCAAATACAGAATATGTTAAATTTGATGCTTTCTTTTTACGTGACTTAGATGGTAATGGTTATGCAGAGCAAGTACGTGGAATGTGTAGAGATATAAATAAAACAGACACATTATACATGGACTTAAATGTATTAACAAATGGTAAATTAGTAGATGGAAAAATAAATATAAAAACATCTAATATGAACCTTTCTACAGCAATAGTAGAAGATAATGTTATAAAGCAAAACTATATATCTAATAATACAACGGAAATAGCCTTAAAAGATATAAATAATGGAACACAAAAATTATTATATGGAACAGTAAAAGCCTCTAGTTTTGGAAATGATACAAACAAATATAGCCAAATAAATAGTGTTACACTTACAGGGACACATGTTGCAGATAACGGTACACAAACAAAAATAAGTAAAACTGTTAATTTTCATGTAGACTGGTATGGGGGAGTAACAGCAAGTATTTATAATTATACAGGTACACAAAATATAGAAGACTTAACAAATACAAATAAAGAAAGTATTACATTAAATTTTAGTGTAACTACAAGAGAAACAAACGAAGATTTAATATTAAAAAAAGCAGTATTAGAAGGAACAATTCCAACAATAAATGGGTATAAACCAACAAATGTAGAAGTAACTTCTAGTGATATTAACCTTGTATATAACGCAGAAACAGGAAATTTTACAGCAACAAGAGAAGCAACAATAAGTGAAGCAGGAATAGTTACAAAAACAGTTTCAGATTATAATACATTTAATTTTAAAGTAACATATGCATACGAATTATTAGAAAGCTTAACAGGTGATACTTTAAGCATACAAGTTCCTGTAAAAGCATATTATGAAGGATTTAACAACAAAAATAAAGAATTCCAAAATCCAATAAAATCTAATATTGCAGAAAGAAATATAACATTTTTGTGGAGAAAGCCAGAAGGAAGTACAGCAAGATTTGACGTAATAATTGGAAAATACAGAAGTTACGATCACAAATATGTAATTTCCAAAAAAGAACCAGTAAAAATTTATAATAATTTAGCAGAAGAAACAAAAGACTTATATGAGGTAATATGGTATGCATACACGGGTAGTAAAACGAAGATAGATTCTATTCAAATGAAAGATAATAGCACTCCATATTCAGATAGATTTTTAAATAATTCTGGAACATATTTCAATATGCAAGATTATACAAAAAATGTAGGAATATATTTTTCTAATATAGAAAATATATTGGGTCAAGATGGATGGCTTAAAGTTATAAATGATGAAACAGGAGAAGAAATTCATACATTTACAAAAGAAGATTGGAATAACTACAATAGTTCTTCACCATATATGTATAAAGAACCTGTAAAACATATAAGAGTAGAAACAAGCAAAGCAAACCAAGATAGTAGTTTATATGTTTATAATATAAAAGAAATAGATGACAAAATATTAACAAAGACATTTACAAAAGAAGAATTCGACAAATTAGAGCAAGTGTATACATATTTAACAGGAAATGTAAAGCTAGAAGGAAGCTTGGAATACACAAAAATAAATGATGATATTGCAAATGCATATTATGAAGAACCAATATCTACAGCAAGTATTACTGTAGAAAGAGATACAATTGGAACTCAAAATATAGAAAAAGATATAAACTTAACTATTAGTACACGTAATGACTATTACAACATGGAAGGGTGGACAAATGGTAGGTTCTTAGTAGAATTACCACAAGAAATTTTAGAAATAGAAATAAACAATATAAATATATCAAACTCTAGTGTAAAACTATTAGCATACGAGATTGTAGAAAAAGATGGTAAAAAATTTATAAAAATAGAAACAGAAAATGAGAATGAATCAAATTATAATATTACAATTAATACAAATCTAACAGCAGACCCAAGAAGTGTAACACAAACAAAACAAGTAAAACTATATGCTTATAATGAATTTTGTAATAATTATAAAAGTAAAACACAAGATATATACGACATAGATGGTGACGAAAATAAAACAGAAAATGTAAATTATAATGCAGATTCACTAAATTTAGTAGCACCAAGTTCTTTGCTTACAAACCAACAAGCAACAAATTATAATGAAGCAAACGAAACAGTAATTGCACCACAAATTGCAACAATAGATAAGCAAGAGGCAGATACAGCAACTGTAAATGTAAGTATTACAAATAACTATTCTGGAACAATAAGTGAAGTTTCTATATTAGGAAAAATTCCTTTTAAAGGGAATACATTTGCAATAAATGGAACAGACTTAGGTTCTAACTATACAACACAAATGTTAGAAAGTGGAATTACAGTTCCAGAAGAAATGAAAGATAAAGTTACAGTATATTATTCAGAAAAAGAAAATCCAACTAAAGATTTACAAGACAGTAATAATGGTTGGACAACTACACCAGACTTTACTAAGGTTAAAACATATTTAATAGACTTAGGAGATTATATACTACAAGTAAGGGAGAATAAGGTATTTACATACCAAATAAAAGTTCCTACTACTGTAAAATATAATGATATTTCTTATAGTACACATGCAGTATATTTTTGCCTAGATACAGCAGAAGGTAAATTTAAAACACAAACAGAAACAACAAAGTTAGGATTTAGAATAGAAAGAAAATATAATTTAAATTTACAAAAGGTAAAAGAAAATACAGCAGTTCCTGTTTTGGGAGCTACATTTAGCATAACTCCAGAAGGTGAAAGCGAAACAAGAATAGGTACAACAAATAACCAAGGAACATTTAAAATAGAAAATTTATTTGTAGATAAAACATATATTCTAAAAGAAATTCGTACACCAGGTTCTTACGAGAAAAATGCAATACAAGTAAAATTTAAAGTAATAGTAGAAGAAAACAATTTAGTATTACAAATTTTAGAAGGAGAATCTTCTTTAAAAGAACATAGCATTACACAAGCAACACAAGGTGAAAGAGGATTAGCAAATTTTAAAGTAGAAAATACTCCAAAATATAAAGTGATAATAACTAAAAAAGATAATAAAGATGGAACACTTTTACCGGGTATTAAATATAAATTGGTAGGTAGTGGTTTAGGTAATGGTATAACTGTTGCAACAAATAAAGAAGGAAAATTAACATTAACTGGGTTATCTCAAAATGTAGAGTATACATTAACAGAAATAGAATCTAAAGACTACTATGTAAACGAAGAACCAATTACATTTAAAGTAGCAAACAATTCTGGAAATTTAGAGTTTGTTGTTATAAGTGGAAGGTTTAATGCAAATTCACAAGTTGTAACAGGAACAGGTGTATCTGGCTTAGAAGCACAAGATACAGTAACAGCAGAACTTACAAACGAAAAAATACCTACATACCAAGTAAATCTTAAAAAATATGCAAAAGAAGGTAATTTAACATTAAAAGGTGCACAATATAAAATAACCGGTGAAGGAATTGGTGAAAAAGGTAAAACATATACGACAAATGAAAATGGTGCGCTTACAATTCCAAATTTATATGAGTATGTAGAAGGAAAAAATATTACAGGAATATATACTTTAGAAGAAATTACACCTCCAGAAGGATATGCATTAGATAGCAGAAAACTACAATTTAAAGCTAAAAGAAATGTAGAAGGAAATTTAGAGCTAGAAATTTTAAGTGAGAATTTCTTACGTAATAGTAGTGTAGAAGGAAATATAATAAACCTAGAATTTGAAGACAAACCTTTATTTAAAATAACAAAAATAGACACAGACACTAAGCTTCCAATAAAAAATGCAAAATTTGTTTTAAAAGAAATAGATGAAAAATATAACGAATTAGGATTTGCAAAAGATATTAATGGAAACGTAGTAGGAACACTTGTGGAAAATGTAGGAGTAGGAAGTATTACATTCCCAATGGATGAAGCAACTCTTACTTGGAGTAAGTTACAAGATGGAACATACCAAAGTGGCAAAAAGACAAGTAGTACAAGTACAATGACATCAAAAGAATTTACATTAGAAAAGAATGGAAGTATAAGCTTTGAATGGGCTGTTTCTTCAGAAAGTGCAAGTTATGATTATTTGTATTATACAATAACAAATACAAAAGATAATACTACAATAGGTGGTACATCTACTAAAATAGGTGGAAACAATAATATTACAGATTATAGCAAGTTATCTTTTGAAACAGTAACAAAAAACTTAGAAAAAGGAACTTATAAAATTGAATTTTCTTATCGTAAAGATGGTTCTGGAGACTATGGCTTAGATGCAGGTTTTGTTAAAAACATAAAAGTTGAAGGAATGAATACAAAAATTCCATTAGTAGAAACAGATGAAAAGGGAAATATATCTTATGGTTTAAAATCTGGATTATATAAAGCAATAGAAATGGAAGCGCCAAAGGGTTATGAACTACCAGAAAAGGAAGAAAGTAGAACATACTATTTTGGTGTAGGAGCAAGTAAAGCACAAGAAACAACATTAGGTACATCATTTAAAAAACAAGTTGCAGGAGATTTATGGAATAAAGTAGAAAGTGTGAAAGCTACAACAGACAAAGGTTTTGTAGCAAGTGGTACATTTACAAAATCTGCAGATTTTAATAATGATGGACAAGTAGAGGTACAAGGCAACGAAGATAATTATTCTGGTTTTATCGCAAAATATAATAAAGATGGAAATGTAGAATTTGTAAAATCTGTAACTACAGAAGATGGTGAAGTTGTACTAAATAAAGTAATACCAACTAATGATGGTGCTTATGTAGCTGTAGGAAGTTTTATAGGAACTAACTTACAAGTTGCAGAAACAAGTACAGGTTTAACTAATCCTACAAATAATAAAAAAGGTTTAGTTATAAAAATTGGAAGTAGTGGTAATTATGAATGGGCTAAAGAAATTGCTTTAGAAAATTCTAATTATGAAGCTACAGCAGTAACACAAAACATAGCAGGAAATATTGTTGTTGGAATAACAACAGGAGAGAATCCTAAAATTATAGAATATACAAATGCAGATGGAAGCATAAATGGTGAAGCTATAATACCAGCGAATGTAGAAATAAGCGATATGGATGGTTATAACAGTCAAGATGTTATAATAGTAAGCGAAACTTTAGCAGACACAAAAACAGGAAGAGTAGATTTTTACTCTAATGGTAGTATAAGTGCAGGAATTGCTTTAGACTTTAATGCAAATGCAGTAGCAAGACTAGATAATGGCAAAGCGATAATTGTTGGAAGCTATACAGATACAGCTCAAACAGTTGCTTCTAAAGGAAAGTATGATGGTATAATTGTAGAATATGACATAAATTCTAATGTTATTAACAATAGCAAATTTATAAGAGGAACTGTTGATGATGTTGTTACATCTGTAACTAAATCCACAGATGGTGGCTATATGGTAGGTGGTTATACTTATAGTGACAAAGTAGATTTTAACCAAGAAGAAACAACATGGGAAATACCAAGTATACAAGGTTATTCAGACAGTTTTGTTATAAAATATGATGCAGAAGGAAACCAAGCTTGGTACAAACAAGCTGGTGGAGATGGATTAGACGAAATATTAACTATAACAGAAAGAGATGCAAACGAATTTACTGTAGGTGGAGAATTTAATAGTACTGTAATTAAGGGAGATACAGCAGACGCAGAAGGAATTAGCTTATCTAAATATACAGATGGATTTATATTTAACTATGTTGAAATTGTAACAGCTCCAGAAGTTCCAGAGTCATCTGAAGTAACAATAGAAAATAGCTTAAAAAGATTAAAAATAACTACAGATGTAGAAGAGGTAGATGGAGTAAGAGGTGGTAGTATTTCTGGTGAAGACCAAGCTCCATACGAGACAGTAATATATGGAAATGACAGCATGCAAGAAATAAAAATTGTACCAGAAAAAGATTATAAAGTAGTAAAAATTACAATAAACGGAGAAAATTATGACTTTACACCAGCAGACGATGGTACAGTAACAATGCCACAATTTACAAAGATGGATGTTAATAAACACATTGTAGTAACATTTAGTAACACAGCATCTAGCATATTGGTACACCATTATATAGATGGAACAACTACAAAAGTTGCAGAAGATGAACACATAGCTGGAAATATAGGAAAACCTTATACAACAAGACCTCATACAGACTTAGAAGAATATGAGCTAAAACAACAAGATGGAAATTATGTAATTCCAGAAAATGCAAGTGGTACATTTGCAAAAGAAGAACAAGTTATTACATATTATTATGTAAAAAAACAAGTTCCATTAACAGTACACCATTATATAGAAGGAACTAACGAAGGAGTGCCATTAAAAAATGGCGGAACAGCACAAGATGTGGTAACAAAAGGTGAAATTGGAGCACTATACCAAACAACAGCGTTAAGCGAAAATGAATTAGATCCTAAATATGAGCTTTCTATAACTCCAGAAAATAGCACAGGAATATATACAAAAGAAGGAGTTACAGTAACATATTATTATAAAGTTAAAAAATTAATTATAACAACAGAAGTAAAAACACATAAAGAAACAAACGAAATGGGAGAAGAAGTAGATGTAGCAGGTGGAACTATATCTGGACAAAATGAAAATCCTTATGAAACAGTAATACATGGGGAAGATTCACAAAGAGATATAGTTGCAAGACCTAATGAAAATTACCAAGTAAAAGATATTTTGGTTAATGGAACACCTATACAATTTACTAAAGAAAAAGATGGAAGTGTAATTTTAAATAAATTTATAAACATGACAGAAGATAAAAATGTAGTAGTAGAATTTGAAAAAATACCAGCAAAAGTTATAGTTCACTACTATATAGAAGGAACAACAAATAAAGTTTTATTACAAGATGGAAGAGAAGCACAAGATGTTACACAAAATGGTGTTGTTGGGGATATGTATGTAAGCAAACCATTAAGTAATGTACATAGTAATTATGAGCTAGTAGCAGAGCCAAGTAATGCTAGTGGAATAATGCAAAAGGATACAATAGAAGTAATTTATTATTATAAATTAAAAGCTACAAGTATCTTAGTACATCACTACAAGGAAGGAACAACAGAAAAAGTACCTTCAAAAAATGGTGGAGAAGTAGAAGATGAAGTAATTGCAGGAAAAGTAGGAGAGAGCTATAGCACAAATGCATCTAGCAATATTGCACAAAATTATGAACTAGTAGCAGATCCAGCTAATAAGAATGGAACAATGACAGAAAGCCAAATAGTTGTAACATATTATTACAGATTAAAAACACCAAATATAACAAACCAAGTAATAAATAAAACAGGAACAGACAGAATAACAATAGCAAACCAAGAAATGAGCTATACAATAACATATAGAGCAAATGTAGTAGATTACATAGGAAATGCAGAAGTAACAATAGTAGATACATTGCCATATGCAATAGATGAAGCAAAATCTGACTTAGCAGGTGGGGCATATGATGCAAATGCAAGAACTATTACATGGAAAGAAAATGTACAAAATATAAATAGTTTTGCAAATGGTGGAGCTGTAGAGGTAACAAAAACATTTAAAGTAGTATATGTAGGTTTAGACATGAACCAAGAAAAGGTACTTAATAATGTAAGTGGAAATATTAAGTTATTAACACCGGAGAAAACAAGTGAAAAAGTAACAGGAAACCAAGAAAGTACGATATATAAAGCAATAATTAGTAGCGAAAAATTGGTAGATAAGCAAGAGGCAATAGAAGGAGAAAAAGTAACATATACAGTAAGAATAAAAAATGAAGGAAACTTAGCAAAAACAGTAACATTAAGAGATACATTACCAGCAGGATTAACATTTGACAAAAATACATTAATACAAGTAGGAAATTTAGGAACAGTATATACAGAGCAAAACTTAAAAAATGGAATACCAGTAGAAGTACCAGCAAAAGGAAGTGTAGATGTAACATTTGCAGGAATAGTGGATACATTAGCAAACGATGTATATAGCAAAGTATTAGAAAACCAAGCAACAGTAGATAATGAGCTAACAAATAAAGTAACAACAAATGTAACAAAACCAAATATAACAGCACATAAAGAAAGTGCACCATCAAGTGGAAGCAAAGTAGTAGAAGGCGACGAAATAACATACAAAATAAAAGTAAGAAATGATGGAACAAGAGA
>OLPS01001099.1_pt1 | contig 30552 bp, 29 predicted proteins | sample 1673071 | NCBI WGS metagenome assembly OLPS01 (sample SAMEA3136752, study PRJEB25190) | human gut metagenome | reverse complement strand
AGATAACTCTTTTGCAGAAAGCTCGCCATCAAGATTAGGCAATTCCCATAATCCAAAGCAGTTCATCACCCAGGTGCGGTAGCTTCCGTCAGCTCTTCGGAGTAGACACCCCGGTCGAAGGCCCCGCAGCGCAAAAACACCCGGCCGTCAGGCCGGGTGTTTTTACTATGCTTACCGACGCTTGCCGCCGCCGAAACCGCCGCCGCCAAAGCCTCCGCCTCGGGAGCCGCCGCGGGAACTGCCGCCGAAGCCGCCGCCGCTGAACCCGCTGCCGCCGCTGGGACGACTGGGCCGGCTGGGCCGGGGCGCACTGGGTCTCGGACCGCCGCCGGGCCGGCTATTGGGCCGGGGCGGCCTCGGTGCGCCGGGTCTCGGACCGCCGCCCATGGGAGGCCGGGGACCACCGCTGTAGGGCGGTCGTGGTCCTCCGCCGTGGGGCGGACGTGGGGGCCGGGGTGCTCTGGGAGGCCGGGGCGGCGCGTACCGTCTGCCCCAGAAAATGGGGTAGTACACCGGACGCACCACGTTTACCGGCGCGCCCACGATATACCGCCGGCGATAGCGGCTGTACCGCAGAGCATCCAGCACCATCCACACCAAGAAGATACCGATGATCAGCACCACCACGCTGCCGATGGACGTGCCGCCGCTGCTGGCCGCCGGTGCCGCCGGGGCGTACCAGCCGCTGTCATTGCTGTCGCCGCCGTCCAGCTTCGCCTGGGCGTAGAACACGTCCGCCTGCCGGAAGAAGGCCGTCACGGCGCTGTCGAAGTCGCCGCTGTAATAGGTGGTCTCAATGGCCTGCCGCAGCTGATTTTGCTGGGTGTCGGTCATGGTGTAGCCCACATTGTCGCCACAGTAGACCTGCCAGTCGCCGTCCTTCACCAGCAGCAGTATCATGTCGTTGCGTCCCAGCCCCCACTTCTCGCCCAGGTTGGCGGCGTAATCCTCCGCGTCCCAGCCGGTCAGATGGTCGATGCTGGCCACCGCCGTAATGGCGTAATACTTGCTGTTCCAGCTGTCGTTGTAGTCCCGGATCAGCTGCTCCGTCTGTCCGTTCAGCAGACCGGCCTCGTCACAGATCCAGTCCTGGTACTGCACGTCCAGCAGCTCCGTGGGCTTCTTGGCGATAAAGCCGTCCTTGCGGCTCTGGCCGATGAACACCGCGCCAGCAATGGCCAGCACCAGCACCACCAGTGCCACGCCGCGTTTTTCAAAAAACTTCATACCTGTTCCCCTTTCCAAAGGAGATTGATCTTATTTTCAGCTCCGCAGCTCCATCAGCTTCTGCTTCAGCTCACCCTCGATCTTACCCAGCGCCCCATTTTGCGCTGTGTGCAAAACGGGGGCCCCGGATGATCTGACATCCTCGGACGAAGTGAATTCGTCCTGCGGCAAGGCTTCGGCCAGCCGAAACGCTTGTGCGCGCCGTCCGGCGCGTGTGCGGCTTCGCCGCGCAGTCGAGCTGGGCTGACGGCTTGTGTGTTTCGATCAGCTCCGCAGCTCCATCAGCTTCTGCTTCAGCTCACCCTCGATCTTACCCAACTCGACTTCGGCTTCCTTGCGCTTGGCCGCGCCCTCCTTCTGGATGTTCAGCACCTCGTCCAGGGTGGAGATCAGCTGCTGGTTGGTGTGCTGCAGCGTCTCGATATCGATGATGGAGCGCTCGGCCTCCTTGGCGGTGGCGATGGTGCCCATCTTCAGCGTATCGGCGTTCTTTTTCAGCAGATCGTTGGTCATCTCGGTGACGGCATTCTGTGCGGCGGTAGCCTGACGGCCGTGCTCCATGCCCAGGGCCAGCACCATCTGGCTCTTCCACAGGGGGATGGTGTTCACCAGGGAGGACTGGATCTTCTCGATCATCAGCGTGTCGTTGTTCTGCAAAAGCCGGGTCTGGGGGCCCATCTGCACGGATACCATGCGGGTCAGCTCCAGATCGTGCAGCTTCTTCTCAAAGCGGTTGCACAGGTTCACCAGGTCGTTGTACGCCTGGGCATCCTCGGCCAGACCGGACTGCTCCGCCTTCTTCCGCAGCTCCTCCAGCTCCGTGGAGCGCACCTCGGCCAGGCGCTTCTTGCCGGCCAGGATGTACATGGTCAGTTCCTTGTAGTACTTCAGGTTCAGCTCATACATCTGGTCGAACATGGCCACGTCCTTCAGCAGCGTGATCTGATGGTTCTCCAGATTTTGGGCGATCTTGTCCACATTGGCCTCGACCTTGCTGTACTGGGCCTTCATGGTCTCCAGCTTGTTGCTGGCCTTCTTGAACAGGCCGAACAGCCCCTTCTTCTCGTCCTCCTCGCCAAAGCCCTTCAGCTCCACCACCAGGCGGCTCAGGTCCTCGCCGATCTCGCCCATGTCCTTGCTGCGGACGTTGTTCAGCGCGTTCTCAGAGAAGGACGCCACGCTCTTCTGGGCCGCGGCGCCGTACTGCAGCACCTGGTTGGTGTCGCGGATGTCGATCTTGTGGGAGAAGGCCTCCACCGCCTGCTTTTCCTCCTCGGTCAGCAGCTTGTCGTCCATCTCCACCGGCTCGATCTTCTTTTCCTCCTCCTTGGGGACCTCCGGGGCCTCCGGCGTCAGCGTCAGGGAGGGCACCTCCACTGCGGCGGCAGTAGCGGTATCGTCAGGGGTCAGGGTCAGCTCGGGCATCATGTTATCAGTCATGGCGGTTGTTTCCTTTCTGTTATATTCTCACAAAGTTATATACATTGTTCTCACAGCTCCAGCGTGATGCCGTTCCCGGCGTCCACGCTGTCCTCCGCCTGTGGCGGCTGTGTCTGCGCGTCCCCGGCGTTGCGGATATCCAACTCCGGCTGGGGGTCGGCCACCGGGTTTTCCTGGGCCGCCTGGTGCACGGCGTCGCCGCCGGTCAGGCCCTCCCGTGCCATCATGTTGTCCAGTACCGTGATGTCCGTGGAGATATCCATGGCCTGGTCGCCGAACAGACTGTCCAGCTGCTTTTCAAAAGCCAGCACGATGGTGGCCATCATGCCCTCTACCTTCTCCATGGTGCCGGTGATGTTCTGGCCGGACACGCCCTGGCGGCTCAGCTCGTCGTAGCTGCGGAGCAGCTTCAGCGTGGTGGGCAGGTAGTAGGACATGAATTTCCGGATCTGCGGCAGCTTCTCCGGGTGCGCCTTCACATAGTCGAATATCTTGCCGCTGACCTCCTCCAGCCGGTCGATCTGGCCGGAGATAGTCTCGTCCTGTATGCGGTCGTTCAGCGCCCGCATGGCCTTGATGGCCGCGTCGCCCTCGGCGATGGCCTTGTCCAGGTCCACATTGCCGGTGCTCACCGGTTCCTCCGGTACCTCCACGGTCTCGGTCACATCCCGGCAGAACATCCGGGCGATCAGCGCCACCACGGCGGAAGCCGCCGCCGCCAGCAGGAAGTGTCCCACCTGATACAGCGGAAACAGCAGTGCGTACAGCACCCACGTCACCGCCGCGGCGTAGATGGGTGCGGCTGATTTATGGACGATGGTCTTTGTTTTCAATCCTGTCGCCTCCAGTCCTTGTTTGTGACTATATATTATATAGCATTTCTGTTTTCCGGTCAATGTTTGAAAGTGAAAAAGGGCGCCCGCGGGCGCCCTTTTTCACTTGTTGTTCAGCTTGCCCAGATACCGGTAGATGCTGGCCTCGCTGCTGTGCAGCGTCTGCGCCACATGGCTCACGGATCCCTTCAGCAGGAACACGCCCTTGCGGTTCAGAATGTCCATGATCTCCATCTTTTCGTCCTGGGTCAGCCGGTCCACCTCCACCGGATAGTTGGCCACCACCTGGGATACGATGCTGGCGGTGGCGCCGGCGATGGACGTGGGATAGCCGCTGCGTACCGGTGTCTCCACCGGGTCGTTGCTGTCGGCGATGAGCCGCGTGCCGCTGGGTACGCCCCGCTTCACGCCGCCGCCGCACAGCTCCATGACCCTGCGGCTCAGTTCCTCGTACCGGCTGGCGTCAAAGTTGATGCACAGCAGGCCGGACAGCTCCCCGTGTCGTCCCTTGATGAACATGGAGTTGGAGCACATGGTCTTGCCCGTGGCGGACACGGACTCAAAGTTCAGCACATAGTTCTGCGTCTCGTACAGGTTCCCAGCCACGAACTCCAGCATTTTGTTGCTGAGAGGGGAGCCGATGTGCCGTCCGGTCAGCTCTCCGTTGGCGATGGCGATGATCCGGTTGGAGTCGTCCTCCAGCTCGTGCAGGGCGATCTCATAGTCAGGGCCCAGCACGTGGCCCAGAAAGTCTACGATCAGTGTGTATTGCCGTATCAGCTCCACTTCCATGGCAGGCAGTCTCCTTTTCTGTTTTATGCGGTGGGGAGGGCGCTCACGCCTCCGGCTGCGCTGCCTGGGCGGCGATCCTCGCCTTCTCCTCGTCCTCCAGCACCCGGTAGGCCACCTTGCCCACCAGGGTCTTGGGCAGCTCATCCCGGAACTCGATGTCGTAGGGCATGGCGTACTTGGCCACGTGCTTGCGGCAGTAGTCCAGCAGCGTCTGCTTGGTGGCGTCGTTGGCGGGCACGCCGGGCTTGAGCATCACGAAGGCCTTGACCTTCTGCATCTTATAGGGATCGGGCACGCCGATGATGCAGCTCATCTGCACGTCCTCATGGGCGTCCAGAATGTTCTCCAGCTGGCCGGGATAGACGTTGTAGCCGGAGGTGATGATCATCCGCTTGGCGCGGCCCTTGAAGTAGATGAAGCCCTGGTCATCCATGGTGCCCAGGTCGCCGGTGTACACCCAGGTCAAACCGTCGTCATGCTTCCGCAGGGTGCGGGCTGTCTCCTCGGGGTTGTTCATGTACGCCTTCATGACGGTGGGGCCCGCCAGCAGGATCTCGCCCTCGGTGCCGTAGGGCACCTCCTTGTCGGTGTCCGGCTCCACGATCTTGATATAGGTGTCGGGGAAGGGCAGGCCGATGGAGCCCTCCTTGTAGATGTTGGTGGGCGTCAGGCAGCAGGCCGTTACCGTCTCGGTGGTGCCGTAGCCCTCGCGGACCTGAATGACCGCGTGGTGATCGTACAGGAACTTGTCAAATTTCTTCTTCAGCTCGATAGACAGGCTGTCGCCGCCGGAGAACACGCCCTTCAGACTGCTCAGGTCCGCGCCGTCCATGCTGGGCAGGCGCAGCAGCGCCTCATACAGCGTGGGCACGCCGGCGATAAAGTTGCACTTGTACTTCACGATCTGCTTGGCATAGCTCTTGGCGGTGAAGCGGGGGATAAGGATGCACCGCCCGCCCTGGCTCAGCATGGAGTGTACGCACACGCCCAGACCGAAGCCGTGGAACAGGGGCATGGCCGCCAGCATCCGGTCGCCGGGCCGGAACATGGGGTTGGTGGCGATGATCTGCTGGCCCAGCGCGTTGAAGTTGCCGTTGGTCAGCACGATGCCCTTTGTGGTGCCGGTGGTGCCACCGGAGTACAGAATGACCGCGGGATCGTTGTAGCCTCGCTCCACCCGGTAGTTCTTGTAGAAGCAGTACCGGGACATATCCATAAATTCCTTCCACCGGATGACCGGCGCGTCCTCGGGGATCTTCTGGATCTTCCGCCCCTCGGTGAGCATATAGCCCGCCCGGATGGTGCGGCTCAGCGCATCCTTTACGGAGGCAATGATGATGTTGATGATGCCGGTGTTCTGGCGGATGTGCTCGAACTTGTCGTAGAACTGATCCAGCGTGATGGCCGTGGTGGACTCGGAGGCGTTCAGATAGAACTCGATCTCCTTCTCCGCCGACAGGGGGTGGATCATGTTGGCGATGCCGCCCACCAGGTTCACCGCGTAGAACATATAGATGGCCTGGGGGCAGTTGGGCATGGCGATGGTCACCTTGTCGCCGGGCCGCACGCCCAGGGTCTTCAGGCTCTTGGCGCACTTCTCGATCTCCTGCACCATCTTTTTATAGGTGGTGGACTTGCCCATGAAATCAAAGGCGATGTTGTTGGGATACAGCTCGGCCATGCGCTCCACGGCCTCGAACATACTTCCCTGGAAATAATCCAGGTGCATGGGCACATCACCCATATAGTCCTTCCACGGGGTCTTTACTTCACTCATATTGTACCTCCTCGCTCATGGGCTTTTCCAGCTCCTCCGGGTGTGTCAGCAGATACTCCAGCAGCCGCACAGACTTGGAGTAGTAATAGCCGTCCGCCAACCGCTCGTCAATGGTCAGTCCCAGCTCCAGCGTCTCCCGCATGGTCACGGTGCCGTCCTCATTGATAAACGGCGATTTCTTCTTTTCACCGATGATGCAGAACAGGGAGCAGGTGCCCCAGTTGGTCAGGTGGTGGTATCCGCACTTGAGCTTGATGGACCCCAGGTTCGAAATGACCACAGAGCTGTAATAGGGGTCGGTGGCGATGAGGTCGGACGGCACCCAGCCGTGGCGATCCAGAAACATCAGGAACCGCACGATGGCCTTGCCCATCCACCGGGGCATCTTATTGAACATATCCATGCCCGCGGTGGAGGCATCCACCTTCTCGCTGCGGCACTCCGTCACCTGCCGGCGGATGTAGTCGTGTACCTCCGCCACCGTGTCCGTCTCCTTTCCGTGCAGGAAGGCCAGCGCCTCCGCGCCCTTGTCGGAAAACTGCTTCTTCACCACGAACGCGGCGGACACCTCGTTCCGCTGATAGAAATTGCTGTTCACAATAAAGCGGTTCAGCTTCGGCCGCAGGGTGATGGTTTTCTCCAGCGCCGCCACCACGATGTGAAACATGGTGTAGGGAAAGTCCGTCTCCTCCGCATTCTTTTTGGCCAGATATGCGTTCATGGCGGTCAGATCCACCTTCACGGAGATGTACGCCTCATTATCGCACCGGTTGGGGTAGATGATGCCGGTGATGAAGTGCAGGGAATCCAGCTCCCGCAGCAGCCGGCCGTCCTTCCGGTCTCCCCGCCGTCTCTTATAGGTCTCCATATGTTTCTCCTATGCAACTAATATAAATGTGAGAGTTTTACAAGCATATCTAATATGCTATATTATGTTGACAACATAAATCAACAACTGTTACCCGCACATTATACCAGCCTCCCCCCGAAAATGCTACCCCCATTTTCACACTTTACGCAATTCACACAAAAATGTTAGGCGCTAAAAAGGACCGGCGAGAGCCGGTCCTTTTTTCACTCACAGATTTTTCACCCGCAGGGCCCGTATGGCGTTCAGCACCGCCAGCACCATCACGCCCACGTCGGCGAAGATGGCTGCCCACATATTGGCCGCGCCGATGGCCACCAGCACCAGGCAGGCGAACTTCACCGCCAGCGCGAACACGATGTTCTGATACACGATGCCGATGCACTTCCGGGAGATGTGGATGGCTTTGGCGATCTGCATGGGCTCGTCGTCCATCAGCACCACGTCCGCCGCTTCAATGGCCGCGTCGCTGCCCATGGCGCCCATGGCGATGCCGATATCCGCACGGCTCAGCACCGGTGCGTCGTTGATGCCGTCGCCCACGAAGGCCAGCTTGGCCTTCCCACGCTGGTCGCCCAGCAGCTGCTCCACCTGCGCCACCTTGTCCCCGGGCAGCAGCTCGCTGTGTACCTCGTCCACGCCCAGCTCCGCCGCCACCGCGTCCGCCACCTTTTTGGCGTCGCCGGTGAGCATGACGGTCTTTTCCACGCCCGCCTTATGCAGCGCGGCGATGGCCGCCTTGGCGTTGGGCTTCACCACGTCGGAGATCACGATGTGCCCCGCATACTGCCCGTCCACCGCCATGTGGATGATGGTCCCCACGCTGTGGCAGTCGTGATAGGGAATACCCAGCTGGACCATCAGCTTGCTGTTGCCGGCGGCCACCGTGTGGCCGTCCACCACGGCGGTGACGCCGTGGCCGCTGCTCTCCTGGATGTCCGTCACGCGGCTGCGGTCGATGGCCTTGCCGTAGGCTTTCTGCAGGCTCCTGCTGATGGGATGGGAGGAGGCGCACTCCGCAAGCGCCGCGTATTCCAGCAGCTTCTGCTCGTCCATGTCGCTGTGGTGTACCGCCGTCACCTCGAACACACCCTTGGTCAGCGTGCCGGTCTTGTCGAACACCACCGTCTTTACCTGGGACAGCGTCTCCAGATAGTTGGAGCCCTTGATCAGGATGCCCTCATGGCTGGCGCCGCCGATACCGGCGAAGAAGCTCAGGGGAATGCTGACCACCAGCGCGCACGGGCAGCTGGTCACCAGGAACGTCAGCGCACGGTATACCCACTGCTCCCACTGGCCGTCCATGCCGCCCACCAGCCGGATCACCGGCGGGATAATAGCCAGCGCCAGCGCGCTGTAGCATACCACCGGCGTGTAAATGCGGGCGAACTTGGCGATAAAGTCCTCACTGCGGGACTTGCGGGAGCTGGAGTTCTCCACCAGCTCCAGGATCTTGGATACCGTGGACTCGCCAAAGGCCTTGGTGGTCCGGATCTTCAGCACGCCGGTCATGTTGATGCAGCCGCTGATGACCTCGTCGCCCTCCCGGGCGTCCCGGGGCAGGCTCTCGCCGGTCAGGGCGCTGGTGTTCAGGGTGGAGCTGCCCTCGGTGACGACGCCGTCGATGGGCACCTTCTCGCCCGGCTGTACCACGATGACGGTGCCGATGGCCACCTCGTCCGGGTCCACCTGTACCAGCTGGCCGTCCTGCTCAATGTTGGCGTAGTCCGGCCGGATGTCCATCAGCGCGCTGATGTTCTTCCGGCTCTTGCCCACGGCGTAGCTCTGGAACAGCTCGCCGATCTGATAGAACAGCATCACGGCGATGGCCTCGTTGTAGTCGCCGCTTTTCTCATAGATGGCCAGCGCGAACGCGCCCACCGTGGCCACCGCCATCAGGAAGTTCTCGTCGAACACCCTCCCATTGGCGATGCCCTGCCCGGCCTTTTTCAGAATGTCGTAGCCGATGACCAGATACGCTGTCAGATACAGCGCCAGCCGCAGCCACCCCGTCACCGGGATAATATACAGCGCGACCAGCATCGCCGCCGTGATGAGTATGCGTATGAGCATTTTCTTTTGTTTTTTCGTCATAACGTTTCTCCTTTCCTGTATCCGCACCGCCGTCCCGCCCGCAGACGGCGCAGCGGGCTATTTCGCGCCCCGGCGCAAGCGTAGTATTTGTCTCCGATGGGGATAGTTTCGCGCCCCGGCGCGAGCTACTTTTGTCTGCGGTGACAAAAGTAGCCAAAAGCACCGGCAGAAACTACGTTTCTGCACTTCCTCAGCGCGCTACGGTCGGCTGTGATTTCCCGCATCTTCTCGCGGGCATAACCTTTCGTCACCGTTGTCGGGCAAAAGGACTGTGCCTGCGTTCACCGGCGCGGAGGCTGACGCGGCCGCTTGCCCCAGCCACGGTAGGTGTTTTTCTCTCCTACCGCCGCACCTCCCAAGCCTTCCCCTTGAGGGCTTCGCGCCGTTGAATGCCGCACCCCTCAAGCTTTCCCCTTGAGGGGTTCGCGGTGTTGAATGACAGGCCGGTGGCCTGTCAGATCCGCGGACCGACCCGCAGGGAGACAGGTGCCCCCATATCCCGGCGGCGTTAGCCGCCACCTACCCATTGCGGTGCTTCGCGCCGCAATGGGCGCGATTTGATAATCGCCACTCGACCAGCGCACCAACCCCTACCCTCACTGCTGTCAGCGGCAGCGGCGCAAGCGGTACAAGCGATCCCTGAACCGACAATGTTACCCACCGCACTTCATGCGCGAGTGCATACCGCCAAATCTGCATGACCCACAGCGCGCCAAGGGGTCCTTAGACCGTAGGTCTAAGTGGTTTTCTTTGGTACCTTTCTTTTTACAAAAAAAGACAACTGACGCCCCAAATCTTTGATTTGGCTGGCGGAAGTTATGCACAGCTAAGGTACTCGTGCCGGAGCACGAAACGCCCCAGCTTGCGCCCGCAGGCACAACACCTGCTTGTCCCCGCGCCAAGGAAGTCTTGAAACGTAGTTTCAAGCGGCTTTCTTTGGCAGCTTTCTTTCAACGTTGAAAGAAAGCTGCTCGCGCCAGGGGGCGGCGAAACCCTCCCCCGCCGCGAAGTATTGACGCAAAATCCCCCGCCGTTACTGCCACGCCGCCGGTACCGGCGGCATAATACGCCGCACATCTTTCTCCATGGTATCCCCCGCCGTGGGCACAAAGCCCAGCCGCGCGAAGAACAGCCGCAGCCCCTTGTCCGGGCAGTCCACCCGCAGGATATCCTTCCCCCGCCGCAGGCAGGCGTCAACAGCCTGCCCCATGGGTGGGATACCCAAGCCCTTCCCTCGCCATTGCGGAGTCAGGCCGTACCAGCTCAGCCGCAGGGCGTCCCCCTCGTCGGACAGGCTGAAGGCTCCGATCAGCGCCTCGCCGTACCACACGCCGGTAGCCTCGCCCCCGGCGGGCATACCCAGCGCCGCCCGCTTCTCCTCCGGCAGCGGGCCGTAGCCCTCGCCGGACTCCACCATGTTCTTCTCCTTCCACCAGCTCTGCCTGGCAAAGGTAGACAGTCCCCGTTCCGTCAGATGGCTGTTGTCGTCCCGGTATACCACCCGGAACGTCCCGTTCTCCCATTCCAGCAGCGACACGGCGGTGTTGTCCCCGTGGGGCGTCTGCCCCACCTCCGCCAGCGTCTGCCCCTGCAAAACGCCCAGCACGGTCCGCAGCGCCATCCCATGGGAAAATACCGCTGCGGTGCCGCCCTCATGGGCCCGGGCCACGCGCTCCAGCGCCGGGATAAACCGGTCCACCACCTGCTGCGCCGTCTCGGCCCCCGGCACACGCCACAGGTCGGCCCGCCGGTTGAAGTTGTACATCTCCTCCGGGTATCTCACGTTCAGCTCATGCCAGGTGTGGTCCTCCCACTCCCCCATGCAGATCTCCCGGAACGCCGGCTCCAGATGCAGCGGCAGGGCCTTGGGCAGCCAGATGGCCCGTGCGGTGATCTGCGTCCGGTACAGGTCGCTGCTGTACACCGCGTCGATGTCCACCTCCCGGAACCTCTCCCGCAGAGCGTCGATCTGCTGATACCCCCGGTAGTTGGTGATCAGCCCGTTGCAGTGGCCGTGCGCGACGCGGTACAGGTTTCCCTCCGCCTCCGCGTGGCGGATCAGATACAGCCGCGTCATACCACCGTCACCCACTGCTTCCACGCGCGGACCGCCTCCTCGACCGCCGCCGCCGGCTCCGCCGCGTACTGCAAAGCACTGTCTGCCGCCAGCGCCCCGTGACCCATATCGTCAAAGGCCGGCAGCGCATTCTCCCCGTCGCAGTCCTCCAGCAGCAAAAACGCCCCCGGACATACTCTCCGCACGTCCCTCACATCCAGACTGTACCCCGTGGACACAGCCAGCGCTGCACCCCGGCGTGCCATCTGCTCCGCCACGGACAGCCACAGCGCCCGGTCGCCGGCCACCAGACTCTGCACCTGTCCGCCAGTCCGTACCGCCGCGATGGGCAGCATCTCCCCAGCCTCCAGGCACCCGCTTCCGCCGTAGGGGCACACCGTCACGGCGTCCGCCCCGTACCCGGCCCAGCACTCCGGCTCCGCGGTGTTCATATCCAGTATCACATACAGTTCCTTGGCATGGGCCGCGCTGACAAGATTCGCCAGCACGTCCGCCCCCATCATCCCGTGACGCAGATACGCTCCGCCCCGCAGCACCACCGCGGGCAGCTTTCCCGCCGCCGCGTCCAGCAGCGTCGTGCCGTGATACCGCAGCGCCTCCGCCTGGGCCATGGGCGTGTCGCCGAACATATCGATAAAGTTCTTCACAAACTTCCCATTCAGCTTCTCCGCCTCCGGCGCCAGCGTCAGCGCCAACGGTGTTTTTTTCTCGCGGATACGCCGCTGCAATTCCAAATCAAACATCATGTTCTCCTTTTTTACCTTTGCGCTCCCATATACACGCGCTAAGAGCACGCAAAATGACAAATGGCATATAAATAGTGTATAGATAACCTATAAACAACATCTACGCAAGTGTCTGACATCGTCTCATGGTATTATACCAATTCCGCCCCCGCTTGGCAAGAAACACCGCCGTCTTTTTCGCATTTTTTCACCTCTGCCGGGCATACTGTACACAGGCCGATAAAGGATAAAAATGCAACGAAAAAGAGGTGAACACGATGAAAACGTGTACTTTCCTCAAGGGAATGGTCGCCGGCATGGCTGTCGGCGTCCTGCTGGACAACGCCCTTCGTCCCTCGCCCAAGTTCCGCAAGACCCAGGCGGGCAAAACCCTCCACCGCCTGACCTGCGCCCTTGACGACGCCGTGGACGAGGTCTGCTCCAAGCTGCAATAACCGCGGTATCGCATCCGGGCGGTGTATGGTTATGTAAACCATACACCGCCCTATAATCAGCAGATTTCCATTGTTCAAAATTACACATTATGTTGACTTAGATATTTGCTGTCAATTCCACAGCTCACCCCGAAAATTCCATCTTGACAAACCTGGTATTTTTGGTATAATAGTCCATGCTGTTTGTCAGCGAATCGAATATGCAGTGGTATCGAAGAGGTCATAACGAGCACGACTGGAAATCGTGTTGTCGTCAAAAGCGGCACGAGGGTTCGAATCCCTCCCACTGCGCCAACGAAAAACCCTGTAACCATGCCGGTTACAGGGTTTTCTTCTGCGTCAAAATGGGGATTTGACCATGATTTTGACCACAAACGTGGTTACTGACCCTGTTTTTCCTCGCCTTTGGCGAGTCCTCTAAACCGTTCCTGTATACCGCCCACCACCTCGCGTTGCCGCTTGTCCGAAGGATGGGCGTACACGTCAAGCGTCATCGCTGCCGTGGTGTGGCCCAGCATGTCCTGCAGGGATTTCACATCCGAGCCGCTGGCGATCGCAACGGTGGCCAAGGTGTGCCGCAGGTCGTGAGGGCGCAAATCCGGACGGCCAATTTTTTCGGCAATTCTTTTGAAGTGCTTGTAAAATGTCATCGGGACTATATACCGGCCAAGGTCGTTTGTGAAAACCAAGTTCCACTCGTTGTCCCACAATTCGCCAGCCAGCTTCGCGTTTTCTTCCTGCCGTTTTTTCTCATTTTCCAAGCAGGTTACCGCATCTTCTGTCAAGTAAACGGTGCGTGTCTTCTTCGTTTTTGTCGCATTTTTGATGAAGTATGTACCGCTCTTCTGGCGGTCTTTCTGGAGCTGCTGCTCAATGGAAATGCACCCGCCTTTGAGGTCCACCTTGTCCCATGTGAGTCCAAGACATTCGCCCTCGCGTAAACCGGTGTAAAGGCAAAACGCGTAAGCGTTTTTGAACTCCGAGTCCGCTTCGATGGCCTTCAGAAATGCCGGGATTTCACCGTCGAGCAACGGAGTAATTTTATGTTTTTTGCACTTTTCAATGTCTAAATTTTCGCAGGGATTTTTGACAATGATACCCTTCTTAATGGCATAAGCTAAAGCCGTATGGAGCACCGTGATGACGTTCTTGACGGTCTTCGGGGAGAGTTTTTTCTTTGACAGCGTTTCTGCCATATCTTCGATGTCTCCCGGCTGCAAGCTCTGCACACGAATCCCACCCAAATTAGGGTTGATATGATTTTTGATAATCCCGATATAACTCGCAACGGTCAGCGGTTCCCGCTTCGTTTTGATTCTTTTCTCGAACCACTCATTTACGCACTCCGCAACCGTTGTTGTGCTATTATCGCAGTAGGAGCCCTGTTTGACTTCGTAGAGGAAGGCGATGGCTTTGTCCATCGCCTCCTTTTTTGTTGCACCATAGAAGCTCTTGTATTTCCTCTTGCCATCGCTGCCGAACCGCCGCGTATCAAGAACGCGCGCCTCATAACGACCGTCCTTCCGCTTAAAAACGCTAATGCCGTCTCTGTCAGAACACTTTTTGTTCATAGTTCTTCATCCCTTCTAATGAAATGTATTAGAAATAACGGCATTAGTGCCAGAGTGCCATAGAAATAATCATCTGCGAATTCGTCCCTGCTGTGACTAACTGCCCAGTAAGAGGATATTCGCCTTCAACAAAATCGTGTGGGTTAAATAAAGGATGAAGATTAAGTTGTGGTTCTGCTTGGGTGCAATTTGCGGTGCGTCACTCCTCCTTGCTCATTTTCTTTTCAACCGTTTCATCAAACATGGTTCTCCATATTAAATCTGAATAGCCATCCAAAAGTACGCTTGAGTAACTACGGCGGTTCCAAAGGACTTCTCGTATTGCTCTTTCCACATAATACTCTGAAAGTTCCAGTTCTTTTTTGCCCTTTGCTATTTCTTTGATTTGCTCTATTTCACGGGAATCGAAGGTATCTCCTAATTCCGCTCTTACCTTCTCCACGGGGTAATTGCGAACGAACTCTTTGTACTCAATATCTTTTTTTACTAATGCCATAAAAGCCGTGTAGAACTCCTTGCTTGTAATTAGTTCACTGAAAAAAGTCATATAGACCTTATGTGGCAAGCCGTTTCTTATGACATTCACATCATGCAGCGTAACTGCTGCCTCTGCCGATAGTCCTGTGTAATCATGCACGATTTGCGCGGCATCTGCTTTGTTCTCCGAGATACCCAGCAGATAATCAGCGGTCACGTTGAACGCCAGCGCGATTCGCCGCAATGCGTCTGCGCCCGGTAAGGCTTTCCCTTGACGCCATGTTGCCACAGCCGCTGGAGAAGCCCCCAGCATTTCAGCTACCTCAATGCCGTTCTTTCCAGATTCAGCAATCAACGAAGAAAATCGCTTTACAAACTCATCGCTGCTATACTTATTTGTGTTTTTTATATTCCCCATATTTTTGATTTTCCTTCTTTTTGTGGATTTATAGTAGTATTGCTCCTTCCCAGTAAAATATGCCCTTTACGTGTTTCATTATACTCCTTTCACACCGCCATGTCAAATAAAATATTATTTATTTTGTTCTGAAAATTTCTGTTGCAAAATTCAAGATTATGTGTTATCATGCGTTTACAAAAAATATTTTTATAGGAGGAACATTATGAACAATCGTGCCATTTCAATTACCGAGACAGCCGAGGCGCTCGGTGTGTCAAGGCCTACCGTCTACAAAATGATTAAGGACGGAAATTTCCCCGCGCTCCGGTTAAGGCGTCGGATTGTCATTCCCGTCGAGGCTCTCAACGAATGGGTAAAGACTCAGAGCCAAAGCGGATTTGGTGCTACCGGCCAATGCTAACCACCAGCAAGGTCACCGGCGGGTCAAAAATCCGCCGGTGACTTACCCCTCACTAACAGAGGGGTAACGAGTACAAAGAAACAACTAAAACAATAAGGAGCTGATTTTATGAGTAGTAACAACACCATTACTATCGACTACGTTGCATTCGTGTGGGACACCAAGACGGTGCCGGAGGCCATCAACGAACTTGGGCTTTCTTCCTCTACTTGGACAATGAGAGCCGGGCATTATCCGTACGCGCACATCCAGCGAGCGGGGAACATTTCTATCGCGTACGACAATTACAATGAACGCGGCGTGTTTGTCACCCTGACATCTCAGGGCTGCCGGGAATTTGAAAATCTTTCTTCTATCGGTTGGGCCGACCTCTTCAGGATTATTCGCAACGGAGAAGGCCACATGACGCGGTTGGACATCGCTTTTGATGACCACACTGGTATCCTTGATATGCAGCGCATGAAGCGCGACCGCGACGTGGCCAATTACCGTTCCCTTCTCTCCTATACCGCGGAGCATCGCTCCCACAAGGACAGTATTATGGGAATGTCGCTTTATTTTGGGGCAAAAGGCTCCAATACGAATATTCGCATCTATGACAAGGATGCCGAGCAGGGCGGCTTGGGCAAACATTGGATTCGCGTGGAGCTGCAGCTTCGGGACACTTATGCCGATACCGTTGTAAAGTCTGGGTTATCTATCCCTCACATTTTTTCCTCTGTTCTCAAAAAGTACCTCGTTTTTCTGCAGCCCCAGCCTACAGACAGCAACAAGTGCCGCTGGCCGGTCGCGCCTTATTGGAGTTCTCTCCTTGAAGACGCACAGACGCTCACTTTGTCGTGTCACAGGGATACACGCAGCGACGGGCAGAGCCGCATCACCAACCTGCAGAACGTGCTGAGGAGCTTCGCCCGCGATAACGGCTGGGCGAGTACGGCGCACATTGTCTGCAAAACGGCCCACAATGACGGCTATCCTTTACGCATGGTGCGGAGCGAACGCGGAGCATCCGCTTGATCTACACAACCCCTACACCCCCCAGCTCCCGCCGCACCGCACCGCAATGGGTTCAGGCAGAGCAGCACATCTTTCGCTTACCACGCCGCGCCTGAGCCGCTATGCGAGTGCACCCCCGCACGCCGCTGATCACCGGCGCAGGCGAAGTGCTTCGCGTGCCTGAGGCTTCATCTAATCTGAACAGCTTTTTGCGGTGAGGTCGATAGCGAAATCTATAAATGAAAATAGAAGGCAAAAACAGGAAGGAGTTCCACTCCTTCCTGTTTTTGTCTGAGAGTTTTCTGCAAAGCATCAACTGTCCCTTAGAGCTTTTCTGAGCCATACTGCGAGGGCCAGTAGGACAAGGAGCATACGGGTAGCCCACGCTTATCCACCCGTCTGAGCCACTGTACGGGCGCAAAGCGTGTACCTCATGAATAGGTGCTACTTGCAGCAGTCATCGCAAAGAGCACGAATGTCACTTATCACATCATCCCAAACAATACCTGCTGCATAGTTGTTTTTTTCTTGGTATCTTTTCCATTGTTCCCGCATCAGGGGGCTTATTCGAATTTCATCAAGCGTTCGCTCATATAGTGCCAGTGCCTGCTCACTGCCTCGTTTGCGGGCAGTCGCAGTAAGGGCTGCCGCAAGGGTGGCTTTGTCAATCTCCAGTCCTGTATCCTGCAGAACATACAAATCGTAAAAATCGCGCAGCCGCGTATTCAGAACCGAGCGCGACAATACCGTTTCTATCTTTTCCGCCAGCACCGTTTCAAGGTTATACGCCCAAAGAGTGATATACCTCTCTTCGAACATCAACTTGTATTGGTAGATGACAGCGGCTGGCGTAATCGCGTCTCCCGTGGATATATCGATTTTCAGCGGTATTCGAGTTGCGTCTAAAAACGCATTGAGGGAAATACGGACACCGCTATACTCCGCATCATCCATAATCGTCCCAAAATCATTGATTTCAAAGCGGATATTGTCATCAACAGGCACAGCAATGATTTCTTCAACCATTGCTTTTGCGGCTATCGTATCCAGCGGCATATTGCGAATACTCGTATCAATATCCATAGTGGCGCGGTTTTCAAGGCCCACCATGGCAGATACAAGCATCCCGCCCTTTAAGATGAAATTATCCCTATGCTCCGACAGAGATACTCGCTCTAAGAATCGTTCCATACCATAATTGCGTATCAGTAATTGTGCCTTGGCACTATCTCCTCGTGCCATGTTTCGGACTTTGTCCTTAAGCTGCCGTGAAGTCTTAATCATCAGAACAACACCCCCATCACCTCGTTCACTTGTTTTTCCATTCGCATGACCGATGCATAATGGCTTAAGTTGACAAGATTTTTGTCTTTCTTTTTCATATATTCCCTTATTGCATAGTTGAATGCTGCGCTGTCCATGTCTGACCGCTTGCGGATTATATCACAAATCGTCCGCTCCATATCATAGGCACGGACAAAATGGCCGCCATTTGAAGAAATCAGACAGATACCCATGGCATACCAGTCCGCTTTTGTATAATAGACCTTTACACCCTTTTCCACCAATCCTCTGCTGTTGTAATTTGCCGCAACAGTAACAGAAAACGGCAGTGGCTCCTTCTCGGCAAGGTTGTGCAGATATAGCGCCGCTTCATGTGAGAAGACTGCTTTTGGGAACTGCGCTTGCAGCAGGTACATCTCATCCGGGAACACATCGGGAGACACATAAACACCGTGTGCGGCCTTTTCCAGCCCACGTTCCTTTATATACCGATAGAAAGCGTCTTTCGTGACACCGGCAGCCAAAACATCGGAGGTTTTCAGAACGCCTTTGTTTTCAAGAGACAGTTTTTCGATTATATCGTTTTTCAAGCCTATCACCAACTTTCACGCTGATATTATACGGCAAAACCAGCGTGAAAGTCAACTGCATAATGCTTTTTTGCATCGAGAGTTTTATTCACAACACACCGACTATGCTTTGAGATGCTTCTTGCGCCCTCGGCACAGTCGGAAGGCGCATACCTTGGCTTGCCACGCCCCAACTGAGTCCCCATGCGGATGCATCTCCGCATGCTGCTGATCACCGTGCAGCAGCGGAGGGTTTCGCGTGCCTGAGCCTTAACCAACATCTCGCTTCGCATAGCAAAAGAGCCACCTGCTTCTCCGGCAGGTGGCTTTAATTTACACTTGATACTTCTATAAGGTCAGAAACACTTTCGAGAACGACCGAATCGCCGCCGCCATCCGCATCCGACGCATACACGGATGTGGGAAGCATTCCGACCATCATCACCAGCGTCAACAGCATTGCAACAACGCCACGCATCTTCTTGTGCTTCATGGTATTTTTTGTCTCCTTTCAATGAAATTATTTAGAGAAAACCAGCCTTCTTATATTTATCCATTTCTTATTATTGCCAACTCAAAACGAATAATGTAAGGAGGCGGATTGCCCTCCATGTTTTCATGGTAGCATATTCAAGCATATTGTCAACACATCCGGACTCGCAAATTTTCAAGAAGTTTCTTTTCATAAAAAAAAGAAGGCAACGGATAACCCGTTGCCTTCTTCAATATTATTTCCTTTTATGCATAATAAACATAAATCTCGTGGTATCCAGCAGAAGCATTCCACCGAACAGAACAATTCACGGCAGATGCTTCGCCATCCTTCCCATCTTCGTGTGCATAAAAACGGCCACATCCCTCAAGAGAACTCTTCACATAGTCAACAGCCTGCTTAATTGTGGATTCAACCCACGCCTGATTCCAGCAAGATTCAGGGCAATCGCGTTCCAGATAAATGGGAGGGAAATAGCTGCGGCATCCATTCCAAATCTCAAAACCGATGCTTTCTGCGTAAGCATTCCCTGTTGCAATAGCAGCCGCGCAGTCAATGTCTGCCTTGGTGGGCTTGGCGGGCTCAGAAGGAGGGGTAGGCGTCGTGGACCCACCGCCTGTGGAACCGGTGCTGCCAGTGTTTCCAGTGTTTCCAGTGTTACCAGTGTTGCCAGTGTTGCCGCCAGAGGGGGTTTCGGGGGTGGTAATCTGCTTGTTGCTCTGGTAGTACGCCCACGCCTCATCAGCGGTGCGCCCACCGGCTGCCTTCTTGGAACCTGCGCCCCACTGACCGTCCGCGCCGACGCCGTACCAGCGCTGGAGCTCCTTCACCTGTGCGGTGGTCAGAGAACCATTATCGTAGCTGGGCGTTGCGGGCTTCTAGGGCTCCGGCTTAACCTCAGGCTTCGTTTCGGGCTTGGTCTCAGGCTTCGTGGTGTCCTGCTTGTTGTCAGCAGGCTTCTGAGGCTCCTGCTTGGCGTCGTCCTTCTTGGTCTCGTCCTTCTTGGTGTTATCCACCTTGGCGTCCGTCTTCTGGGTATCGGACTTCTTCTCACCATCGGGCTTCGCAGCATCCTCCGGCTTCTGAGTATCTGCCTCGGATGCGTCGGTCTTGTTCTCCGCATCCTTTTCCTCGGACTTCTCGTAAGCCGTGATGTCCGCCGCCTTGACGACCACCACGCCCTGCGCGTCCACCACATTGCCTTCGTCGTCCAGCGTGTAGTCGGTCACGGCGTTGCCGTCCTTATCCACCAGAACCTTCTCACCGGACTCGGTGGTCTGCACGTAACAGCCGATATCCTCTCCGGTCTTGGTCTCCTCGTCAGTCTTGTTGCCGCAGGCCATCAAACTCATGGTCATCACCAGAGCCAGCAGCAGGGCGATAAAATTCTTCATCTTTTTCATAGTTCTTGTCCTTTCTTCGCTGTGTATTTGCCGTGCATTATTCTTGTCATCGTTTTTATTCCGTCAAATCAATGTATCAATCGGGTTTGTAACCAACATTATAGCACTCGCGGTGGCACAAATCAAATATAATTGAAGTCATAACGGTTACAATATATCATTGAGGTGGTATAGATGAACTGCTACGGATACGACAACGCACTGCGGAAGCGGCTGTCCCAGCTCCGAGTCCAAAAAGGGGTATCAGCGCGCGAGATGAGCCTGTCTCTTGGACAGAACACCGGGTATATCAGCAACATCGAAAGCGGGAAGACGCTGCCCTCCATGACCGGGTTTTTCTATATCTGCGAATATCTTGACGTGTCCCCCTGTGATTTCTTCGACTTCGACACGCAGGCGCCGAAGGAGGCCTCCGAAATGATGTCCCGCCTGAAACGGCTGAATGCCGTGCAGCTCAACCACGTGGCGGCTATCATAGATGACATACTGGAGTAATACAGCAGATCGCGGTATCGCCGCGATCTGCTGCTCTGCTTTCACGAAAAGAACAGCGTATCCGAGGGTTCTTCCGGCTCGACGACGCTCAAGTCGCTGAAGTCATCCAGCGACGGCGCGGAACGCCGCAGGTATTCGTGTCCTCCGTCCACAGCACAGGCACCGCACGAGCAAATTTTGAAGTCGTGTGTCGAGGTAGATTCTATAACATCCCCGCACTTTCTGCATTTGATGGCGTTTTTGATAATCATGTCGTTCTCCGTATCCTCGGTTCATACAATTCAGGCGCACACGCACAATCGAATTCGTGTGCCGCGCAGGGCGGGAAAAGTGTGCAACCATTGCACACTTTTCCCCTTCTTTGCCTTACGCGCTCTGCTGAATGACAATACCCTCTTCGTCCCATGTAGCCAACCGGAAGTTGTAGGGGCGTCCGTCAGGCGCGGTCAGGCTGTTCAGGATGTCCCGCAGCTCCCGCACCTCTGCCGAGTGCCGCTTAGCAATCAACACGGCCTCGTCCACAGGCTTGTTGTCCAGCGCACAGCCGTCCACATACATACGGAGCTGGTACAAATCCAGTGCCTTCGTCTTGCCTGCCTTGGCCTCGTAGATGGCTACACGGTCGATGTAACCCACGAAGAGGTCTACCTTCGCCTTCAGTCCGATTTTCTGAAATACCGGCTCCTCGCGGCTCACCCGCAGGGCGGAGGGGTCCTTCTCCCGCTTGGCGGTCAGCGCCTTGATATACCGCAGCTCCACCGAGTCCACATCCTTTGCCGGGGCAGGTACATAAGAAGCTATCCAGCTGAGCAAATTTTTCAGGCGCGGGTCACCTTCACAGAAGGACGTCTTCGTGTTCTTCGTGGCGGGCAGTGCGGCGGGATTGTCCGTAATCAGGTCTACCTGAACCAGAAAGCGGTTCTGGCTGGGGTGAATAGCCTCACCCCAAACTCGGTCGAACAGTCCGTGTTCGATAGCACGCCCGTTGATACGCAGCTCCACACCGCTGGAGCTCATATTGCACTTATAGTAGACGGCGTTTGCCTTGGTGGGCAGGATGTTGCCGTACTTGCAGCGGATGGTCAGCGGGCCTCCGCCCAAATTGCAGGGAATCTCACCGTAATCCTTCACACTGCCCTGCTCCCACGCCGGCAGCAGCGGCGTCAGTGTGTGCCGTTCTTCTGCACCGCCGCGGATCTCCAGCACCTCCATGGCGATATCCGTATCCGCCAGAACACCCGCGTAAACGTACCGCAGCTCCTCCATAACATACCGCACGAGGCTGTGGAAATCAGAGGGAGCTGCCTTGCGGTCAGGCTTCACCGTTTGGAACTTCACCATAGGGCAGCGGACGGAGACCGCCGTGCCGGTGACATGGGGCAGGTTGCCCGTACCTGAGTAAAAGCGCATCTTCATGGGCTTGTCCTCCTCAGAAGTGCCCATGGAGTAAGGCGCCGTAACCTCGCGGTACCGGTCTGCTGCCGCGTCCCCTTTCGTCCGCGTCCGGATACTCCACTGCTGGCTGGGGCTGCTGTCGCAGGACGCCAGCGCGTGCTTCAGCCCGAAGCCGTGCTCGTTCAGCGGCGTCTGCGCCCCGTCCCGGCAGGCGATGGTCAGCGCACTGTTCAAGTCGGAAATGCCCGTGCCGCCGTCCACCACGCTGATTTCCACCGCATCGCCCAAGTCCTCAAAAGACAACACCACTGTCATGGACAAATCAGGGTCGTTGCTGTTGGCGCGGAGGTTGGAAATGGCATCATCCGCCAGCTCACAGATGACCTGCGCCACGCTGTTGAAGTTGTCCCCGATTCCGGCAAACAGGCCGTGACCGGTGGGGTTGTTGCGGATGATTTCCTCTCCAATGGGGGTCTTCTTCTCGTTATTCATAATTCTATGTCCTTTCGTATTTTTTCAGGTGGGGTGAGCTGTTATCACAGCTCACGGATGTCGTCCAGCATCCCGTCGTACTTCTCCTCCAGCGCGGCTGCGATGATTCGCAGCAGGGCTTGCTGGCGGATAACCTCCTTGCAAAACGCCGTTGCCAGCGCATCCGGCGACATATGCAGGTCGATACACATATGGAGGAGTTCCTTCCATTCGTAGTCAGTCACTTCAATCGTCACCTTGTACTTGTCGTCCTCGTACATCCCGCGTACTCCTTTCGTTTTATTCAAAACAAAACACCGTGCAGGAAATACCTACACGGTGCGTCGGAAAACGACAAGGAGACGGAGTATCCGTCCGCAGGGAGGACTTGCAAATCCTTCAAAAATAGGGTATACTTCTCCCTGCGGTGCGGAATTTTTCCGTTGTGTAGGTGGTACAGTCACCTGCTCAGGTCAATGGGAGTTGGCGCTTCCATTGACTGCCGCTATTTTATTTTGTATACTCATTATAACATATTGGGTACAATATTCAATAGACAAAACAAACAAATATTGGGTACATTATATGTGCAGTTTGTATATTGCACCCAGTATAGCTTTTCGATTAGAATAGTATGGAACTGATATAGTTTAAGGAGACCGTTTATGGCCGTTTCAAAGGCACAGCAACGTGCTGTCAACAAGTACGTCAAGAACAACTATGACGAAATTAAAATCCGTATGCCCAAGGGCAAGAAGGAAATCATTCAGGCGCACGCGGCACAGCGCGGCGAGTCCGTCAACGCCTACATCAACCGCGCCATCGACAAGGCCATGAGCGAGGATGACTCCTCTACCTGAGCAAACAAAGCAGGTGATCTGCGCCATCGGCGCAGATCACCTGCTTCTTTAAGAGCCTCTTTCCTGCAGCACCTTACACATGGTATAATAGTGGTACTGGAGGTGCGATGCGGATGAAGACAACAATAACCTTTGAATTGGAAACCAACATCAGGGAGCAGCTGGCGGCCATCTGCTCCCGATATAATCTGTCGCTTGAAGAGGCATTTACTTCTTTTGCAGAGGTCGTCGTCCAAGCGGGAAGGCTTCCATACGACATGGAAGTGCCTAACGCGGTGACTCAGGCAGCGATGGCTGCCGCTGAGAAGGGCGAAGGGCTGTCCGGCACATTCGACTCCGCGCCTGAACTGATGGCCGCTCTGGGCTATACACAGGGCAATTCGAGACGCTACACGCTCGAAGAACTGGACAACGAAGAAAATGATACCGAGATGAGCCGCTGCAACTCGTCTGTGGACTTTGAAGCCTAACAACGTGCCAAGATGAAGGGCATCCCCGTGGTACGCTACGACGCAGAGAGAAAGGCTGCCTATTTGCTATATCCCGATGGACACAGGGAGTATGTTGATGACAATAAATAAGTGCAGCTTTAGGAAACAAGCCGGTGATCTGCGCGACTGCGCGGATCACCGGCTTGTGCTTTTGCAGAGGACTCTCATAAAAAGTAACTGCTACAGTTCCCTCTCTGTAGCTATCCACTAATGTTGGTTTTTGTGCAGCCACAAGTAAAACTCGCTCATGAAATGTGACGGCGCTTAAAAAACTCGCCCATTTTTTGTGATTCCGATTGATTTCGCGGTTTGCACCCGCCATAATAGGGGGCCATGTAGCGATGCCCGTGTCCTTCTTTGTCAGAACGGCAGGGCGGCTCTCATAAAAAACATCTGCGGCGGAGTCCTCCCCGTCGCAGTTATAGCTATTATATTCCCTTTGCTGCGTATCTGCCGCCGCCTCGCGCCTGCGTGTGCTGTGTAGCCGATTGCTCTTGCAATAGTCGCAGGTGCCATGGTTACGGCAGTTGAAGCACACCGCCTTCGCGCCGTGGTACGGCTTGCGGTGTTCCTGCCCAGATGCGATGGCTTTTTCCAAACCCATGCAATTCACGCTCCCTTCAATCGTCTCAGAGAATGACTTTTGTAGACATATTATAGCACATTCAAAAAATGAAGGTCGTGAATTTTTTGTGACCGGCATGGTACTTCAGGCGTGGAACGCTTTGCGCTGGTCTCGGCACTGCCGTCAGAGCAACGGTGGCGCGGTTCTGCGTGAAGCTCGTGCGGATGGAAGCCCCTCCCGTGCCTGAACCCTATGCATCTATGAGTGTGGAGGACAAAATCGACTTTATTGCTCAAAACATTCTGAGGGAATACAATTCCAGATGACGTGAAAGCCTCGTGAGAGAAGTTCTCACGAGGCTTTTAACATATCTTTTATCTCGAAACCCTTGTGCTGCAACGTGTTTTCGCTTATAATTGCTGTAAGATTAGCAAACGGGAATTCAGGGAGACAATTATGGATAAAACATTTCAGAAGTTTTTGCGGAGTGGAATTGACCTTTCTCCTGTGGGGGTAGAACGTCGTGAAGATAATAACCCTTACTTCTGCACACCGAAAGGTGCCTCTATATTTGGTTGGGCAGGCGTGGATGGTATCCACTTTTGCTTTATACGAGGATTCGGCGGTATGGTCTTTGCTGTCAGTCCCATGAACTCCGCGCCTGATTTTGTTCACCCTTTGGCGAAAGATTTTACAGACTTTTTGCGGCTGCTTCTTGCTTGCGGTGATGTAGCAGCACTGGAGCAGGCTTGGATGTGGAACAAAGCACAATTTGAAGCCTTCTTGCGGAATAATCCACCGACGCAAGCACAACAGGTGCGGCTATCTGAAGTCGCTGCACGGCTGAACTTGACTCCGATGGAGCATCCGTGGGCTTATCTCAAAGAGCTGCAAGCATCCTTTGATTACGGAAAAGTCAAGTATACAGAGGACTACTACGATGTTGATATGAACCCTGCGGCAGAACCGACTGCTCCGGAATGGAAAGTCTACTTTGAAGGGAATTTCTGGGGGCATTTGGGAAAAGACCGTGCTGGGACAGAAATCAAATTGAATAAACAATTTGATTGGGCGGAGCATCATTGGGTTATCCCTGCGGTGTATTCTTGCAGCAAGGGGTTGGTCGTGGATTTCTGTATGCGTGCCGAAGCGGAGGACATCCGTAGGTTCATAGCAAAATGGAACCTGACTGCTGAGAATGATTCAGCGGAAAACTTTACGCAGGAACAGCAGATGCAGATGGAGCTGGAAAATCCGCTTGACCTTGATTTCAGCGCCAAAATAGAGCTGAACGGAAAGACACTGCAATCTTCTCACGGCTGTGCAGTAGGCATCATTCCATGCTTGCCGGATGGAGTAGCAAACGAGAAAGTGGCGCAAGCGGCAGCCACGCATTATGGCTTAGACGACTCCTACGGCTGGATGATTTACAGGGAGTCTTATCTGTGGGGCAGAAAACGCCGCCCTGAAATAAAATCACTTTCCATTACGATGGAGCAGCAGCCGTGCCGCGTACCCGGCCCGTATTTCAAGACGCACGCTCCCGGTGATTCGTTTTCTTTCTCCCATCCGGTCAGCGGGACGGAATACACATTGACTGTGCAGGAGTTGGAAGAACAGGCGATTTCTCAACAACAGTTTGACTCGAATCGTTGGTGCTACCCGACACATTTTACTGCCATGAGCTATACCATTTCTCCTGAACCAGATGATGATGATATTTCAATCTGCGATTGTGCTGAGGGCGACAGGCCTCTGGAAATCGCCCCATGTGCTGACAGCTATGCGCCGGAGGCCAGAAACGGTATTGTCTGTGTCGGTGTTATCGGTGGCGCGGTTGGCCAAGCCGCAGTTGTGTTCGGAAAGAACGCTCAGGGACATCTACACGCTGTCTGCTCCGCGCTGCATTTTGAACCAGTGGCGGAAGATATTGAATGGCGCGTCGAGTTTCATGTCGCTCAATTTTCAAACAAAACATTCTTACTCATATAATACACATTCAACAAACTGCCGTTTTTTGCATAGCCTAACCAGCATTTTCTCAGGCGCAGGAGCGCTGCTGCATAGGAAAAGCGCCCCTGCGAGGATCAACCTCGCGGGAGCGCTTATTCGTTTCATGTGTCCAGAGAACCGCGCTTATTTGCTGATGCCATCCAGCGCCAGCACCTGCTCATAAGAGTCCGCGCCGGCGATAGAGCCGATAGGCAGAACAACATGGAGCTTTCCGGCACCGTCAGCGTATGTGCGGACGTCCATGTTGATGTTTTCATCGGACAGCGTCCAATCGCGGCGCTCCGTCAGAAACTCATCCATATCGCCGCCCGCGATAGTTCCCCACTGTGTGTCGAATGTTGCAGCGGCAGCGCGGCGTGCCGCCTCCAAGAATGCCGCTTCATCTACATTCATTACCTTCAGCAAGTCCGCTGTGGTAAGCTGCTGGCCGCTGGCGATGTCATACAGATACACATTGTACTCGTTCACATCTGCATCCCAGCCACAGGAGACGACCAGCGACAGGATGTTTTCATACTGATATTTCTCCCACGCTACGTAGAAGCAGGACAGGCTGACCTTATCCGAGACATTTTCGAGCACGCCATTCACGATAGGGCTGTACTCATCGGAGATAGCCTTGTTGATAGCCTCCGCGCCCTGCGTATCGGCTTCGATTTGGGGCACACGGTAAGTATAGTACCCGCTGTTGCCCACGCCGTCGGTATAGTCGAAATCCTCGTTATACAGTTCCGTGATTTGAGGCGCTTCATAAGACGTGTCGGGCGTTTCGGCCTGATGGTCGTTCTGTTCGTTGTTCTTATTGTTGTCTGCCTCGTTGGGTGTCGTGCCGCAGGCGGCCAGCGTAAAAAGCATTGCTGCGGCCAGCAGCATGGTCAAAATCTTTTCCATTCGAATATCCCCCTTACTTCCACGAGAACCGGCCCACAACGGCCTCCGTGTACTGGTCGTCTGTGATAGCCGTATACCGTTCCCCGTCATACCAGTCGGTAAAGCCGTTGTCCGTCTGATAAATTTCGCCGGTCTCCGTGTCCATCACACGCTCGAAGCCCATGGTGGCATCGCTCTGCTTCTGGCTGATGATGTCCTGACTGGTGTTCCGGCTTTCCCACGAGGACATGATGGCATCCTGCATCTCATTGGCGGACTGGCTCAACTGCTGGGATTGCTGCATCACCGCATCGCTCTGCGCCATGGCGGAGGAGGTGTAGCTGCCGGAATAGTCCAGGCTGCCCAAGCTCCGTGTCAGAATGTCCTCCCAATTCTGGAACATTCCCTTTTCAGCGGAGACGATGGTGGTGCTGTACGCCATGTAATACCCGCCAAGGCCGGGGATGGGAAAGGGAACAAGCTCTGCGGAGCACATACCCTCCGCCTCGATGCCGTCCTGCGTGAACTCCGCACGCAGCACGCCGGCTGTTCCGCCCAAAGAGCCGGTCGCGTCAAAGGTCTCCGTCACCGTGAAATTCTCATACTGTGGGAGGTGGAGGTCGCGGTAAAACGGTTCTTCCGCCACCGCCGCCACATACTGCGGCAGCACATCGAAGTAGCCCTTCACGGATTCCTCCGCCATCACAGGATACGCCGCGTAAGCCGCATTCCAGTAGGTGTAATTCTGTTTCAGGAAATCATCCACAAACAGCGGCTCTGCCTTCAGGATATACAAGATCTGATTTACGCTGCACGCGGGGTCGTATGCCCGCAAAGCGTGATACATCCCTGCGTTGGACGTAGCGGCTTCCACCGCCCAGCCCTGGGGGATGCTCATGGAGAAATCCGCGCAACTATACGGCACAAGCTCCAGCCCGGACGCCATGGGGGTAATGACAAACTCCTCCGTCTGCTGTGTGTTTCCGCTATCCTGCGCGTCATCTCCGCCGCTTTTGCTGCCGCAGCCGCACAGCAGCGTCAGTGCCAAGGCCAAGATAAGACAAGTAATTTTCCTCATAAGGCTCCTCCCCGCACCAAGTATGCCTTGAGTATATCATAAGTTTCACCCCACCGCAACGTGCTTGAAAAGCGATTGACACGCTTTTGAGGAAAGCATATAATACTCACAGGAGCAGTAATGCTTCCCAGTGTGAGAGCACTGCAAAAAGTTGTGCTGGATATGGGACAGGGTAAACACCCATAACTGTTGGCATCTTAACTGGATGCCGTGGCTGGCAACGAGCAGCAACCGTTGTAGTCCACGCAGGGGACTTAAACTACTTGTGCCAACAGACGTTTCGCTGAGGAATGTCACGGCTGACAACCAGCAGAAAACTCTCAATCAAAAAGTGAGGGAGGAGTGAAACCCACTCCTCCCTATTTTTTCAAGCGAATGCCGAGCAGAGAGGCTTATGGCAGGCAACGTGCGTAAAGGAGTGTGTCTGTTAAACTATGCGGGTATCCGCTGCCCTCCCGCCCATACGAGGCGTTCCGGCTATATGCTGATCAGCAGCGTGCGGCGGCGTACCCGCTAAGGGCCTCAGACGGGGCACGGCAAGCGCGGAACTGTCCGCGTGCCTGAAACTATACCCAACTCTGCGGCGTGGCACAGCGGGGTTCTGAGGGGGTGTCTCGTTGTTTCGGATTCCTAAGCGTCCACGAGAGCACCAAAGCATAATGACTTTCGTGGCGAAGCGGAAACTATGAAAATCAGTGATTGACCGCAGATTGTCCTAAAAACACAGGGGGCGTGTTAAGTCATATATAACACGACAGCCTGATTGAAAATTCTAAAAGCCCGTCGAATAGTTTTACTTCACTCCACGCAACGCAGGCCACATGATCTGTGCCTCCGCACAGATCATGCGGCCTTGACTACTACAAAAGGCAGGCGTTAAACCTGCCGTTTCGTGCAGTAGCAAAAACCGCAGAGCTGCCGTTTCGTGTAAATATCGACATTTTTAACTTGCCTTTTCGTGTAACCCTGTGCTAAACTAAGGAAAACAACACAACTCTGAAAGTCAGGAGGAATCGGTATGCTGAAGCGGAAAATTTATAATGACCTCGTCGCGTGGAAGCAGCGAAGCGGTGGAACGACAGCGCTGCTGATTGATGGAGCAAGACGCGTTGGCAAGAGTTTCATTGCCAAGGAGTTCGCAGAGAACGAATATAGAAGCCATATCATTATTGATTTCGGAAATGTCCCGAAGGATGTGCTGGACATCTTTGAAAATGACAGCACCGACCTCGATATGTTTTTTGCCAAGCTGTCCGTTTTCTTCGGAACACAGCTCTACAGCAGAGAGTCCCTCATCGTGTTTGACGAGGTACAGCAGTTCCCCCGCGCACGGCAGCTTATCAAGTACCTTGTGGCAGATGGGCGCTACGATTTTTTGGAAACCGGTTCTCTCATCCGGCTCAAGAAGAACGTCAAAGACATTATCATCCCCTCGGAGGAGGAGCATCTGGAGATGTTCCCCTTGGACTTTGAGGAATTTCTGTGGGCGCTGGGTGATGAGGTCACCGTTCCCTTTATCCGGCAGGCATTCGAGGCGCGAAAACCCTTGGGTCAGGCGGTGCATCGAAAGGTCATGAACTGCTTCCGGCAGTACCTGCTGGTGGGCGGGATGCCCCAGTCTGTCCTCGCCTACCTGAACGGGAAGGACTTTGCCGCCTCCGATGCGGCCAAGCGGAACATCCTGAGGCTCTACCGCGACGACGTAGCCAAGTTTGCTGAGGGATACGAGGACAAGGTCTATGCGGTTTTCGATGGCATCCCGGGTCAGCTATCCAAAAAAGAAAAGAAATATCGCCTGAGTTCGCTGGGTGAAAATGCGCGTTTCCGTTCCTATGAGGATTCCTTTATCTGGCTGAACGAGGCGATGGTGGTCAACACTTGCTTCAACGCCACCGACCCAAATGTAGGGCTTGCCCTCAGCGCCGACCACACCACGCAGAAGTGCTACATGGCGGACACGGGACTTCTGGTGACACAGACATTCATGGACAAGGGCTATACAGACAACGAGCTGTATAAAGCCATCCTCTTTGACAAGCTGGATGTAAATGAGGGCATGATTTTGGAAAACATGGTGGCGCAGATGCTCCGGTGTCGTGGGCATAAGCTCTACTTCTACTCCCGCTGCGATAAGGAGCATCGGGAAAACCACATGGAGGTCGATTTCCTGATTGCCGAGGGCAAAAAAATAGCCCCCATCGAAGTGAAGTCCGGCAACTACCGCAGCCACGCATCGTTGGACAAATTCCGCGCAAAGTTCTCCTCGAAAATCGGTGAGAGCTACATCCTTTACACAAAGGATATTATGCGCTCCGATAACATTCTCCATCTGCCCATCTACATGGCAATGCTTCTGTGACCAATATGCAGCCAGCCGGCTACCATCTAAGCGAGAGGCGATCCGCAATGCGG
>OLPS01001098.1_pt1 | contig 30559 bp, 20 predicted proteins | sample 1673071 | NCBI WGS metagenome assembly OLPS01 (sample SAMEA3136752, study PRJEB25190) | human gut metagenome | reverse complement strand
GACTGTAAATCTGTTGTCTTCGACTTCGATGGTTCGAATCCATCCTCTCCCACCAAAAACCACTTCATATAAAGTGGTTTTTTTACCCCTAAGGGGTAGGGATAAAATTTAATATGCTGGTGTAGCTCAATTGGTAGAGCAGCTGATTTGTAATCAGCAGGTCGCGGGTTCGAGTCCCATCACCAGCTCCATAAAAAGGGATAAACTTTCGGGTTTATCCCTCATAGTTTGGGAGAGTTCCCGAGCGGCCAAAGGGGGCAGACTGTAAATCTGTTGTCTTCGACTTCGATGGTTCGAATCCATCCTCTCCCACCACATCAGAGCAAGCTGTATACAGCTTGCTCTGATTTTTTGTATAATATTGTTTTGAACGTTTTTGAACGGAATATTTGATATTTTTCTTTGATTTGGTTTCGCAAATTTGGTGTATTTTTGAATGCAAAATAAAACAAAATTTTTTGTAACAATTTGTAACAACTTCTTAAATCATTTAAACAATTTTGTAAGTCTGCTGTTGTTGTAATAAATATTCATACGGCGTATAATAGACTTATAAAGAGAACAGGAAATGAATGAAAGGGAGTGTCAAATATGAAGAAGAAAATGTTAGTTGTGGCGCTTATGCTTATAGTTATGATGACTCAAATCAGTGCATTCGCTTCATCATATGCGACATATGCCGTTCATAATGAGAAAGCTGTTCTGAAAGCTGCGGATAATCTCGGCGAATATGCGGTAATACCAAAGGAACTTGAAGGTGTGACGGTAGAGGGAATCGGAGCGGATGCCTTTAAAAACAACAAAGAGTTGAAAGGTATAGAAATTCCCGAAACAGTGTCATATATCGAATGGGGAGCATTTGAAGGTTGCGATAATCTTACTGATATAAATATACCTCAAAATGTGATGAAGATTGAAGATATGACATTTGCTGACTGCACAAGCCTTGAAAACATCAAGTTACCCGAAAAATTACAGGAAATCGGAGTGAAAGCATTTTCAAACACAGATTTAAGGGAAATCGTAATTCCTGACGGCACGAAAGCCATAGATATAAAAGCATTTGAAAATTGCAAAAATCTTAAAACCGTAGTTTTGCCAAAGAGCGTTGAATATATTGCTGTAGGAGCGTTTGACGGCTGTGAAAAAATCAACGTGACATGTGTAAAAGGCACATATGCCGAAGAATATCTGAAAGCTAACAAAATTTCATATATTGTACATTAGTATAAAAATTTAATATGGGTTAATAATTAAAGGGTGGTATGGAAATATCACCCTTTTTGCGCGCTGATGAATTATCAGAAATGCAATTTGACTTTTGGATATGTATGTAAAGTTTACAAATAGTTTAAAAACATAAAGTGTTTTTTCTATTGACGAGAGTAAGTTTGAATGGTATAATTAAAATATATTGTATTTTTTTGAAACATAGATGAATATTTTTGGAGGTTACAGAGTGAAAGTTAAATTTAATGTAAAAAGATATTTTCAAGTGCTTGGAATATCACTCGCAGTGATTATTGCCGTGGCAGCTGTCTGTATGGGAATTGACTTTTCGGGCTCAAACAATGAGGAAGCAGTGGACAACACTTCGACTGTTGAGGCGGCAGACGGAAAGATAAACGTTTTACTTATGGGCGTTGACGTTGACGGCTTGAGAACAGACGCAATAATGCTTGCAAGTTTTGATACCGAAACAAAAGAAGTGAATATGCTCTCAATTCCTCGTGATACAAAAATGTATATAGGAAACCGTTATCAAAAAATTAACGCCGCACACGCATTTGTGGATGAAAGCGGAGAAATCGGCGGTGCGACAGCAACTTGTGAGGCGGTAACGAGAATAACGGGTATTCCGATAAATTACTATGTTGATTTCAGCTTTGATGCTGTTGCTCACGTTATAGACGAACTTGGTCCTATTGAATTTACAATTCCGGATCTTTACGGCGACGGTGTAGGTATGGTATATGATGACCCTGTACAGAGTCTGCATATAAATCTTCCGCCGGGAGATTATCAGCTGAACGGTCAGCAGGCTGTATGGCTTATGCGTTACAGACACGGTAATGTCGATCCGTCAACCGGTGTATTTAAAGGTTATGTAAACGGTGACAGTGACAGAGTTGAAATGCAGCAGAAATTCCTGAAAGCTGTTGTAGACCAAAAGGTTAATGCATCTTTGATTTTGAAAATTCCTTCAATATTCAAGGATATAAGCTCTGAAATTAAGACAAACTTTACAGTAAGTGAAGTTATTAAGTATTCAAAATATTTGGCTGATTTCTCAAGCGTGAATATTCATTCGTATTCATTGCCTGGTGAATATAGTTCAGATTCAGCGAACGGCGACGTTTGGATACCTAATATGGACGAAATCAGAACGATGGTACAAGATGTGTTCGGTTATCCTGCAGATAATATAACAACAGACAATCCTAAAAATGCTACAAGAGAGAGCGGTAGTTCTTCATCAAGCGGTATATCATCAAGCTCGTCAAACACTTCAAATTCATCCAATTCATCAAACTCAAAAAGCAGAAGTTCAAATTCATCATACAGTTCATCGGGAACTTCGGGTTCATCAAGCTCAGGTACCTCAAACAGTTCATCAAGCTCATCATCCGGTTCATCAAACTCATCATCCGGTTCGTCATCAAATCATGAAACGGCCGAAGAAAGTACGGGAACATCAAGTTCTTCTCACGAGAGTACAGGTGAAAGATATGAATCAAGCGAAGAATCAAACGGTGAATCTTCGAGTTCTGAATACAGTAGCAGTGAAAGCAATGACGGCAGTGATGAATAATAAAGATAAAATCACAAAAAAGTCTTGAAATTGTTGGATTTATGTGATATAATATCTTTTAAAGCGGAATATACTATATTCAGAAAGAGTGGGTTTACCCACTCTTTCATATTTATATGAAAAGATTTTTTGAAAAGTTACGGAGGTACAAATGGCTAACGGAACAGAAATCCGAGCACTTGAACTCGGAGAACAAATTGCACAGAAACAAAATGTATATATTGTTGATGTGACATACAAAAAAGCCGACGACACTTATTCGCTATGCTATTATATTGACAAAGAGGGCGGAATTGGTATAGATGAATGTGAATTGTTTTCAAAGGCAGTAGAGAAACTTCTTGACGCGGAAGATTTTATTGAAGAAAATTATACGCTTGAAGTTTCGTCACCGGGGGCAGACAGAAAACTTACAAAGGAACGGGAATTTCTTTATTATATCGGCAGAGAGGTTGACGTAAAGCTTTACAAAGCAGAAAACGGCGTAAAGGAATTTACAGGCGTTTTAAAGGATTACAAGGATAAAACAGCATTTGTTGAACTTGATGGGGAAGTGAAAGAAATACCTGTTAAGCAAGCAGTTTATATAAGATTATCATTTAAGTTTTAGAGAGGAAGATTTATAAAAATGGAAAAGGGATTATTTGAGGTTCTTACGGAAATCTGTAACGAAAAGGGCATAAGTCAAGAGGTGCTTATAGACGCTCTTGAAGCGGCTCTTGTTGCGGCATATAAGAAAAACTTTTATTCAGCACAAAACGTTGAGGTTTCAATAGACAGAGAAAGCGGAACTGTAAAGGTATTTGCAAAGAAAGAAGTTGTTGACCTTGTATATGACGAATTTGAAGAAATTTCACTTGAGGACGCAAGAGCAATCAACGGTAATTATCAAATCGGTGATATGGTAAATATAGAAGTAACACCGAAAGATTTCGGCAGAATCAGTGCAATGACTGCAAAACAAGTTGTTACGCAGAGAATAAGAGAGGCTGAAAGAGGAATAATCTACAGTGAATACACCGAAAAGACAAATGACATAGTTTCGGGAACAATCGAGAGGATAGAAAAAGGAAACGTATTTATTGACATCGGCAAAATCGAAGCAATGCTGCCTGAAAAAGAACAGCCAATCGGCGAAACATATGAAGTAGGTCAAGTGCTTAAATGCTATGTGAGCGAAGTGAAAAGCGGAACAAAGGGTACACAAATTATAGTTTCAAGAACTCATCCGGGACTTGTTAAAAAGTTGTTTGAGGCAGAAGTACCTGAAATTGCCGAGGGTATTGTTGAGATAAAGAACATTGCACGTGAGGGCGGTTCAAGAACAAAGATTGCCGTTTATTCAAACGATCCTAACGTTGACGCACAAGGTGCTTGTATCGGACCGAAGGGTATAAGAGTTCAGAATATCGGCGAAGAATTGAAGAATGAAAAGATTGATATAGTTAAGTGGAGCGAAGACCCTGCCGAATTTATTGCGGCAAGTTTAAGTCCTGCCAAGGTTATTTCAGCTGAAATCAACGAAGAGGAAAAGAGTGCACACGTTGTTGTACCTGAATATCAGCTTTCGCTTGCAATAGGCAGAGCAGGTCAGAATGTACGTCTTGCAGCAAGACTTACAGGCTGGAAAATAGACATCAGTGCGGAGGACTAATATATATGAAGCACATACCACAAAGGATGTGCGTTGCGTGCAGAAAAATGTATCCGCAAAATGAACTTATAAGATTGGTTCGTGACAACAAAACAGGTGAGATTAAATTCGACTGTGATAAAAAATTGTTCGGACGTGGTGCTTATATTTGCAAGAATATAGACTGTATTCGAAATGCGGAGAAAAAAAGAGGGATTGAGCGTCATTTTAAATGTGCCGTCCCAAAGGAACTATATAAAGCGGCGGAGGAATTGATTTGAACAACAAATTTTTAGGTATGCTCGGCTTGGCAAAAAGAGCCGGTAAGGTGCAGACAGGTGAAGATATATGTTCAAAAGCCGTTAAAAGCGGTGTTTCAAAGCTTATTATAGTAGCGTGTGACGCATCTGATAATACAAAAAAATCAATAACCGATTCATGCAAATTTTATAAAACGAAATTTGTTGAGGCGGGAAGTAAGGCGGAGCTTGGCAAGTTTACAGGAGCAGACAGCCGTGCGGTAGTTTCCGTGAATGACGACAATTTTGCGAAAGCAATTTTAGATAGATTAAACGACTAATCCCTCTGGGACATGGAGAAAGGGTGATGCAAATATGGCAGATAAGATAAAATTAGGTGAGATTTCAAAAAATCTAAAGATTACAAATAAGGATATAATAGCTAAACTTGCGGAATTCGGAGTAGAACTAAAGAGTTCGGCAAGCGTGGTTGACGAAGAAACTATCGGTTTGATTTTCGATATTTATACGGAGATGAACCAAGTTTCAGAGGAAGAAATCCGCGAAATGCGTGAGGCGGCTTTGAAGAAAGCAAGCGAAGACGGCAATGATGAAGAAAAATCGTCGAAAAAGCCTGCCAAGAAAACAGAAGAAAAGGCTGAAAAACCTGCTAAGAAAGAAGAAAAGAAAGCAGAAGAAAAATCTGTTAAAGAAGTTAAAAAGACTGAAGAAAAAGCAGAGGTAAAAGCCGAAGTTAAGACTGAAACAAAGGCTGAAAAGAAAGAAGAAAAGCAAAAGCAAGAAAAGCATAAGAAAGTTGCAAAGAAACAGTCGGGTCAAAGAATTGACTTGAGCAATATCGACCATACCAATACGGAAGAAGAGTATGTTGTAAAGACGGAGGAAAAGAAACGTTATGTTGATACCCGTCAATCAACTGTTGAACTTGATACAATAGAATCCCGTGAACGTATTGAAGATATGGTTCCTGATAATATCAAGATGGATAAAAAGGGCGGTAAAGCTAAAAATAAAAAGGGCGGCAAAAACCGTCGTGAAAAGGAAAAGAACCAACAGCCTAAAAAGGAAATAAAGGCTAAGGTTATAACAGAGGTTGAAATCCCTGAAACAATTACAGTCGGTGAATTTGCGTCTAAGATGGGTAAGACATCGGCAGAAGTTGTTAAAAAACTTATGATGCTTGGAGTTATGGCATCACAAAACCAAGCTATCGACTTTGAAACAGCACAGCTTATCGGTGACGATTTCGGTATTGAAGTTAAACAGGAAGTTGTTCTTACAAAAGAAGATATGCTTATGATTGAAACCGAGGAAGAAGATAAGCCGGAAGATCTTGTTCCGCGTCCTCCTGTAGTTGTTGTAATGGGTCACGTTGACCACGGTAAGACATCACTTCTTGACGCAATCCGTGACACAAGCGTAACAGACACAGAGGCTGGCGGTATTACACAGCATATCGGTGCTTACAGCGTTAAACTAAACGACAGACTTATAACATTCCTTGATACACCGGGTCACGAAGCGTTTACAACAATGCGTGCGAGAGGTGCACAGGTAACTGACGTTGCAATACTTGTTGTTGCGGCTGATGACGGTATTATGCCACAGACAATCGAGGCTATTAACCATGCAAAAGCGGCAGGTGTTACAATCGTTGTTGCAATTAACAAGATTGATAAAGACGGTGCTAACCCTGAAAGAGTTAAGCAAATGCTTGTCGAGTACGATCTTGTACCTGAAGAATGGGGCGGAGATACTGTCTGCGTTGAAATTTCGGCTAAAAAGAGAATTAACATTGACGGACTTTTGGAAATGGTACTTCTTGTTGCAGATATGCAGGAGCTAAAGGCTAACCCTAACAGAGATGCGCAAGGTACTGTAATCGAGGCTGAAATCGATAAGGGCAGAGGTCCTGTTGCGACTGTTCTTGTACAGAACGGTACACTTAAAGTCGGTGATTTTGTAATTGCCGGAACAGCTGTCGGCAGAGTTCGTGCGATGGTAAACGATAAGGGCAGACGTGTTAAGACTGCACCGCCGTCAACACCGGTTGAAATTCTTGGCTTGTCGGAGGCACCGTCGGGTGGCGACACATTTATGGTCGTTGAAAACGAAAAACTTGCACGTGACGTTGCTGAACAGAGAAAACAGGAACTTCAAGAAAATAAATTTAATCAAGTTGTTAAAGTATCGCTTGATAACTTGTTCAGTCAGATTGACGAGGGTAACATGAAAGAGCTTGACGTTATCATCAAGGCTGACGTACAAGGTAGCGTTGAGGCTGTTAAACAGTCACTTGAAAAATTGTCTAACGATGAAGTCAGAGTAAGAGCAATTCACGGCGGTGTAGGTGCGATTAACGAATCTGACGTAATGCTTGCAAATGCGTCAAATGCTATCATTGTCGGCTTTAACGTAAGACCTGACGCAGGTGCGCTTGCGTCGGCTGAACAGAATGAAGTTGATATAAGACTTTACAGAGTTATTTATCAGGCAATCGAAGAAATTGAGGCTGCTATGAAGGGTATGCTTGACCCTGAATTTAAGGAAGTCGTTATCGGTTATGCGGAAGTACGTCAGACATTCAAGGTGTCAAACGTGGGTACTATCGCAGGTTGTTATGTAACACAAGGCAAAATTCAGCGTAATGCTGAAATTCGTATCGTTCGTAACGGTATCATAGTTCACGAGGGTACTATAAATTCTCTAAAGAGATTTAAAGATGACGCAAAAGAAGTTGCGGAAAACTTTGAATGTGGTATCGGTGTTGAAAACTTCAACGATATTAAAGAGGGCGATACTATCGAATGTTTTGTTATGGAAGAAATAGAAAGATAGTTATTGGCTGAAATTCAGCCATTCATCAGAGAGGAATAAATATGGCAAGAATTGATAAAATCAATGAAGAAGTTAAGCGTGAACTTGCAAATATAATTCGTGAATTAAAAGATACGCGTATTCCGCTTATGACGAGCGTTGTTACTGTAAATGTGACAAACGATTTGAGATATGCAAAGGCATATATTTCCGTTATGGGCGATGAAGAAACGAAGAAAAAAGCTATGCAGGGCTTAAAGAGTGCCGCCGGCTTTATAAGACGTGAATTGGGTAAACGAATTGATTTAAGATATACGCCGGAATTTGTGTTTGAACTTGATGATTCAATCGAGCATGGTGCAAATATCGAAAGACTTCTTAATAATATAAACAAGAAATAAAGGGGATTAGTTATGCAGGCTGTTATTGATAAGATAATGGAGGCAAAATCCGTAGCAGTGCTTACTCATTTGAATGAGGATCCGGATACAATCGGCTCATGCTTTGCATTTGCAAAGGTTATGAGAAAGTTGGGTAAAGAGGCGACCGTATATGTAAACGGCAGAATTGAGTCAAGATTGGCATTTATAGGTGATGATTATGTTTTGTATCAAGAGGGTATGAAACATAATCACGACCTTTGCGCGTGCATTGACTGCGGTGATTTGGGACGTATAGCAGAGAGAAAGTCCCTCTTTGAAGAAATAAATAATTCAATAAATATTGACCATCACTTAACAAACACTAATTTTGCCGATGCAAATTATGTTGACGGTAAAGCGGCTGCGGCAGGTGAAATTTTGTATGCTTTGTTTGAAAAAATGGGCATTGAATTGGATAATGATATTGCCAAGGATTTGTATACGGCAATATGCTCCGATACGGGTTGCTTTAAGTACAGTAACGTTACGTCTAAAACAATGCGTACGGCGGCAAACCTTTTGGAATATGATTTTGACCATGCGGAAGTGGCAAGACTGCTTTTTGACAGTGAGTCGCTTGCGGCGGCGAAATTAAAAGCAGAAATTACCGAAAATATCAAGGAATATGCAGACGGTAAAATTAAAGCGGTAATTACCGATGAAAAAATCGGTGCAAAGTACGGAATGGGTAAGGAAGATATTCCGAATTTGGTTGATATTCCGAGAAGAATTGAGGGTACTGAAATTGCGGTTTGCATAAAACGTACAAACAACGGTTTCAGACTTAATTTGCGTTCAAACGGTAAAGCCGACGTTGCGGAAGTTGCAATGAAGTTCGGCGGCGGCGGTCATATTAAAGCGGCAGGTGCGACTTTGGATTTCGATTCAACCGAAAAAGCCGAAAGGGCTGTTATCGACGCTTGCAAAAGAGCTTTGGATAAAATAATTTAACGGAGATTATAATGAACGGTATAATTATAATAGATAAGCCTTTGGGACGTACTTCGCATGATATGGTTTATGTTATGCGTAAGATGACGGGTATAAAAAAGGTTGGACATACGGGAACGCTTGACCCTGAGGCAACGGGCGTACTGCCTGTTTGTATCGGCTCTGCAACAAAGGTTGCGGATATGCTTACTTTGTCGGACAAGTGTTACAGAGCTGAGCTTGTGCTTGGTATGACGACCGATACGCAGGACGCTGACGGTGAAGTGCTTACGGAGTGTGAAGTGACTTGCAGTGAAGATGAAATCAGACAAGCTATAATGAGCTTTGTCGGTGAAATCGAGCAGATACCGCCTATGTATTCTGCGATAAAGCAAAACGGCAAGAAACTTTACGAACTTGCAAGAAAAGGTATCGAAGTTGAGAGGAAAAGCCGTAAGGTGACGATAAATTCTATTGATATACTTGAAATTAACGGCGAACGTGTGACTATTGACGTTTCGTGTTCAAAAGGTACATATATCAGAACACTTTGCGAGGATATAGGTATGAAACTGCACGTCGGTGCGTATATGAACACATTAAGACGTACAAAAACAGGACCGTTTACGATAGAAGAAAGCCACACTCTAAAGGAAATCGAAACATTGAAAAACAACGGCGAGCTTGAAAAAATCATAATTCCCGTTGACAGAATGTTTGAGGAATATCCTAAAATTAAACTTAACCCAAAGCAAGTTAAAAGCGTTACGAACGGTGTACAGATGACGTACAACGGTAAAGAGGGACAATCTTACCGCGTGTATGACGAAAAAAATAAATTTTTGTGTATATCAAAGATTACAGACGGCAAATTAAAACTTGAAAAATCTTTCTGGAATTAAGGGGGCGATATAAATGAAGATATTCCGTGATAAAACAGATTACGATGGTACGGTTGTTGCACTCGGAAATTTTGACGGACTTCATATCGCTCATATGACGATTATCAGAAACGGTATTAAATATGCAAAAGAAAACGGCTTAAAAAGCGGTGTGCTGTTGTTTGAAGAAAACACAAATGACGTTGTGGGGCATAAGATTGAGCTTATAACGCCGAATGAGGCAAAGTTGGAGCTTTTGGAACGTGAAAAGCCTGATTTTGTGTATATGGAGAAATTTGATAAGAAGTTTATGAAAAAAACTCCCGAAGAATTTGTACAGTATCTTGTTGAAAATCTTCATATAAAGGCTGTTTGTGTCGGATATGATTACAGTTTCGGCTACAAAGCACAAGGTGACGTCAAACTTTTAAAATGGTTTGGCGAGAAATACGGATTTAAAGTGTTTGTTACGGACGTTATAAAGCTTGACGGAAAAATCGTTTCGAGTACATACATAAGGAGCATTATAAAAGCCGGTGATATGGAAAAAGCGGAACGTTTTTTGGGCAGACGTTATTGCATTGAAGGCAATGTTGTGAAAGGTTTGCAGAACGGCAGAAAAATGGGTATTCCGACTGCGAATGTTGATTATGACGTGAATATGGCACTTCCCGAAGAGGGGGTTTACGCAGGTATAACGTATGTGCATGGAAAGCGCTTGAAATGCGTTGTCAATGTCGGAAAAAATCTGACATTCGGTGCAAGAAAATTGACAGTGGAAAGTCATATCCTTAATTTTGACGAGGATATTTACGGAGAATATATACGCGTGAGTTTTGCGAAAAAACTCAGGGGTGTTATAAAATTTGACGGTGTAGATAAACTTATTGAACAGATACATCACGATATGGAAGTTACATCAAAAATGAATTTGTAAGTGTTTTTGAGAGGAGTTATTTATGTTTACAAGTGTAATTTTAGCGGCAGGAATGGGAACAAGAATGAAGTCGAAAATGCCGAAGGTACTTCATAAAGTATGCGGTAAACCACTTTCAAAGTGGGTTATTGACGCGTCTAAGGCGGCAGGTGCGGACAAGGTTTGCGCGGTTGTCGGTCATAAGGCAGAAACGGTTAAAGAGGTACTCGGCGATGTGTGCGAATTTGCATTGCAGACTGAACAAAAGGGTACAGGTCATGCGGTTATGCAGGCTATCGACGTTATAAAAAATTCAAAGGGCGAGGTTGTTATTCTAAACGGCGACACTCCTCTTATAACTGCCGAAACAATAAACAAGGCTATCGAATATCACAAAAATAACGGCAATCAAGCAACTGTTATAACCGCAATTCTTGACGATGCGACAGGTTACGGAAGAATTGTAAGAGATAATGACGGTTCTGTTTTGAAAATCGTTGAGCAAAAGGACGCAAGTGAAGAAGAAAAGAAAATCAACGAAGTAAATTCCGGAATGTACGTTTTTGACGCACAGTCGCTTGTATATGCACTTGATAAGATTACTCCGAACAATGCACAAGGCGAATATTACCTTACAGATACTCTTGAAATACTTCTAAGTGCCGGCAAGAAAATCGGCGGTTACGCAATTTCGGACAATGACGAAATCAGAGGTATAAACGACAGAGTACAGCTTAATGAGGCTGAAAAGATTATGCAAAAGCGTATTAATGAATACCATATGAGAAACGGTGTTACAATGCGTAATCCTGAAAGCGTTTATATCGAAGACGGCGTTGAAATCGGCAATGATACGGAAATTTGTCAGAACGTCACAATAAAGAGCGGTACAAAAATCGGCTCTGACTGCGTTATCGGTTCGGGAAGTATGCTTGACAGAGCGGTTATACATGACGGCGTTGATGTGTTAAGCTCAGTTATACTTGAATCGGAAGTTGACGAGGGTACACACGTAGGACCTTTTGCGTATATCAGACCTAATTGTCATGTGGGTAAAGAAGTTAAAGTCGGCGATTTCGTTGAACTTAAAAATTCAAATATCGACGACGGTACAAAGATTTCTCACCTTACATACATCGGCGACAGCGATGTCGGTAAGAGGGTAAACTTCGGCTGTGGTACTGTAACGTGTAACTATGACGGTAAGAAGAAGTACAGAACAACAATCGGTGATGATTGCTTTGTCGGCTGTAACACAAACTTCGTTTCGCCGATTAATGTCGGTGACGGTGTTTATATTGCCGCGGGTTCGACAATAACAGAAGATATTCCTGAAAACAGCTTGTCTATCGCACGTGCAAGACAGGTTAATAAAGATGGTTGGAAGGATAAACGTAAGTAGTATGAGTTTTAAAGATATTTGGGCAGATAAATTATCTGCCCTTTTTGGGCGTAAAGAGGAGACTATACCAATGTATTTAATAGTGGGACTTGGAAATCCGGGTAAGCAGTACGATATGACGCGTCATAATATCGGATTTCACACAATAGACTATATTGCGGATAAGTACGGTGCAAAACTTACCAAATTAAAGTTTAAAGCGGTGTACGGTGAGGCAACAATAAGCGGTGAAAAGGTGTATCTTGTAAAACCACAGACATATATGAATTTAAGCGGTGATTCAGTCGGTGAAATGGCACAGTTTTATAAAATACCGCCTGAAAATATTATTGTAATCAATGACGATATATCTCTTGATGTAGGCAGAATAAGAGTAAGACCGAAAGGAAGTGCCGGCGGTCACAACGGACTTAAATCTATAATATACCGTCTAAACAGTGATACATTCCCAAGAGTAAAAATGGGTGTCGGTGCACCGAAACACGAAGATTATGATTTGGCAGACTTTGTACTCGGCAGATTTACAAAGGAAGAAATTCCTGTAATGGAGGACGCAATAGTTAAAGCGGAAAAAGCTGTTGCGGAGATTATCAAAAACGGTGTACAGTCTGCGATGAATAAGTATAACGGCAAATAAAAAAGTGCATTTTGTCCGTCCACGACAAGGTGTGTAAAGAACGGTTGTGGGCAGAAAGGCTGTAAATATGAATTTTTCTGATATTTTAAACGATTATGCACCGTATAAAGGCATAGTCGAAAATCTTAATAATACGCCTGTTTCTGTTGCGGGAATAGTTGAATCGGCTCAGGGACAGCTTATTTATTCGCTGAAAAATGAAAATAAATCATCTGCGCTTGTTGTGTGTTACAGTGATATGGAAGCGAGAAAACTTTATTCGGATATGGAATTGTATTCGGATAATGTTTTGTATTTTCCGACAAAGGAATATATTTTCTATAATATCGAAACCTCCGGTCATCAGAACGAGCACGCAAGAATTTCCGTTATACAGAAACTTGTAAGCGGCGGCGATTATATAGTTGTGACAAGCCTTGACGCAATTCTGCAGTATACTTGCGATAAAGAAGAATTTAAGAGCCTTTGTATAGATTTTGAGCTTGGAAAAACGTTTAATCTTGAAAAGCTGACGGAGGACCTTGTTGTAATGGGTTACTCAAGAGAGGACAGCGTTGAGGGTGCGGGACAGTTCGCAATCCGCGGCGGAATACTTGATATATTTCCTGTCGGCAACGAAAATCCGTACAGAATTGAATTTTTTGATGATGAAACCGACTCTATAAGAGAGTTTGACACATATACTCAGCGTTCGCTTGATAAGATTGACTTCGCACGTGTGACACCGGCAAATGAGGCGGTTATCACTGACGAAAAACGTGACAGAATTATAGCAGAGCTTGAAAAACGCATAAAAAGTGCGAAACGTAAACAGAGTGACGAAAGCTATTTTATCGAAACAACCGAATCGGATATAGAAAGCTTTAAGGAAGTAAGATATTTCCCGTCAATAGACAAATATGTATCGCTTGTGTATGACAAAATACCGTCAATTACCGATTATTTTTCGGATAATGACCTTGTGTTTATAATTGACCCGAAACGTATAAGCGAGCGTGGCAAGACGTTTGAATGGGAGAAAAACGAAGTAGTAGCCGAACTTAAAGAAAAGGGAATAATCGGTGCGGCAAAGGACAGTTTTTATTGCTCATATCACGATAAAGTGCATGAAATGTCGGCGAAAAAACTTATATCGCTTGACGTTCTTTCTCATTCGTCAACCGACTTTAAATACAAGCACCTTGAAACATTCACAACTAAAACAACCGTTTCGTTTCACGGTAAAATCGAGTATTTGTATGAAGATTTGAGGAATTGGCAGAGTAAAAATTATACTGTCGCAATTCTTTGTACGTCAAGAGGTCGCGGCGAAAACCTTGCAGGTGTGCTTGTTGACAAGGGGATAAGAGCAAGATTTATCGGTGATGACGCAAATAAGGCGAATTTCAATAAAGGCGAAACCGTTATAATAAAGGGTGAACTTAATAAGGGGTTTGAGTATCCCGAAATTAATTTTGTGCTTGTTTCCGACAGAGAAATTTTTGAAACAAAGAAAAGCCGTTCAAGACGTAAAGTTGAAAATGCAAACAGAATTAAGAATTACACAGATATAAGCGTAGGCGACTATGTTGTACATCAAACGCACGGTATCGGTCAATATATGGGTACAAAGAAAATGGTTGTCGGCGGTATAACAAAGGATTACCTTAAAATTCAGTATCAAGGCACAGATTCTTTGTATATTCCGATTGACCAGCTTAATCTGCTTTATAAATATGTCGGCAATACCGATAAAAAGCTGAAACTTAATAAGCTCGGCAGTAACGAATGGAACAAGACAAAGCAGAGAGTAAAACAGTCAACGGAAGAATTGGCGAAAAAACTTGTTGCACTTTATGCGGAACGTGAGAGGGCAAAAGGTTTTGCGTACAGTGAAGACACACCTTGGCAGCGTGATTTTGAAGATACGTTCCCGTATCAGGAAACGGACGACCAGTTAAGGTCGATTGAAGAAGTTAAAGGCGATATGGAAAGCCAAAAGCCGATGGACAGACTTCTTTGCGGTGACGTTGGTTTCGGTAAAACGGAAATTGCACTTCGTGCGGCATTTAAGGCGGTCGGCGACTCAAAACAAGTCGCATATCTTTGCCCTACGACAATTCTTGCAATGCAGCATTACGAAACGTTTTTTAAACGTATGGAAAGTTTTCCGATAAAGGTTGAAATGCTGTCGCGTTTCCGTACAGCTTCCGAGCAAAAACGTATTTTGAAAAAACTTAAAACGGGCGAAATTGATATAATTATCGGAACGCACAGAATACTTTCAAAGGACTTGGAATTTAAAGATTTGGGCTTGCTTATCATAGACGAGGAACAGAGATTTGGTGTTGCACACAAGGAACGGTTAAAGGAATTAAAGCAAAATATAGACGTTCTGACAATGACGGCAACGCCTATACCGCGTACCTTGCATATGGCAATGACGGGTGTAAGAGATATGAGTGTGCTTTCGGAACCGCCCGAAAACAGATACCCTGTACAGACGTATGTTTTGGAGGACAATCCCGCAGTTATAGCGGACGCTGTCAGAAATGAACTGTCACGCGGAGGACAGGTGTTTTATCTGTATAACCGTGTACAGGGAATATACAGAAAAGCGGAATGGATACGTTCAATGTTCCCGGATATAACCGTTGCAGTCGGTCACGGTAAGATGAAAGAGGACGAACTTGAAGATATTATGTACGATATGGTAAACGGCAAAACAGACGTACTTGTCTGTACGACTATTATCGAAACAGGTCTTGACATTCCGAATGCGAATACGATTATAATTGAAAATGCCGATAAAATGGGACTTTCACAGCTTTATCAGTTAAGAGGACGTGTCGGACGTTCAAATCGTGCGGCATATGCGTATTTGACGTATCACAGAGATAAGATATTATCGGATATTGCGTCAAAAAGACTTCGTGCGGTAAAGGAATTTACCGAATTCGGTTCGGGATTTAAAATCGCAATGCGTGACCTTGAAATCAGAGGTGCAGGCAATATTTTAGGACCTGAACAGCACGGACATATGGACGCGGTCGGCTACGATATGTACTGTAAATTGCTGAAAGAAAGCGTTGATGAGGCACAGGGCATTAAGATTGACGATGTACAGGACGTTGCGATTGATATAAATATTGACGCATATTTACCTGAAAGCTATATCAGAAACCACAATCAACGTATTGATATATACAAGAAAATCGCGGCAATCGAAACGGAGGACGATAAGTTTGAAATCGAGGACGAACTTATCGACAGATTCGGTGATATACCGAGAGCCGTACAAAATATTATCGAAGTTGCGTCGCTTAAAACGTATGCCAAAGAATGTGGTATATATGAAATAGCACAGAGCGGTGACAATCTTTTGATGAAATTCGGCGAGAATTACGTTGACGCAAATCTTATTATGGGACTTGATAAAATGTTCCCTAAACGCATAAAGCTGTTGTCGGGCGACAAACCTGTCATAAGCTATGCGATTAAGGGTGAATATAAGAAAATCCTGAATATTGTAAATAATTTGTTAAGTACAATAAAGGAATTGCAAAGTGCCGAAAAAGATAGTATAATAAAATCATAAGATTTTAAGGAGAAAGACATATGAAATATACAAAACTTGCGGCAGTGGCATTGGCAAGCGTGATGATGTTGAGTGCCTGCGGTCAAAGTGCAAATAACGACAATCCGATTGTTATGACTGTCGGCGATACACAGATTACCGAGAGTGAATTTAACTATTATATGAACACATATAAGGAAAATTACAATATGGGTCAGGCGAAAAAATCATCGCTTGAATACTGCCAAAGAAACCAGCTTATCGTTGAAGTTGCAAAGGCAATGGATATAAAGCTTGACAGTGACACACAGTCTAAATTAAAGGATTATCAAAAGTCGATAAAAGATTCTTATGACCGTGAGGGCGGATATAAGAAGTTTTTAAAGGACAATAACCTGACTGATGATTATATTGATACGCTTGCGTCGGTAAGCTACTATACGGACGCGTTGAAGAAACAAACGGAAACACCTACATTTACGGAAGATGAATTGCGTGAATATTTTAAAGAACATTACAGACGTGTCAAGTATGTGTTGATTTCGACTATCGACTCACAAACCGGTGACGAAGTATCGGATGACAAAAAGGAAGAGGCAAAGAAAACAGCGGAAGAAGTTTTGGAAAAAGCACAAAACGGTGAAGATTTTGACACGCTTATAAGCGATTATTCACCGAATACCGCAAATGATTCCGATGAAAACGGATATATTTTCACCGATAACGAAACAGGCGTAGAATTTGAAGAAGGTGTTGATTCGATAAAAGCCGACGAATTTACACTTGTTCAGTCCGATTCGGGATATTATGTAATAAAACGATTGCCGCTTGACGAATCACAGGAATGTTTTGAAGAAGAATATGAAAACGTTGCGGAAACCATTAATAATACAATGCAGAACAACGTATTTTACGAACAAGTTCAAAAATGGGCTGACGAATACGGTATAAAAGTTACCGTAAATGACGAAGTTTTGGACAAAATAAATTAATGAAATTATTAAATCGGAGTATAACATTCTGTTATACTCTGATTTTTTTGCTTTATGCGAAAAAAATTCCCAAAAACCATTGATATTAGAGTTCATTTTAGGTATAATAATATAGAATAGGTATATTAGCTATAATGAAAGGAATTAATAAAAAAATGGACAGTAATAAACAAATGGCAGATCTTTTGTTCAAGAATATAACAAAAACTCCCGACGATTACGAACAAATGTATCCCAAAAGAAATCTTGAAGAGGGTGCGGTTGTAACTCGTTTTGCACCAAGTCCGACAGGATTTTTGCATTTCGGCGGATTGTTTGCCGCATTTATCGGAAAGACGGCGACAAAGTCAACAAACGGTGTATTCTATCTGAGAATAGAAGATACCGATAAAAAACGTGAGGTTGAAAACGGTGTAAGCCTTATAGTAAAGGGACTTAACGATTTCGGTATAGAAATCGATGAGGGTATGCTGTCAGAAACTGACGAAAAGGGTGCATACGGTCCATATACTCAAAGTAAGAGAAAAGATATATATCAGGCATATGTTAAGTCGCTTGTTGAGCAGGGACTTGCATATCCGTGCTTTATGACGGAAGAAGAACTTGCAACAATCAGAGAAAAGCAGGAAAGTGAAAAATTACTTCCGGGTGTGTACGGTGAATTTGCAAAGTATCGCGACATCACTGTTGAAGAGGCACAAAAGAGAATTGAAAACGGCGATGAATACGTTGTAAGATTGAAGTCACCTGGTAAGGAAGACAAGAGAATTAAGTTTAAGGATGTTATCAAGGGCGAAATTGAAATGCCTGAAAATATTCTTGACGTTGTACTTTTGAAAAAGGACGGAACTCCTACATACCACTTTGCTCACGTTGTTGATGACCATTTAATGCGTACAACTCACGTTATTCGTGGTGACGAATGGATTTCATCAGTGCCGATACATTTGCAGTTGTTCTGGCTATGCGGTTTAAAACCGCCTAAGTATGCACACATTTCGCCTATTATGAAAGAGGAAAACGGCGGTAAGCGTAAACTTTCAAAGAGAAAAGACCCTGAGGCGGCAGTAAGCTATTACAGTGAGGTCGGTTATCCGAAAGGTGCAATTTGGGAATACTTAATGACGCTTGCCAATTCAAATTATGAAGACTGGCGTCTTGCAAATCCTAATGAGGATATAGACAACTTTAAGTTTTCGTTCTCGAAAATGAGTAAAGCAGGCGCACTTTTCGATATGGTTAAGCTTGCGGACGTAAGCAAAAACTATATTTGCCGTTTGAGTGCGGAAGAAGTTTATGAAATGGTTACTGATTGGGCAAAGGAAAACAATAAGAAACTATATAAACTTCTTGTTGATGACGAAGAATATGCAAAGGCAATATTTGCGATAGAGCGTGGAAACGCAAAACCGCGTAAAGATATTTCGGCTTGGACAGACGTTGAAAATTACGTTTCGTATTTCTATTCGGAGCTTTGGGACAGAAAATTTGATTTCCCGGATAATCTTTCAAATGATGATATGATAGAAATACTTGAACTTTACAAGCAGATTTACGACGAAAACGTCAGCAGCGACGATTGGTTCCCGCAGGTAAGAGATATGGCGGAAACAATAGGTTATGCTAAAGCACCTAAGGTTTATAAAAAAGACCCTGATTCATATAAGGGACATGTCGGTGATGTCGCAGGCGTTATTCGTGTTGCGGCAACAGGCAGAAGAAATACTCCGGACCTTTACGAAATACTTCAAGTGCTTGGTAAGGACGAAGTGATGAAGAGATTTGACGAAGCAATAGAAAGTTTAAGGGGATAAAGATATATGGAAGAAATATTCAGCAGAAATTTTATTGAAGAAGCAATAGACAAAGACCTTGAGGAAAAAGTGTACGACCATGTACAAACACGTTTTCCTCCCGAACCTAACGGTTATCTTCATATCGGACACGCAAAGGCTATAAGCATAGATTTCGGTATGGCTGAAAAGTATAACGGAAAATGTAATTTGCGTCTTGACGATACTAATCCTACAAAGGAAGATACAGAATACGTTGACGCAATAATGGAGGATATAAAGTGGCTTGGCTTTAAGTGGGACAAGGTGCTTTATGCGTCTGATTATTTTGACGATATTTATGCGGCGGCTGTAAAACTTATCAAAAAGGGTAAGGCATATGTTGACGATTTGTCACCAGAAGAAATAAGAGAGTACAGAGGTACTCTTAAAACTCCCGGTAAGAACAGTCCGTACAGAGAAAGAACGATTGAAGAAAACCTTGATTTGTTCGAGAGAATGACAAATGGTGAATTTGCTGACGGTGCAAAGGTACTAAGAGCAAAAATCGATATGGCGTCACCTAACCTAAATATGCGTGACCCGATTATTTACAGAATACTTCGTGCACATCATCACAGAACGGGTGATAAGTGGGTAGTTTATCCTATGTATGACTTTGCACATCCTATTTCAGATACTGTTGAGGGTGTTACTCATTCGCTTTGCTCACTTGAATTTGAGGATCACAGACCGCTTTATGATTGGGTATTAAAAGAAGTCGGCTATGAAAGCCCTTCAAGACAGATTGAGTTTGCAAGAATGAATCTTAACTATACGCTTACAAGTAAAAGACGTTGTCTGAAACTTGTTCGTGAAAATATTGTGTCGGGTTGGGACGATCCGAGAATGTCAACACTTTGCGGTATGCGCAGACGCGGTTACACACCTGAGGCTATTCGTGATTTCTGTGAAAGAATCGGTGTTTCAAAAGCAAACAGCGTTGTTGACTTTGCTTTGCTTGAGGCTTGTATAAGAGAAGATTTGAATAAGAAAGCACCGAGAGCAATGGCGGTTTTAAGACCGATTAAACTTATAATCGACAATTATCCTGAAGATAAGGTTGAACAGATTGAAGTTGAAGTTAATCCTGAAAATCCTGAAATGGGTAAGCGAACAGTAGAATTTTCGCGTGAACTTTATATAGAAGAAGACGACTTTATGGAGGACGCTCCGAAGAAGTATTTCAGACTTTCACCCGGCAGAGAAGTAAGACTAAAAAGTGCGTATTACGTTACTTGCACAAGCTGTGAAAAGGACGAGGACGGCAATATTATTGCTGTACACTGCACATACGATCCCGAAACACGCGGCGGTGACTCACCTGACGGACGTAAGGTAAAGGGTACAATTCACTTTGTAAGTGCCGCACACGCAATAGACGCGGAAGTACGTCTTTACGACAGATTGTTTACGGTTGAAAATCCGTCTGACGAAACAGGCGTAAATGACTTTACAGACAATCTTAACAAAGATTCTATGATAGTTCTTAAAAATGCAAAACTTGAAAGCAATTTGACAAATCTAAGTGTAGGAGATAAGTTCCAATTCCTTAGATTGGGATATTTCTGCGTTGATAAAGATTCAACACCTGAAAAGCCTGTTTTCAACAGAACTGTTGCATTAAAAGATTCATGGAAGAAAATTAATAAATAGAAAGAAGTTTTGAAAAATGGAATATACAAAATTTATGGCTGACAGAGTTAAGACGATGAAAGGCAGTGCCATTCGTGAAATGTTCAAGCGTATGGCTGATCCTGAGATTATCTCACTTGCAGGAGGAAACCCTGCGTCTGAATTGTTCCCGGGTGACGAACTTTCAAAAATTGCGGGTAAAATTCTTATGACAAACCCTACTCTTGCTTTGCAGTACGGTACAACAGACGGCTATCCGAAAATGAAAGACTGTGCAAGAAAGCGTGCGGAAAAAGTTAATTCAGTCGGTGAAAATGATGAAATTCTTATTATGACAGGTGCAAATCAAGGTATTGACCTTACTGCAAAGGCTGTTTTAAACAAGGGTGACAAGGTTATCGTTGAAAGTCCAAGCTTTATAGGAAGTCTTAATGCGTTCAGAACATATGAGGCTGAACTTGTCGGCGTTACTGTTGAGGCTGACGGTATGAATATGGACGAGCTTGAAGAAACTCTGAAGAATACGGACGGTGTAAAGATGATTTACACAATTCCTACATTCCAAAATCCGACAGGCTGTACAATGTCGCTTGAGAAGAGAAAGCGTATGCTTGAAATCGCATCAAAGTATGACGTGCTAATCCTTGAGGACAATCCTTACGGTGACTTGCGTTTTGCAGGTGAGGACGTGCCGACAATCAAGTCGCTTGATACAGAGGACAGAGTTGTTTATGCAGGCTCATTCTCAAAAATTCTTTCACCGGGTATGCGTCTTGGCTACATTGTAGCACCTGCACCGCTTGCGGAAAAGATTGAAATGCTAAAGCAGGTAAATGACGTACATACACCGATGATTACACAGCTTATGTGTGTGGAATTTATGAAGAAGTACGATATAGATAAGTACATTGCAAAGAACAGAGAGCTTTACGGAAAGAAATGTGCCGCAATGGTCAGTGCAATGGAAAAATATTTCCCACAGGGTAAAGTTAAGTGGGTAGTGCCTGAGGGCGGTATATTCCTATGGTGCGAATGCCCTACTATCGAAGATATTACACCGATTGTCGATAAGTGCCTTGAAAAGAAAGTCGCTATCGTACCCGGTTCAAATTTTGCAACGGATATATATGCTCCGTCAAATATGTTCAGACTTAACTATTCATCAGCTACTATTGAAAATATAGAAGAAGGTGTAAGACGTTTAGGAGAAGTTTTGACAGAAATGCTTTAATCTGTGAAAGGAAGATAATAATGGAAGATAAGAAAATCATATTTTCAGGCGTGCAACCGTCGGGAAATCTTACACTCGGAAACTATTTGGGAGCGATAAAAAATTGGGTTGACATACAGAAAGATTATAACTGTATATACTCAATGATGGACTTGCATACAATTACAGTCCGCCAAACTCCTGCTGATATAAGAAGAAGAACTCTTGAAGTGCTTGCTTTGTACATCGCTTGCGGAATTAATCCGGAAGAAACAATTTTGTTTATTCAGTCGCATAACCCAGCACACGCAGAGCTTGGCTGGGTACTTAACTGTTACACATATATGGGTGAATTGCAGAGAATGACGCAGTTTAAGGATAAGTCTGCACGTCATGCTGAAAACATCAATGCGGGATTGTTTACATATCCTGTACTTATGGCGGCAGATATTTTGCTTTACCAAACAGACTATGTGCCTGTAGGTAAGGATCAAATGCAGCATATTGAAATTTGCCGTGACATTGCACAGAGATTTAACTCGCTTTACGGTGATGTATTCAAAATTCCTGAAGGCATGCTTTCAAAGTCGGGTGCAAAGATAATGAGCTTGCAAGAGCCTGAAAAGAAGATGTCAAAGTCCGATCCTAACCCTAAGGGATATATTTCAATGATGGACGATATGAATGTTATCGCCAAGAAGATAAAGAGTGCGGTAACGGACAGTGAGGGTGTTATTGAATATCGTGAAAACGATCCGACAAAAGCCGGAATTAACAACCTTTTGAGCATTATGTCAGCCGTAACAGGCAGGAATATTGAGTCAATCGTAAAGGATTACAGCGGTAAGGGTTACGGTGACTTTAAGAATGACGTTGCGGAGGCGGTTGTTGAATGTATCCGCCCGATCAGAAATGAATATGATAAACTTATTGCCGATAAGCAGTACCTTATGGATATATGTCAAAGAGGTGCTGACAGTGCAAAGAGAATTTCACAGAGAACATTGAAAAAGGTGTATAAGAAAGTCGGCTTTGTGCTGTAATGGAGGGTAATATGTTAACTCGACAAGTTTTATTTATGATATTTGCATTCATCGTATCGTTCGCATTTACGTTTGCAACGACTCCTTTGGTAAGACGATTTGCTTTTAAAATCGGTGCGATAGACATACCGAAAGACAACAGAAGAATGCACAAAAAACCTACACCGCGAATAGGCGGTTTGGCAATTATTTTCGGATTTACGGTGGCAACATTGTGCTTTGCACAGCCGTCACGGCAGCTTTACGGAACGCTCGCAGGTGCGGCGATTATTGCCGTCATGGGCGTTATAGACGATTGCAAAAACCTGCCCGCTAAGCTGAAATTCGTAATTCAGATTATTGCCGCACTTGTGGTTGTGTTTGCAGGCGATATAAAAATCGATGTGTTCACAAACCCAAATTTTCTAAGCGACAATCCGTATTGGGTACTTCCCGAATGGCTTTCGGTAACGCTTACTGTTATATGGATTGTATTCATAACAAATGCGGTAAACTTTATTGACGGTCTTGACGGATTGGCGGCAGGCGTGTCGGCGATAATGTCAATATCGCTTGTGTTTATATCGATAAGAGTGGGTGAATATTCGATTGCAATTTTGGGTATTGCACTTATGGGTTCGTGTTTCGGATTTTTGCCGTTTAACTTTAATCCGGCAAAAATATTTATGGGCGATACAGGCTCGACATTCTTGGGATTTATGCTTGCAACATTGTCTATACAAGGTGTGTTCAAGAGTTATGCGGTAATATCGTTTGCAGTACCGCTTTTGATTTTGGGATTGCCGTTGTTTGACGCATTGTTTGCGATGATTAGACGTATATTGCGCGGACAAAGTCCGATGACTGCGGACAGAGGACACTTGCACCACAGGCTTGTGGATATGGGATTTTCCCAGAAACAAACCGTATTTATATTGTACGCAATAAGCGGTGTGCTTGGAATAACGGCTGTACTTTTGGCTGAAAGCGGCGTACTCAGAGCATTGCTGCTTGTAATATGCGTGCTTATACTTCTTTTGATTGGAAGTATGCTTGGAAAGAACAGTTATGTACATCAACATCAGGATAACAGAAATTTGACTGATGATAATGAAATTGACGTTGAAGAAGTTTCCGATAAAAAAGGTAATGAGGATAAGTAGGAAAGGATAGAGAAAAGTGAAAAAGTTAAAGGTTATGACAGTTTTCGGTACAAGACCTGAGGCAATCAAAATGGCTCCGCTTGCACTTGAACTGAAAAAATATGACAATATTGAATCAATCGTATGTGTAACGGCACAGCACAGACAAATGCTTGACCAAGTTCTTGAAATATTCGGCATAACACCTGATTATGACCTTGATATTATGAAGACAAGACAGAGTCTTATCGGAATAACAACAAGAGTTTTGGAAGGTCTTGACGAAGTTATTAAAAAGGAACAGCCTGATATTGTGCTTGTACACGGCGACACATCAACAAGTTTCGTTGCGGCACTTGCGGCTTTTTATAATCAAGTCAAGGTCGGACACGTTGAGGCAGGTCTAAGAACATACGATAAATATTCTCCGTTCCCTGAAGAAATGAACAGACAGCTTACAGGCAGAATTGCCGATCTTAATTTCTCACCGACAGAGCAAAACAGAAAGAATTTACTTAAAGAAAATGTTTCGGACGATATTATTTATATAACCGGTAATACGGTTATTGACGCACTTAAAACAACTGTCCGTGATGATTATAAGTTCAAGGATGAGTGTCTTAACAACCTTGATTTTGACAATAAGAGAGTGATTATTGTAACTGCTCACAGACGTGAAAATCTTGGTAAACCGCTTGAAAATATCTGTAATGCGCTAAAGCAGATTGTTACGGAATATGAAGATGTTGAACTTGTATATCCTGTTCACTTAAATCCGGCTGTTCGTGAAACTGCGTTCGGTATTCTCGGCGATATGGATAGAGTACATCTTATTGATCCTCTTGACGTTGAGGAACTTCATAATGCTATGTCACGTTCGTTTATGGTTATGACAGACAGCGGCGGAATACAGGAAGAAGCACCGGCACTTGCAAAGCCTGTTTTGGTACTTAGAAAAGAAACAGAACGTCCTGAGGCTGTTGCGGCAGGCACGGTTAAAATAGCAGGTGTTGAAAAGGACGATATTGTACGTCTTGCAAAGGAATTGCTTGACAGTGAAGATGCGTATAATAAAATGGCACACGCCGCTAACCCTTACGGTGACGGTGAAGCGTCAAGAAGAACTGTTGAAGCTATTCTTTACGCATTTGGTTACAGTGACAAACGTCCTGAGAACTTTTCAGTAAAATAAATATGAGAATGGGAAAATTTCATATAAGATAGGGGGTACCCCAATGCAAGATTTGCTGAATAAAATAGACCGTCTTTTGAAAGAGAAAAAATTTTTTGAAGTAAAAAATATTGTGAAAGATGAGAATGCCGCAGACCTTGCGGTGTTGTTTGACGAACTGTTCGGTGAAGTGTTCGGTGAAAAGACTGAATTTATGATTTTGTTCAGACTTTTGCCAAAGGATTTGGCGGCTGAAACATTTGCGCATATGAACAGCGATATGCAGAGCCATCTTATACAGATGTTTTCCGATAAAGAAATCAGAGATATTCTTGATGAATCTTTTATTGATGATACTGTTGATATAATCGAAGAAATGCCGGCGAACGTTGTTTCGAGAATTTTGAAAAACTCAACAACGGGCGAGCGTAAGGCGATTAATGAAATTCTGCGTTATCCGAAGGACAGTGCCGGAAGTATAATGACAATAGAATATGTCAGTCTGCATAAGGATATGACGGTATCGGAAGCTTTTGAAAAAATTCGTAAAGTCGGTGTGAATAAGGAAACTATTTATACTTGTTATGTGACCGAGAACAGAAAACTTATCGGTGTAATCACTGTAAAGGATTTGTTTATGGCTGATGAGGACGATAAGATTGCCGATATTATGGAAACGCATATTATAAGCGTTGATACACTTGAAGATAAGGAAATTGTCGGACATATGTTCAGAAAGTACGATTTTCTTGCATTACCGGTTGTGGATAAGGATAATCGACTTGTCGGTATCGTTACATTTGACGACGCTATGGACGTCATTCAAGATGAAAATACAGAGGACTTCTCAAAAATGGCGGCTATTGCACCGAATGAGGAATCGTATTTCAGAACAGGTATTTTTAAACACGCAAAAAGCCGTATCGTATGGCTTTTGATACTTATGATAAGTGCAACGATTACACAGATTATAACGAATAGGTATGAAGCCGCATTTGCGGCAGTACCGCTTTTGGTTTCGTTTATGCCTATGATAATGGATACCGGCGGTAACTGCGGCGCACAAAGTTCTACTCTTATAATCAGAGGTATTGCACTTGATGAAATTCATTTTTCGGACTTTTTTAAAGTGGTGTTCAAGGAATTTAGAATTTCTATTATAGTCAGTTCGGTATTGGCGGTGGTAAACGGTGTGCGAATTTATATAATGTATCAGCATAAATGCGATTATCCGTTTATGCTTGCACTGACGATTGCATTGTCAATTATCGCAACAGTTATTTTGTCAAAGGTTATAGGTTCAATGTTGCCTATGCTTGCAAAAAAATGCCGACTTGACCCGGCGATTATGGCGACACCGCTTATAACAACAATAGTGGACTGTTGTTCGCTGTTCTTGTATTTTAATATTGCAACGATAGTGTTTTCACATATTGGAATTTTGTAATTATAAAGAGTGCCTATGCACTCTTTATTTAATAGAAAAAAGTAGAAGGAAAAATTATGTTGGTACGCAGAGCAGAAATAAAAGATATTGAGAAAATAAACGAATTGTTATTGCAGGTAGCTATGGTACACCACTATGGCAGGCCTGATTTGTTCAAGGCGAATTGCCGTAAGTATAAAAATGACGAGCTTGTTGAAATCGTAAAAGACGACAACCGTCCGATATTCGTTGCAGAAGATGACGGAGTTGTTATGGGTTACGCATTTTGCGTGATAACCGACCGTAAAGATGATAATGTTTTGACAGATATGAAGAATTTGTATATAGATGATTTGTGCGTTGATGAAAATATGAGAGATAAACACGTTGGTACTGTCATTTATGATTATGTCAAGAAGTATGCAAAGAAAATCGGCTGTTATAACTTGACGTTAAATGTTTGGAGCTGTAATGAATCGGCTCAAAAGTTCTATGAAAAACAAGGTCTGAAACCTCAAAAAACAACTATGGAAATGATTTTGTAATAAGGGAGCACAGTGCGGATTCAGAAGTAACAATATGAGTTACTGATGTTAATGGTGCGAACACGTTATTGGATATTTACAGTTACTATGTCGAACAGACCTCCATATGACTATTATTGCCGACGGTTGAGAAATTCACAGATAAGATGGTGAATACATTGGAAACGTATTCGTATCTTGTTGCGAAACTAAACGGCAAAACAGTAGGTTATGCGTATGCGTTTTTATGAGCAAATGGGTTATAGATTAGTCTGAAAAATTGAGCCGTTCGGGTTTGAGTTTAACCGTTTGTTTAATGCGATTATAATAAAAAAATAATCAATGAACCAATCGAGAATATAAAAAATACTAAGAAGTTCGATGAAGTACGAAGAAAATTCGGATTTAAAAAAGCAAGGCAATGAGCCTTGCTTTTTGTTTAATCTGTAATAACAACAGGTTTTGAAATACCGCCGTTACCGTCTGCTTTGGTGCTGTTTACGATAACCGCAATATCGGTATCACCATTTACGTCAGAAACATTTATTTCAACTTTACGTCCCCATTGGCAATCGCCTTTGAATTTCTGCTCGCCGTTTACGAAAACTTCAACTTCATTGCCTGTAAGTTCTCTAAACACAATGAAATTATCGTTTTCATTAATATTAACGGTAGTTTTGTAAAGTCCGTATCCGGTTACGTTTTTAAATTTATCGTCGTATCCGCTGCCAACCGACACGATACCCCAAGTATTCATATCGTGGTCCTCAATTTTAACATTCGGGTCAGGACGTGTTTCTGATAAATCAACCGCTTGACGCCATTTTGCGATATATTTTTCATTCACTGACGGAATAAATATTTTTTTATTTTCGTTTGCAACTGATTCTACAGTAGCCGTTGCACTTTCAAGTCCGTCCGACGTTGCAGTAACTGTAACATTTTCCGCACCGTCCGATTGCTTAACTATTACTTGACACAAACCGTTAAACAGGTGTCTTTCTTCGGCTTTGTCGGCTTCGTGAGAATTAGGATCGCCGTTTCCGACACCGATTATTTCGCCGCCGTCGGCAGTGAATTTTATAAGATTATCGGCGGTCGGTACACTTACACCGTTTTCGTCAACAACTGAAATATTAAATATTACTGCGTCATCGCAACTGTCATATACAAATTCATTTTGCGGAGTGATAACGATTTTTTTTGCCGCATTTGCGGTTGAAACTTCGTCACTGCAAACCTCTTTGCCGTCAATATATCCGACCATTTTAAGAGTACCTTTTTCAAACGGAACAAACCAATCCGCCATATCGTACTTATCAACGTTCTTTTTGCCGAGCGATTTGCCGTTTAAGAAAAGTTCAGCCTCACTGCAATTAGTGTGCGTCATAACACGCACTTCTTCACCGTTCTCAAAATTCCAGTGGGGAAGAATGTGAATCATCGGCTCATCTGTAAAGAATGCTTTGTTAAGATAAAAAGCGTCTTTTTTGAAACCGCAAGTATCCATGATGCCGAATTGAGTGCCGATTGACGGCCATTCAAACGGAGTCGGCTCACCGCGATAGTCAAAGCCTGTCCATATGAAAAGTCCCATAATGTGCGGACGAATATCGACTTGCTTAAAACCGTCACGATATGTATTGCCCCAAGGAGCGGCTTCACTGTCGTAACAGTCGATAATATTCTTGCTGTGGTCGGTCTTGTAAACACCGCGAGTTTGAAAAGCACTGTCGTTTTCACTGCCCAACATCGGCATATCGGGGTACTTTTCTCTGAAGTCGTCATAAGTATGGGTGATATAGTTAAAGCCGGTCATATCAAGAATATCGCAAGCACCGCCGTCGGTTGTGACGCCTGTATTCATAGCACCCACAAGAAAACGGGTAGCGTCAAGTTTTTTTATTTCGCATTGAAGTTTTTCAGCAAGCTTTCTGCCTGTCGGAGTACCTTGAAGCGGTTCTTCGTTAAACAGCGAGTACATAACGACAGATGGGTGATTTCGGTCACGCATAACCATATCCTGCACTTGCTTGATACCGTCGGCGCTTGAATTAAAGTTACGGTTTTCGTCCATGACAAGAATACCGTATTTGTCACAATAATCGAGTATTTCTGGATTAGGGTTGCCGTGAGCGCAACGGTACGCATTTGAACCCATTTCTTTTAAAAGCTTAATTCTGTATTCGTTCACACTGTCAGGAACGGCAACACCGACACCTGCATGGTCTTGATGGTTGCAAGTGCCGTACAGAGGAACGTGTCTGCCGTTAAGGAAGAATCCTTTGTCTTTGTTAATAGCGATTGTACGGAAACCAAATGTATTTTTTTGACTGTCAACAAGAATGTCGTTTTCGTAAAGCTCACTGACCATTGTGTATAGGTTAGGCGCGTCAATGTCCCATAAAAGCGGGCTGTACGTCAAAATACTTTGATTGACTTCGATTTTACTGCCGCCGGCAACCGAGAATTCTTTTTCATCTTTGCCGACAATATTATCTTCTTTGTCGAGTATATATGTTTTCAATCTGAAATTTTTGTTTTCATATGATGAATTTTCAATCGTTGTATCTGTAGCCGCGTCCCATACGTCAACTGTTTTTCTTATAGGGTGAACAAATACACCCCAATGTGCGATATGTAACTTGTTTTTCTTGTACAGATTTACGTGACGGTATATACCTGCTCCTTCATACCACCAACCTTCAATTTGTGTCGCGTCAACGAACACGACAAGGTCATTCACTTGGTCGCCGTAAAGTGCCATATCTGTCGCATCAACGACAAATGAATTGTAACCGCAGAAATTTCTGCCGATAACGGAGCCGTTTAGATAAACTGTTGCATAGGAAGAAATACCCTCAAATTCGATTAAAATTTGCTTATCTCTGTCACTTTCATCAAGACGAAATCTTTTTGAATACCACGCTTTACCGCGTTTTTTGTATCCTTGCGACGGTCCCCATTTTTCTTCAAATTCATTGTATACCGCCCAGTCGTGCGGTAGGTTTACGGTTTCCCAATCGCTTTTGTCAAAATCCGGTGATGCCGCACCGATTGCACCGCCGGCTTTGGCTGCCATATAACATTCTGTATGTGTTTTTGTTTCCGGAAGTTCAAAATCACCGTTGTAGAACTTCCAATCTCTGTCTAAACTGAATTTCTCCATAATATGCTCCTTTTTGTATTTTAATACCGCAAATGCCACCCCTCAGTCAACTGCGTTGACAGCTCCCCTCAAGGGGAGCCGATTTGCCTCTCCTTGAGGAGAGGTGCCTGAAAGGCGGAGTGGTGGCTCTACTTCAAAATATTATTACCTTAATTATACCTTCAAAAATA
>OLPS01001097.1_pt1 | contig 30571 bp, 18 predicted proteins | sample 1673071 | NCBI WGS metagenome assembly OLPS01 (sample SAMEA3136752, study PRJEB25190) | human gut metagenome | reverse complement strand
GCACCGCTCTCCTAAAGCGGGTGTCGACGGTTCGAATCCGCCCGGGGGCACCAGAGGAATATCGAGCCCGGTACCGCTACGGTGCCGGGCTCTTCTGGTTCAATGCCATGTCAAAAACGAAGCGCCCGCTTGCTGGGGGAGCAAGCGGGCACCTGTGAGCGAATATGTTTGCGGCGAGAGCCGTGATGAGCGGTGGGGTGACGACTAGTTGGTCGTACCGGAATCGTCACCCGTGCCCGAGCCAGAGCCAGAGCCCGAGCCAGAAAGTGCGACTGTTAGCGTGATCGTGCTGTCGGTGGACTGCTTGCCGGTGGGGGAGACGCCCGTAACGGTGGCATCCTCGTTACCGCTTACGGGATTGCCGTTCTGGTCACAGAAGCCGATGTTATAGAAACCGGCGTTGTTGAGCGCGGTGACGGCGGCGGAGATGCTCTTGCCGTACAGGTTGCCCGGAATACTGGCCTTGCCGGACTTCTTGGCAATGACGACGGTAATCGTGGCGCCGGGCTTCTGCTTGCCGCTGGGGTTCCAGCTGATCACGGTGCCCTCGGTAACCGAGTCGTTCTCCTGGTAGCTCACGTCGACGCCAAAGCCTGCCATATCGAGGGCGTTGCGTGCTTGGGCCTCGGTCATGTCGGTCAGGTCGGGGACGGACGTGGTATCTGGGCCGCTCGAGACCTTGTACGAGATGGTCGTGCCCTTCGCGACTTCCTTACCGGCTTCGGTGCCCTGCTCAAAGACCTGGCCCTCATCGGCCTCGTTGGCCTCCTCGGAGGCGTTGCCCTTCAGGCCGACGCTTGCCAGCGCGGCTTCTGCCTGGTCCTTGGTCAGGCCGACAAGCAGGGGAACCTCAACCTTCTCGGAGGGCTTGGGGCCCTTGGAGATTACCAGGTTCACCTTGGTGCCCTTGGCCTTCTTGGTGTTGCCGTTGGGCGTCTGCTCGGCGACCTTGCCCTCGTCGACATCGTCGTTGTAGCTTTGGTCGATGGTGCCGACCTCGAGGCCGGCTTCCTTGATCAGCTCGACGGCAGTCTGCTGGTCCTTGCCCAGCACATCGGGCACGGTGACCTGCTCGCCGCCAAAGAGTCCTGTGGCAAAGGCCACCACGATGCCGATGACGGCAACGGCTGCCACCACGGCGGCGATGATCTTGTTCTTGTTGGATTTGGGCTTTTCGACCTCGTAGGAGCCGGTGGAGCCCGAAACCGAGCTACGGGCGGTATTCTGGCCGCTCACGCCCGAGACGGGACGCACCATGGCGCGCGTCTGATCGGAAAGCTCGCGAGTCTTGGTGGCGCCCAGCTCACCGGGGGCACCGATGATGCGCGTGGGCTCCGAGACGTTGACGGCACGGCCCGACAGGTAGCTATTGAGCACCTGACGAAGCTCGTCGGCGGTCTGGAAGCGGTTTGCCGGGTCCTTCTCCATGCACTTGAGGATGATGCGCTCAAGGTCGGCGTCGACACCGGAGTTGATCTGGCTCGGCGGAATAGGCAACTCGTTGACCTGCTTGAGTGCGACCGAGATGGCGTCGTCACCGTCAAAGGGAACGCGGCCGGTGGCGCATTCATACATCACGACGCCCAGCGAGTAGATATCCGAGGTGGGGCCGAGGTCCTGACCACGGGTCTGCTCGGGGCTGACGTAGTGGGCGGTTCCCAGCACGTTGTTGTCTTGCGTGAGGTGGCTGTTCTTGGCGCGCGCGATGCCAAAGTCCATCACCTTGATGTTGCCGTCGGGCAGCACCATGATGTTCTGCGGCTTAATGTCGCGGTGGATGATCTCGTGCTTGTGGGCGACCGAAAGCGCGGAGCTGATCTGCGAGCCGATCTGGGCGACCTTCTTGGGGTCGAGGGCGCCGTGGCTCTTGATGCCGCTCTTAAGGTCGGTGCCGCGCAGGTACTCCATGACGATGTAATAGGTGTCGCCGTCCTTGCCCCAATCGTAGACGCCCACGATATAGGGGGAGGAGAGGCCGGCTGCTGCCTGGGCCTCCTGCTTAAAGCGTGCGGCGAAGGTTGCGTCGCCAGCATACTGCGGCAGCATGATCTTGACGGCTACCGTGCGGTCGAGGACCTGGTCCTGTGCACGGTAGACGGTCGCCATGCCGCCTGTTCCCACCTTATCCTTGAGGAGGTATCTTCCCCCGAGGACCCTCTGTTCCATTCCTGCTCCTAACATAACTATTCGCTCAACGATGTGTGTAGTACCTACGATGTGGCCGCTGGGGCCGTGTGGCGCGTTGCCGCTAACTCTTCGGCCGCGGCGCGCCTCGGGTGTCCGATTCGATCATGGGCTCACGCTCCCTGTGCGGCAAGCGCCGCAGTCAGGACGATACCGGCGATCTTGGCGGCCTTGACGTCATGCTTGTCGAAATCCTCCAAGGCCACCGAGATGGCGACCGTGGGTGAATCGTAAGGTGCAAAGCCAACGAACATCGAGTTGACGTTGGTGCCGCCGGTCTCGGCCGAGCCGGTCTTGCCGGCGACCTTGACGCCGGGGATCTGGGCATCGGTGCCGGTGCCGGACTGGACGACGGCAAGCATGGCCTGCTTGACCTGGTCGGCCGTGGCGGAGCTGACGGCCTGCCCCAGCGAGCGGGACTGCGTGGTCTTGACCACGGTTCCGTCCGGGGCAAGTACCTGGGCTACAAAGTACGGGTCCATGACTACGCCACTGTTAGCGATGGCGGCAGCAATCACGGCGTTTTGCATGACGGTGGTTTGCGGGCCGGGCGTGTGGTCCATGCCGACAGGCTGGCCGGCGCCGGCCCAGGCGGTCTCCCATTCGGTCATGAGCGACGGGTCGGCCATGATGGAGGCCGCGGAGGTCAGGTCCTGGCCGAGCTTTTGGCCGTAGCCAAAGGCGTTGGCAAACTGCACGAGCGTGTTTGCGCCAACTTCGTTTGCCACCTGGCCAAAGACGACGTTGGAGGACACGGCAAAGGCCTGCTGCAGGCTGATGGTGCCGTAGCTCTCGTTGGCATAGTTGGTGACCGGTGCGTTGCCGATGTCCATGGAGCCGGGCGCCTGGTAGGTGCTGGTAAGGCTGGCGGTACCGGTCTCGAGTGCCGCGGAAAGCGTAACGACCTTAAACGTTGAGCCCGGCGTGTACAGCGCGTCCATGGCGCGATTGTACATGGAGCCGTCCTCGCCGCCGCCCGTCTGTAGCAGGGCATCGATGTTGGTGTTGTCGTAGGTGGGCGAGCTGGCACATGCGAGCACCGCGCCGGTACGCGGGTCGATGACCACTACAGCGCCCTTAAAGCCCTTGAGCGCCTGCTCAGCAGCCGTCTGGATGCGCGAGTCGATGGTGAGCTTGGCGGTGTTGCCCGGCTGGGTCTGGCCCGCGAGCGACGCGATGGCGTTGTTCCAGCTAGAGTAGTCCTTAGAACCGGTGAGCGTGTCGTTCATGACGCTCTCGATGGCGGTGGTGCCATACTGCTGGCTCACGTAGCCAACCACGTGCGCTGCCAGGTTACCGTTGGGGTAGGAGCGTACGTAGGTGCCGTCCTCCTGCTGCAGCGACTCGGCCAGCGTCACGCCGTCGGACGTGATGATGGAGCCGCGCTGGATGTACTTGGAGCGGGCGATGGTGTGGTTGTTGGTCGGCATGTCCTGATAGTCCTTGGCCTTAATGACCTGGACATAGGTGAGGTTGCCGATAAGGATGGCGAACAGCGCCGTAAAGGCGAGCACCGCACGGGTTAGACGGTTGGCGAGCGCCACGCGACCGAGCACACCGGATTCAGGCGTGTCGAGCAGGCGACGGCGCATGCGCGAGCCGACGGAATGGCTGCCGCTGCCGTAGGAAGACGAGGTGGCAAAGCGCGTGCCCGTCGGGGCGGCGGCAGATGCGACCTGATCATCGGTGATGGCGGCCATGGTGCCGGTGCCGGTGAGCTCGGCCTCGCGTCCGGTCGCCTCGTCACCGGCGCGCAGCAGGAGCGCGACGATGATAAAGCTCGCCAGCAGCGAGGAGCCGCCCTGGCTCATAAAGGGCAGGGTGACGCCGGTCAGCGGGATCAGGCGGGTAACGCCGCCAACGATCAAGAAGGCCTGGAAGCTGATGGCTGCCGTAAGACCGGTGGCGCTAAAGGCGGCGAGGTCGGATTTAGCGCGGGCAGCTGTGGTGAGGCCACGCACGGCAAAGAGCATAAACAGGATGAGCACGGCGCCGCCGCCCAAAAGGCCCATCTCCTCGCCGATAGCCGAGAAGATAAAGTCGGACTCGACGACAGGGATGTTGTTGGCCATGCCGTTGCCGATGCCAACACCGACCAGACCGCCATCGGCAAGCGAGAAGAGCGACTGGACGATCTGGTAGCCCTGGCCCTGGGCGTCCTTAAACGGATCGAGCCAAACCTGGAAACGCACCTGAACGTGAGACAGGAACTTGTAGGCGCCCACGGCTCCAACAGCTAAGAGCGCAAGGCCGATAACGACATACGAAAAGCGCCCCGTGGCAACGTAGAGCATCAGCAAGAAGATGGTGTAGAACAGCACGGCCGAACCCAGGTCGCGTTCGAAGACGACGACGAGCAGGCACACACCCCACACGGCAAACAGCGGCAGCAGCAGTCGCAGGCGAGGGATCTTAAAGCCCAAGATCTTGCGGTTGGAGATGGAGAGCAGCTCGCGGTTCTCGGCCAGGTAGCCGGCCAGGAACAGGACGATAAAGACCTTGGCGAACTCGCCGGGCTGGATGGTAAAGCCCGCGATGCGAATCCACAGCTTGGAGCCCGAGATCGTGGTGCCGATAAAGATAGGCAGCATCAGCAGAATGATGCCGATGATGCCAAAGGTGTACTTGTAGCGCATGACCACGTCGAGGTTTTTGACCAGTGCAAGCGTTCCCACCATCAGGGCCACCGAGACAAACAGGATGATGAGCTGTGAGATGGCGAGAGCGGGGGCGAGACGCGTCACGAACGTGATGCCGATGCCCGAAAGTATAAATACGATGGGTAGGATGGCGGGGTCGGCGCCGGGCGCCAAGATGCGCACGGCGATATGTGCCGCGGCGAAGGCGGCAAAGAGGCCGATCGGCACGGCGAGCGTCTCAAAGGAGATGGCAGCGCCCGCGGTGAGGACGTACATCGCATACAGCAGGATGACGGGGAACGCCGAGGCGATGAGCAAGAGCAGCTCGGTGTTGCGGCGACTCATAAGCGGCACTCCCTTTCTAATTCTTATCGGAGGCTTCGGCCTCGGCGGACTGTTCGGCGGTTTTCTCGGAATCTGATTCGGAGGTCGATCCCTGATTGGTGTTGTCGCGAATCGTTTGCGCGTCGATCACCTGGCGGGTCTGCTCCTCGTCGATCTGGTGGCGGTACTTGGATATCGTGTCCTGCGCATCGTCGACACTTGTTTGCGGAATGCCCGCCTTGAGGCGGTTTTGCGTGTCTTCGGGCAGGTCGGACAGCTTGATGCTGGTTTCGCTTTCGAGCCAGTGGAGCTTGAGTCCGAGTGGCTTGCCGGGCAGGCCGCGCCAGACGGCGACATTGCCCTGGTAGGTACCCAGGTAGTACGAGCCGGTGACACCCGTGTAGGCCCAGATGCCAGCTGCCAGCACAAAGACGAGGGCCAGAATGGCGGCGATAGTAATGTTGCGGCGACGCACGCGCTGCGCCTCGCGCATAACGCCATCGTCAACCAGGTCAACGACTACTACGGTCACGTTGTCGTGGCCGCCGGCAGCAAGCGCCGCGTCCACTAGGTTGTCGACGCAGATTTGCGCGGTTGAGGACTGCGTGGCGATGTTCTCGATATCGCTATCGGGAATCATGCTCGAAAGGCCGTCGGAGCACAGGATCAGACGGTCGCCTTCCTCGATATGCAGAGTGAAGTGGTCGGCATACATGGCGGGGTCCGAGCCCAGCGCACGGGTGATGACCGAACGGTTGGGGTGGACGCGAGCCTCGTCTGCCGTGATCTCGCCGGCGTCCACGAGCTCCTCCACGTAGGAGTGGTCGCGGGTCACGCGGATGAGCGTGCCCTCGTGGAGCAGGTAGGCGCGCGAGTCGCCCACGTGGGCGATGGCGAGCGTGTCGTTTTCGATATAGGCGCAGGTGGCTGTGCAGCCCATGCCGGGCTTGCCCAGGCCGTTCAGGGCCGCCTCGATTACGGCGGCGTTAGCGGCCTCGACGGCTGCGGCCAAGCGTGCTGCGTCGGCGGACTGCGGGGCCGTTTTGGCAATAGTCTCGACGGCGATAGAAGAGGCTACCTCGCCGGCGGCGTGACCGCCCATGCCGTCGCATACGCAAAAGAGCGGCGACTGCACCAGGTAGGAATCCTCATTGTGCGGGCGCACACAGCCAACGTCGGAGCGGGCGCCCCACATGAGTTGCGTGGTGGTGCCGGCATCATAGGTCGAGTCGGTCTCGATGCGCTCCTCGGTCAGGGGCTCAAAGCTCATGGTCGAGCCGGGGTCTTTGAGCTTGGCCTCAACGGCGGCAACGTCGATCTCGGCTGTGTCACCGGGAGAGACGGTGTCGGTCTCGGTGTTTGATTCGGAATTGTCGGTGTCCGGGGAGTCGGGCTCCTCGGACACGCGGGCGGTCGACTCGTCGTCTTGCGGGCTGACGTCTATAGGCTCGGGCGCCGGCGTAGACGCGGGCGCAACCTCGGATGCCGGGGCTATGGGAAACGCCGGCGCGGCGGGCTCGGGTGCCGCAAACACCGCAGCGCTCTCGTTGATTGCCGCGGCGACGGGCTCTGCAAAGTGAGCCGGCGCCGGGGCTGCTTCGGGCGCTGTGGGCTGTTCCGCAGCATGTGCGCCGATGGGCGCCGCTACGGCATCCTCTTCGTCCTCGTTATCGGCGAGATCCGAAATATCATGCGTTACATGCGAAAGAGGCAGGGAGAACACGGTGTCCTCGGGTTCCACGGGTGCGGAGCCCGCCGGAGCGGCGTGGGCCGGTGCAGCTGCGGCGGCAGCCGGTGCCTCGGTCATGGTTGCGGACTTGTTCTCCTCGTCGATCATCGACGGTTCACCTTCATGACCACGTCGCCAATCTGGACTTCGTCGCCCTCACGCAGCGTCGCGGGCTCCACGAGCTGGCGGCCGTTGACGAGCGTGCCGTTAAGTGAGTTGAGGTCCTCGATGATGAGCGCCGGGCCCTGCAGCGAAAAGCGCGCGTGCGAGGCCGAAACGAACGGTTCGTTGATGCAGATGTCCGAAGATGGCGAGCGACCGACGATGACGGGGCCGAGCATGTCTACGTGAATGCCGCGGATGCCGCGCGGACCCTTGTCCACATCGATCGTCCAGATAGCCGAGTCGCGGCGCTGTCCACGCACAAGTCCCACGCCGGTCTTCATGACGGCGAACAAGAAGATATAGAGCAGGGCGACCAGGACGATGCGGCCTGCAAAAAGGACGATATCGATGTTCATAAGCGACTATCCCCTAAATTCAAAGGTGCTCAGGCCAAACGTCAGCAGATCGCCGTTGCGCAGCGGGCAGCGCGTAATGCGGCGGTTGTTGACGAGCGTGCCGTTGGTGGAATTGAGGTCCTCGATCGACCAATCCGAGCCCGTAAAGGTGAGCTGGGCGTGGCGGCGCGACACGTTGGGGTCGCGCAGGGCAATGTCGGAAACTGAGCGCTCGCGACCGATGGTCACCTGTGCGGAGGTGATGCTATGGCTCTCGCCGCTCACGACGTCGACGAGCTGGGCGAGCGGGCGCTGCGGGGCGCGAGTGCTCGCCATGTTGGAGGCGATGCCGGCTGCGGCGCCTAGGCCCACGGCGGCACCGGTCGCGGCGGCTCCGCCCATGCCGGCAAGCGCGTCGCGCGAGACGGTCTGAGGCACCGGGATGGGTGCGGCGGCGGGGTCGGGGACGCTAGGCGCGAAGGGGTCTGCCACGGCAAGCGGGTCGGGAGCGGCGGCGCGAGGCGTCGGCTGCTGCTGGGGCATGGCGGCGGGGCGCTGCTGCTGCGGGGCAGCAAACTGCTGCTGGTCGGCGCGCGGGGCGCTGGCGGCACGGCTTGCCGCGGAGTTGTTCTGGCCCAGGCCGTTTTGATAGGCGCGCTCTTCTTCGTACAGGCGGCCGAGCGTGGGGGCATCGACGTTCTCGGCAAAGACCGAGAACTTGCCGGCGCGCAGCTGCGGATCGATCATAAAGCGCACGAGGGGTTCGCCGACAAAGACATAGCGGCGCTTTTCGGCCTGCGCCTTCACAAACTCGCGGACCTCGCGCGAAAGCTCGGGGTAGAACGGGGCGAGCATGGGATCGTCGTCGGCGGCGATAAGGATGGTATAGAGTGCCGGCGCCGTGTTGACGCCGTTAATCACCAGAGTCTGATCCTCCATGTCGCGAGCGGCCTGCTTGGCAAGCTTCTTAAAGGAGAACGGGGCACGGGTGGCACCGAAGATGCCGGCCACGTGGTCCTCGAAGATGTTCAGGAAGTTCACGAAAGATCACTCTCCGTATAGGTTCTTTGGTATCCGAGCAAATATAGGCATATCCCAACGATTATAGAGGATAGGGTTCCCGCAACCGCCGCCTTGGCGACGACCGCGGCTGCAAGGCTGGCAATTTCCATATGGTGTGCAAGACAGGACGCCACTGCGCAGCCGATGCCGGTGACAGCGATGGCGGCGATTGCGGCAAGGTTTGAGCCCTGATCGGCACGCTTGGCATGGGCATTGAGCAGCGCAGATGACGCCGCGGCAGTTGCCGCGACCAGCACAAAGGCAGCCCAAAGGAGCGGGTCTCCCAGCGCTGCGGCAACGTTACCGAGCCCCAGCACGCCTCCGGCTGAAAGCGCGACCGTGGCCAGACGGGCAAAAAGCGCGCCCATGCCCGTTGCCGCGGCGGCGCTTGCCGGGCCGAGCCAAAATGACGCGACGCCGGCGGCGACCCCAGCTGCCAGGAAGGTATTGCCGGTCAGACAGCCAAGCGCGAGTGCACAGGTGAGCGCGGCGCTCGCGGCAGCCTCGGTACGACCCCAGGCGATCCACCAACCGGACATGGCGGCGGCAAAGATCACCGCGACGGGCAGCATCGACAGGATGCCCTGCGCCTGCATGGTGGCGTTGGCCATGAGCACCAAAAAGCCCACAGCCGAGATGGCCGAGCCAATCTGGGGGGCCAGGCCAGCCGCCGCTCCGATCGCGATAGCCGCAATGACCAGGCCGGGAAGCGCCGCGACCCCGGCCGTTTGCATCAGCAAAAAGCTAAAGGTGCCGCACGTTAGCGCCGAGATAGTGCGCATGGTGTAGTCGCGCGCATGGCTCCAGCGCGTGCCCGCCCAGCCGAGTGCGGGGTCGACCTCGATGGCGTCGTCCTCGTAGTGCGACGGCTCGATATCGTCGAGCTCCTGCTCGTCATCCGAAAGCTCGCCAACCATTTGCTCCAGGCTGCGACGGCCTTCGCGCACGCTGCCCAGACCGGCAAGGAGCTGGTCGCAAAATGCCTCGATGCTGTTGGGGCGGTCCTGCGGCATGGGGGAGATCGCGCTCATGAGCGCGATCTCGGCTCCCGGGGGAAAGTGTGGTATCAGCTCGCTGGGATAGGTGGCGCCGCCGATGATGCGGCCGAGCGAGTCGGCGGGCGTGGCCGCCATAAAGGGAGCGCTGCCGCACAGGCCCTCGTAGATCACACAGGCGAGGGCAAAGACATCGGCGCGCTCGTCGACCGTGCCGGTCTCGATATCGAGCTGCTCGGGCGGCATGTAGCCGATGGTGCCGCCGCGCGAGCCGCCAAAGCCACCGGCGGACGACAGTCGCGCCATGCCAAAGTCGGTGAGCTTTACATTGCCCGAGTGGTCGATGAGCACGTTGGCGGGCTTAATGTCCAGGTGGAGTACGCCATTACTATGGGCGAAGGTGAGCGCCTGGCCCAGGGCATCGGCAATGGCCGCGGCCTCGTCAAAGGTAAGTGAGTGGCCGTCCACGCGGTGCAAAAACTCGGCCAGCGACATGCCATCGACATATTCCATAACCAGGTAGGCATAGGCTGTGTCATGCGTAAAGTCGATGACCTGCACGATGTTGGGATGTTGAAGCATGGCGGCAGTGTGCGCCTCGCGCAGGACATCCATGATGTCGCTGGCGGGCATGCCGGCACCGTTGATAAGGGGGATGCGCTTAATGGCGACGCGGCGGCGCAGATGCGTGTCGCGGCAGATCTCGATGGAGCCAAAACCGCCGGTCGCAAGTGTCTCGAGCGGCTGGTACCGCTTGAGCAGCTCGCGAGAGCTGGTGCCCTCCAAGGGAACGTCCGGCGAGAACCGGGCGGTATGTTGCGAGAAAAGCGGCATGGCCAACCCTCGTGCGTTTAAAGTTCGTTTGCGAGCGGCGGGCGTGGGGCCGAGCCATTCGCGGTGGCATAGATGCTGCTAGTGTAGCACGCGCAGGTGGGCGACATTCAATTTAAGCTCCGTCTGGGGTCTGGACCTTGCGTCCGGCCTAGCGCTTCTTCTTGTTCTTCTTCTGCTTGCGCTGCTTGCCCTTGGTCTCCTGGGGCTTGTCGCCCTGCTTGGCCTCGGCGGCGGCCTTCTCGGCCTTCATCTTCTTGCGTTTGGTCTCGATGCGGAGTTTTTTGTTGATGCGCGCCTTGAGGAAGGGGCCAAACTGCTCGGCATCGCCGCGAACAAAGGTGTCCTTGGGGATCGTCACGCCCTGGTCGGCGAACATGGCCACAAAGATGCGCTCGCCGTCGAGTACGTGGTCGAGCTTCTCAAACGGGAAGAACTGCGACTTGCCGCTCTTGCCCCAGACCATCAGGCCGTCCTCGTTGGCGGCGACGCGGCGGTAGCGGCCGCCCATGGACTCGTCGGCCTCGACGGCATCGATAAAGTCGCGGGCGAGCGTGTGGTGGAGGTTCTTGCTCCACCAGGCCAAAAAGGCGCCGAACACGATCAGCACGACGCCGAACTTGATCCAGCTGCCGCCGGCCACCAGCATGCCGATGCCGATGAGCACGGCAATCGCGGCGGCGACGTACAGGGAGCCACGGCGCCTGGGCGAGGCGACCAGGCGGGCGAAGTCGGTGACCAGGTCGTTTTCGTACTGGTACTCGTTGAGGTACAGGATGCCGTCATCGGCTGCGGCCTGCTCCTCGAGCGCGACCTCGACCTGGTCGGCTGCTTCGGAGGGAACGAGGTTGCTCTCTGCGTCTGCCATGCTCTTTGGACTCCTATCGCGGCGGGCTCGCCGTACGGGTTATTATGGAATGCAGTATGCCGTGCGACCGCATGGCCGCCGCGGCAACAAGACTCAGTATACCCGGGGGAGCACCCATGGAATCGTTGTACCGAAAGTATCGCCCGCTCACCTTCGACTCCGTGGTGGGCCAGCAGCATATCGTCTCGACGCTCGAGCACGCCATCACCGAGGGGCGCCTGTCCCACGCCTACCTGTTCTGCGGACCGCGCGGCACGGGCAAGACCACCATGGCGCGCATTCTGGCCAAGGCGCTGCTGTGCCGTAATGCCGAGGCAGCGCGCGCCGAGGGTGCAAGCGGCTGCATGCCCGACGGCACCTGTGAGGAATGCGAGCTCATCGCCGAGGGCAACCACCCCGATGTTTACGAGCTCGATGCCGCAAGCCGTACCGGCGTGGACAACGTGCGCGAGGAAATCATCAACTCCGTCAACTTTGCCCCGGTGCGCGGCAAGTACAAGATCTATATCATCGACGAGGTCCACATGCTCACGACGGCGGCGTTCAACGCGCTGCTCAAGACGCTTGAGGAGCCGCCGGCGCACGTGATCTTTGTGCTGTGCACCACCGACCCGCAAAAGATTCTGGAGACCATCCTCTCGCGCTGCCAGCGCTTCGATTTCCACCGCATCGGCAACGAGGATATCGAGCATCGCCTGTCCTACGTGTGCGAGCAGGAGGGCTTCGATTACGACGACGAGGCGCTGGCTATCGTGGCGCGCCATGCAAAGGGCGGCATGCGCGACGCGTTGTCCACGCTGGAGCAGCTGAGCGTCTTTGGCAACGGCGCCGTGCATGCGGACGATGCCCGCTCGCTTTTGGGCGAGGTTTCGGACCAGATTTTGGGCGAGTTTGCCCGCGCCATTGCCGATCGCGATGTTGCCGAGCTGTATGGGCTTATTCGCGCGCAGGTCGAGGAAGGTAACGATCTGCTGGAGCTGACGCGCGACCTGGTGGCGCACGTGCGCGACGTGTATGTTGCCTGCGTTACCGGTGCCCGTGCCGAGTTGTTTGAGGGCGGCTCCGAGCAGGCCGAGGCGCTTGCTGCCGAGGCCGCTGCCTTTGGCGAGCATCCTGCCGACCGCCTGGCTCGTGTGCTGACAGTGCTCGACGATGCCGCACTGGAGATGAGGGGCGCGAGCGACGTGCGCCTGGTGCTCGAGATTGCCTGCACGCGTCTGGCGCGTCCCGAGGCTGATTTAACGATTGAGGCATTGGCCGAGCGCGTGGCACGCCTGGAGGCCATGGTTGCCAACGCCGCCGTGCCGGCGAGCGTGGCTGCTGTTCAGGCCGCCGCGCCTGCAGCATCCGTACCCGCTGCTGCCCAACAGCCGACGCTCATTTCGGGCGCCCGCGCTGCCGCCCCGGCGGCATCCGCTGCCCCCGCTGCTACGTCCGCGCGCCAGGGCGGTATGCCTTGGGACCGTGGTGCTGCTGTTCCGGCTGCCCAGCCTTCGCCCCGTTCTGCGTCCGTGTCAGCTTCCAAGCCTGCAGCGCCTGCACCTCAGCCTGCGCCTGCACCTCAGCCTGCGCCGGCTCCGACGCCTCAGCCCGTTGCGGCCCCCGCGCCTGCCATAGCTCCGGCACCTAAGCCCCAGTCCAACAATGCCGCCCAGGTTGCCGTCGCCGGTGCTGCCGAGACGCCCGCGGTCGAGGATGCCGGAGAGCTGCAGCGCAAATGGGCCGAGGTTGTCGAGCGTGTCAAGGCGCGTCAGGCTTCCTACGCAGGGCTTTTGCTCAACGCCCGCGCCACGGCCGACGACGGCTCCAAGCTCACGGTCTCGTTCCCCGCGGGTTCGACTTTTGCCATTAAGATGCTCGGTCGCGCCGATACGCAGTCGGTGGTCCTGCCGACGGTCTGCGCGGTCTTCGGTCGTCGTACCGTCGACTATGTCCTGGATGGGGGTGGCACGCCGGCTCCTCAACATGAGGAGCATTCTCCATCTGCACGGGCTGCGGCATCTGCGGACCCGCAACCCGTGTCCTCGGCGGCCCCTGTATCCTCGAGCGCCAGCGCACCGCAGCAGCAAACGGCACCGGTAGCGGCATCGACCCCGTCGGCGCCTAAGCCCGCGGCGCCCAAACCGGCTGCTCCGACACCCGCGCCCAAGCCCGTCTCGCCCGCGCCCAAGTCGTCTGACCTGGGCAAAGCCCCCTGGCTACGCTCCGACAACCCCGCCGGCGCTCCTGCCACGGGTAAGCTCCCGACTGAGCCCGCACCTCGTGCGCCCGAGCGCTCGGCTGCCCCCAAGGCTCAGCCTGTCGCGCAGTCCGCGCCGTGGGAATCCGAGCAGGTACCCTACGACGACGCCATGGTCGGCGGCTTTGCTGCCGATGCTGGCGGGGACGATCTTCCTCCGTTCGACGTGCCGGGTGCGGCGTCCGCGCCCAAGTCCGCTGCAACTGCCCCCAAAGAGGAGGGCGCTCCTGCAGCTCCCTGGGAGTCCAACCCCGGTGCGGGCAGCCCCTTCGGCCATCAGGGTGCAGCCCCGAGCATCCCGCAGACCGAGGACGAGGCCAAAGCCCTCATCCGCAGCGTCTTCGGCCAGTCCACCATCTTCAAACCGGTGGAGTAACCGTGCGGGCGGGTATGCTGCTCAAGAAGAGATCTCTTTGCCCGGGCGCATCTGTATTTCGGACATGTGCAACGCGGTGCCGCGTATCTCGCATTCGAGCAGACAGGTACGTGACGGTCGGCCTAGGATGCTGAGGTCGATACGATACGTCGCATGGCTGTCCGTGTGCTCGACTTGCTCGGCGTTGACGGTTGCTCCGATTGTCAAGAAAGCGCCTAGTTCGGCATCGACAATCTTGGAGTCCTTTATCTTGACCTTGAACTCTTGGTAGAGGGACGGGCTGTTGTAGTAAATGGTTCGAGTTCCGTCGGTGCACTCATCGGTCGCTTCCCATTTGACGACGGGCTGGTCCGAGCTGGCTATCAGCAGTTCTGCTCCAAAGGCTATAGCATGGGTGATGACAACCAGTAATGCCCAGCCGACAAAGAGATAGAGAACCACATATGCAACGGGGTGTTTTGAGCGGATGTTTTGGAGCGCGTTGGGGGCATTCATGGGGCACCTCCAAATTACTATCTATGGCAATCAAATTATACCCTGCCGCCATGTGCGCCGCCTCGAGCAGCGGTTCGGCATTTTGTTATCTAGCTGGATGCAGAAAATGTCGGATTCCGGCTCTACAAGATTTAGCTTTCAATATTATGCAGATGCGAATTATTCAACTTCGCATAATCTTTGGGTGCGGTTTGCACTCCAGGACATGTATATCGACTGAGGTAGCGTGTCCGCCCCGCTTGCTTGCCCCGCGCCGTGGTACGATTTTTGAGTTTGAAAGTCCCGCCGCGCTCCGGCTGCCCTTGCAGCTCGGCGTGCGGCCGCACGTAAAGGAGCCATCATGGCCGGTATGAACATGCAGCAGATGATGAAGCAGGCCCGCAAGATGCAGGAGCAGCTTGCCGCCGCACAGGAGAATCTTAAGTCCCAGACCGTCGACGCCTCTGCCGGCGGCGGCATGGTCAAGGTGACCGTTAACGGCGAGATGGAGCTCGTCAACCTCACCATCGATCCCGATGCGCTCGATCCCGAGGACGTCGATATGCTGCAGGACATGATCATGGCTGCCGTCAACGAGGCCGTCCGCGGTGTCAACGAGCTCGCCAACAAGCAGATGGGCGCCATCACCGGCGGCCTCAACATCCCGGGCATGCCGTTCTAAGACGCGCATATATATGAGTGCCAACCATAGTCTGCAAAAACTGCTCGATGAGCTGGGCCGCCTGCCGGGCATTGGTCCCAAGTCGGCCCAGCGCATCGCCTACTACCTGCTCGAGGCCGACGCCGAGGAGGCGCGCCGCCTGGCCGAGGCCATCCTGGAGGTCAAGCAGGAGGTCCACTTTTGCAGCCGTTGCTTTAACTACGCCACGGCCGACGAGTGCTCTATCTGCCAGGACCCGATGCGCGATACCACTCGCATTTGCGTGGTGGGCGAGCCGCGCGACGTCCAGGCGATCGAGCGCACGGGCAGCTACCACGGCCTCTACCACGTATTGGGCGGCGTGATCAGTCCCATGGACAAGATTGGCCCCGAGCAGCTGCACATTCGAGAGCTGCTGGCACGCTTGGGCCACGAGGACATCCACGAGGTCATCATCGCCACCAACCCCAATATTGAGGGCGAGACCACGGCGAGCTACCTGGCCCGCACTATCAAGCCGCTGGGCGTCGAGGTATCGCGTCTGGCAAGCGGCCTTCCCGTGGGCGGCGACCTGGAGTATGCCGACGAGCTTACGCTTGGCCGCGCCATAGAGGCCCGTCGCGCGATTTAGGTGGCGAGCCTGCTCCTGCCGTATGTTTTCCTCGCGACGCACGGGGTAGTCATAATTTCCCCGTGCGACTGTGAGTTTGTTGTGCAACAAAGATGCTTCGTATCCGCTTATCGCATGGATGCTTCCGCTCGCATCCTTAATTTGCCCATTCGTTGCGCAACCTTTTGAGTTCGCTGATACACTCAAATATGGATTTGAATGAATGCGCCGCTCCCAAGCGGCGTGTTTTTGTTGGAGGAGAACGCATGCGGCCCGGTGGCACTCAGACAAAGCGCGGCGCCGCGGTGCGCATGCGGCGCCGACTGGGCTTGGCGCCGCGGGCGTACGCACTGCTGTCTTGCTCGCTGGTGCTGGTCATAGCTGGCGTTTCTGCCTATGGCATGACCGTGCCGTCCATGATGCAGGCGCATGCCGCACGCGAACCGCGCGTGGGGCATGAGGTCAAAAGTGATTTGGGTACCACGACTGGATATGCTTGGGCAAGTGTGGTCGCGCATATTGTGTTTGGCACCGACGATGCGGACGGCGCCGAGGCCCCGGACAACGAAGTCACGCTTGCCAATGGCAAAACTATCGTGCTCACCAACACCAAGATCATCGATCGGTTGTCCAACAATAGCGTGGCGGCAACGGTGAATAAGGTCGAGCAGCAAAAGGAGCAGGACGCCCAGCAGTCCGGAAAGCCCGGTAGCTCGGATACTTCTGGCTCCGGCTCGGATTCATCGAGTTCGGGCGGCGGCTCTGGGTCGGGTTCCTCTACCGGAGGGTCTGGAAACGGCGGCTCGACGGGCGGCAACACTGACAACGATGCAAACTCCGGTGGCCTTTCCGCTGCTGAAGAAGAGAGCATTCACAGTTGGCTTGTGACCAAGTACAACATGCTCGACGGCTATGTTTCTCGTGCCAATGACGTGGTCTCGACCTATAACTCTACGGGAGATCCCAGGCCGTGCGACAGCCTGGTCGGGGAGATGTTTGTCATTCGAGCCGAGTTCGGTCGTCAGACATTCTCGCCCCGGTCAAAGTGGTATCAGCAGTATGCCAATCTGTGGGGCTGTTACACCAACCTGTGTCAATGGGTCGGCCATTACGGCGATGATGACGTCGCGCTCGGTAACTTCAACAATAACGTGGCGGCGCTTGCCCTATGATGACCGATCTTGCATCCACCACACCACAATCGCTCGGTCGCGATCCCATGGTCGGCCTGCGCCTGGCGCGTGTCGACGGGTTTGAGCCGGCCATTGCGCTCGGTCAGGACGAACTGCCCGCCTATCTGCGTCGTTTTACGATGCTGTTTGCCGACGATGCCACCATGCGCCGTGGCGGTATCGGCCGCGTGACGCGTGCCGTCAACGCCCAAGGCGAGGCCGTGGCACTCAAGCAGCTCATCTTGCCGACGCGCGATGAGTTTGATGACGATGCCGCTCACGAGGCGCTGGTCGCCAAGTTCAAGGCGGCGTTTCGCGAGGAATACGAATGCCATCGCGCCCTTTCGGGCCTTAAGGGCTTTCCCCGCCTCTATGGCTGGGGCGAGGTCGACGGTGTGCCTGCAATTGTCATGGAATGGGTCGAGGGCGAGACGCTTGCCCGCTTGCGTTCGCGACTTGCCGTGGACGATGCCGGACGCCTGTCGCCGCTTGTGGCGGCGCGTCTGGGTCGCGACCTGTTCGATCTGCTCTGCCGTATGAGTCTGGTGGGCGAGGGCTTTGTCCATCGCGATATCTCGCCCGCTAATATTATGGTGCGCACGGCGCGTCTACCGCTTGACCGGCAGCTTGCCGAGGGCACCTTTGACCTGTGCCTGATCGACTTTGGTTCGTCGCTGGCGCTTGAGCCTGCGTCGGCCGTGGCCGGTACCGGCGGCAAGGCGTCGTTTACGGAGCGTTATGCCACGCTGCGTCGCGCGACGGTGGCCTACGCTCCGCCCGAGATGCTCACCGACGATATTCCCGACCTGCGCGCTTTGCGTATGTCGCCGGCGATTGACGTCTATGCCGCGGCAAGCACGGTTTACGAGCTCATTGCCGGCGTCGTGCCATACGAAGCCGCGCCGAGCACTTCGGGCACCTCGGGTTCGCGCAAAAAGACGCGTGACATCGCCAGCCCCTACCGTCTCAAGATGGACACGCGGCCCGACTATCCCATTGGTGCCCATGCGCCCGGTTGTGATTTGACTCAGCTGCTTCGTCGTGAGCCCGATGTGGCGCTCGCCGCGGCCGAGCAGGCCCAGCAGCTAGGGCTTGAGCCGGATTCCGAAGAGCTACGCGATGCGCTGGCGTTTGTCGATGCCCAGCTGTTCGACGTGATGATGGCCTGTCTGTCCAGTCATCAAAAAGATCGTCCCGAGCCGGCGGCGGTCGAGGCGGCGCTCTCGGCGTTTTGTGACCACTATGCGCAAAATGTCGGTCGTTCGCTCCGCGGCGAGCCGCTCACGCCGTGCCCCATGGATGCGTCTGGCCGCGCGGTTCGTCGCGCGCTGATGGTCGGCGCGACGGTCGTCTGTGGCGTGGTTTGGGCTGTGGTCGTGGTTTCGGCCGCGCTGCTGGCGTCGGGCGCTCGCGTGACGGCGACTTTGGGATCGCTCGTGTGGTCTGGGTCGCTACCGGGTATTATTGCCGCACTGGCGTTGGCGCTGCCAGGCATAGCCGGCGTTGCCGCGGGGGCACTTGCGCGCAATCGGCGCTCGGGGTTCCTGCAGGGTGTGCTTGCGCTTTCTGCCTGCGAGGTTCCGGTGCTGGTTGTGGCTGCATGTAGCGTATTTTCCCAACGCGCCGTGATGGGCGGCCTTGTTGCCGCTCTGGTTGCAACCTATACGCTTACGTGGTTTTTGCTTGCGATGGGCTTTGCCTTTGAACTTCCCGTTTCGGCACCGCGACGCACAAAAGCCCAGATGGCGACTCCGCTTGCCGGTGGAGCCGCAGCTGCCCGTACTTTTGGCGGACCTGTCGAAGTATCGTCCGATTCTATTTCTACGACCAAGGAGGCCTAGGTCATGGCATCTCAAGTTGAGCTCACCCCATGCGGGGCCATGTTTGACATCTTTAAGCGCGCAGCGCATCTGAGCCATATCGAGCTGTGCGGCTTGGTGCTTTCGTCCCGTCCGCTTGCTGACGGCCGCAGCCCGCAGAGCCGAGCCGCCGATCGCTCTTGGGTTTCCCGCTTTATCGTTCGCGCGCCGGTCGGCACGCTTCAGCAGCGCTACTTTGCCGAATACGGTACCTCGGCTGCGCGTATTATGTCACAACTGGCTCTGCGCCAGCGCAATCCCATGGACTCCACGGCTGTGATCAATATGGTGTGCGGTCCTGCAGGTGAACCGATGGTACGCGCGCTCGAAGAGTGCCACCAGGACACGAATCTCTATCGCAACGCGCTCGATCGCCTGTCCCAGGCGGCGGAACTCATGCCCGCCGAGCGCGCCGAGGCCGTGCTGGTGCTGTTTGTCGCCGTCGGTTGTTCGGCGGATGTGCGGTCCTCGGTGAACTATGCCATCGACTACGCGCACGCGACCTGTGGCGGAGGAACATCCACGCCGCGTTCGCTTGGCATGTCGATGACCGCAGGCGAGCGCGAACCCGCCCCGGCGCACCCCTTGGGCTTGCTGCGCGTACAAAACAGTTTTGTCGTGAGCGCCCCGCGCTGGATTCAGCCGAGCGAGCAGGGTGTTGAGATTGGCGCGCTGGCCACTGGTGAGGGCGATATTACCGACGTCGGCGACGATGTCTCGGCCCGCCATGCTCATATCTGGTGCGATGCTCAAAATATCTGGCACGTCGAGGACTTGTCGTCCACCAACGGAACCGTGGTGGTAAACGGGGCCACGCGCGTCTGCATTCAGGTCGAGCCCGGCCGTTCCGCCCAACTCAATCCCGGCGACGAGCTCAAGCTCGGCGAATCCACTACCTACGCCATCCTCTTCGGTGCTCTCTAGCCGGCAGATAGGGACGTTTCTTTTCTGCCGGCACTTGGGGACACTCCTCGGCGCGCCAGAGCCAGTCGCCCGGGGATGGAAGGGCCATTTTGGCCCTTGGCGGTCAGTCGGGGCGAAACTAGAAGATCTTTCCGATTCGCGGCTGTTCATGCTTGTAGAGCATCTAAAACAATAGGATGTTATTCTGGAATATGCCGGGTGCGTGAACTTGCCTGTCTTAGCCTTAATAAGGTATAGGGGAGTTTGGCTCAGGGGTTCCGTCTTGTTCTTCAGCGCAGTATTGTGGGACAGATTTGCTGAGATTGGCGCCTTACACCGCAGAGCGCACGGAAGGCTCTCGATTTGTGTTCTGGCCCCAGAATACAGGGCCTGATACTTACCAACTGTGGCATGGATGTAACATCTGTAGAAATCAACCCTTTTGTTGTCGACCTTTGTAAGAAAAACACTGCCATCAACTCTTTGGATGACGAAACTAGGGTGCTTGAGGGGAGCCTTTACTCCCCTCTGAGAGATGACTCATGTTTTTCGCTTGTCGTTGTGAATCCTCCGTTACTGCCGATTCCGGATGAGATTCCTTATCCCTTCGTTTGAGATGGAGGACAATCGGGTCTGGATAAAACACTTCGTATTCTTAAGGATGGCGATACGCATTTAGAGAAAAACGGTAAATACTGCTAATAGGGGTGACGACGATGGTGCAGGGGCGACCCGCGATGCTCTCATCAATACGTCGGATACTTGGGAAATCAGGTCTAGATGCATGTATGATGATGCTGTGTGGCTATTCAATTAATCCGCGTTCCGAATGGGTGCAGGGTATAGCTGCGACATCGTATGCTTTTGACCCGGCGCGATACTCAGATATTTCTGAGGCGGTTGACGAAGTTTATACGCACTATGCCGCGCAAGGCGTTTCGGAAGTTTGCACATCTACGTTACGGGCTTAGGTTTCTTCAAGCGAGCAGGCCGGTTGCGTTATTTCGAGCGATTTTTCTAGTCTAGACGACAAAAGGCAAAGGATTTGATGGGTATAAAACGCGGACGTTTGTGGGCGGATGCTCAAATCTATTGTGGCAATCGGGCGGTTGAAAAAGATATTTCAACCGCCCGATTGCCAGGTTCGTCGGAGGAGATGTCCGATTCCGACTCTCTTGTAGGAAGAGCTTGAGATCGTATTGGCCCAAGGCAATCTTAAAGCAGTCTCATTGGCAAATCTTCGCTCCTGTTGTGTTGAGGTGTAAGGTATCAGTGATTGATGTTTTGTGGCGGGTAGATTGGGGCCTTCCTTGATTCGATGCGTTCTCTCGAGGTTCATCAGAGCAAAAGGGGCTTTCGTCTTCATTGCTATCACGGTGATTGGAACCGCTCTCTCCTATGCCATGCCATACGTGAACGGGAAATTCTTAGATTTTCTTCTCGGTAACCGCAGCGAAAGAGACGCCGTACTCTTCGCGCTCCTGGTTGCGTCAATAGGAGTTTTCTCCACCCTCTTTACTTATTTTGCAGGAACACTTTCCATTCGCATAACCACGAGACTTTCCTTTGATCTTCTCAGGGAGGCCGTCTTGCGTTTTGAAAGAGACGATTACTTGGTGAGTCGGACCATCGATCCAGCCTATACAACGCAACGGATTATTTCCGACTCCAGCGTGGTCTCATCCTTCGTTTTGGCGAATTTTATCAGTGCGCCGCTGTCCATTGTAGCCATTCCCATCGTATTGCTTATCATATGGTCAATTGATTCAACTCTCGCGGTGTTTTCCATCATTCTCCTCATCGTGTATTTCTGTGTAATTACTGGGTTGAGGAAACTTTTGTATAGGGTCACGTATGAGAAGAAAGAGGCGGACAGCGCCTTTTACGCCGCAATTGCATCGCAGCTTAATCAGATTCTCAACATTCAACTGACATCTTCGTACGGCAAGAGCGAACAAGCGCTCGACGCTGGGTTTAAGAGCTATTTTCCCAAAGTTTTGCGCTCCGGAAAGCTATCATATTCTCTGACATCGCTCGATGGTCTTTTCGCAGCGTTGTTTCAAGCGGTGATACTTGTTGTTTCCGGAGTACGAATCATTAACGGAACTATGTCAATAGGCGAGTACACTATCATCGGTACATACTTCGCGGTTCTCTTTAAGACTTTGAAAAGTATGATGTCATTGTTCAAATCCTATCAAGATGCCAAAGCATCATGGGATAGGACGGCTATCGCGACGAGAGAAAAGGAGAGATCGGGGTGGAATCGGACCGATTTAGCTAAACTCGATGAAATAAATGACATTTCGGTATCTGATTTGGAATTCTCGGTTGCCCTTCCAGACGGATCTGTCCGAGAGGTCCTCGGCGGGTTTTCTTTCAAGTTTTCCGGTCCTGGTACATATTGCATAGTTGGGGAAAACGGAAGAGGCAAGACGTCACTTCTTTACTTGATGCTCGGGCTATACTCATCGAAAGGCAAAGTAAAATACAACGGCGTGCCAATCGAAGAATGCGACTTGGATTACATACGTGCGAGAGAGATATCGTGCTGCCCACAGTCGTGCTTCGCGCCGGACGAAACGGTGAAAGAGCTGTTAGAGTATTTCGACACGCCCTTTTCTTCCTATCACCGGGGTGTAGATGGCCTACTTTCGCTGGAAAACAGCGTGAAGGAGTTGCTCGGGAAACGTTGCTCCGCGCTTTCGGGCGGTGAGCTGCGCCGAGTGTACTTATGGTCGGCGATTTCACGCAAGTCGTCAGTTTTGGTACTCGACGAGCCCACGACTGGGTTAGACGCTGTAAGCCGCGCCGAGCTTGCGGCCTATGTTAAGCGCAACAAGCAAAGCCAGCTGATCATCGTTGTCTCTCACGATGACGAGATGGTCGGCGCGGTAGAAGGGGTAGTGGATTTAGGCAGCATGTACCAGGGTAAATGATGACAAGTGTAGTGCTACCCAACTGGCAGAGATAACAAAAAGGCGATGCAGATGCACGTAGCATTCAGGCGGTTCGGACTCGGTGCCTTCACGCCATCGCAACGCTTTCAGATATAGTTCTCGTTCTCTTACTAAAGGAAACTTTAGTCTACGTCATCTTGTCGAGACAGAGGTGAAGCGAAGTGTTGTCGCGACGTATCTTATTCCAGGTGGCTCAGTATCAGCGTGAGAATCGCACCAAAGTGTACTTACGATTCTCGTGTCCCACGGACAACATGAGCTGAGCATTGAGGTTCCACCCTTTGCTGCAACTACACGGGGTTGGACGGCAATGAATATGCCGGGCCGCATACCACGCGCAGCGGGGGTCTATGTCCCAGTATGTTGCCTACAGCAGCCTCGATGTCCACGCACACATCATCTCTGCCTTCGCGTTCAATCCATTTGCCGGAGAGTGCGAGGGTTGCCAGGCCGTAGAATTCGAGCCGAACAAATGAAATGCGGTATCAGCGCATAGGATTAAACTGACGATTGCTTTGCACTGAGAATACGCTTGGAAAGCCGCTATGGGTGGCGGCCCGGGTTAAATAGAGAAGCCCGTCCGATCACTTTCATGTGGCGAACGGTCGGGCTTCTTATTCCACTTGCCAATGCTCGGCTCATATTGGAAGAAAGCTACGCTAATGTTTGCGTGACACTCCTATTTTCTCCGAAGAAAGAGTCGGATAATGAAGAATAGAATTAAAAAAGGTGCCAGATATAACGCAAGTATAAAGGCTAATCCAACGAGACCTTGCAATAATGGCATAACTCCTCCCAGACACGAGATTTTGGTATTTGTTCCCATCTTATTCTGAATTGGACCAAATAGTTCCTAGCCACAAAACTACTCGTCAACTGGATCGCACCAATCTGCTGGCAAAACACAGCTTGATTCTTTATCGACATAGCACCAATCCGCAACAGGGCACTCGGCGATGTCGTAAAAATTGCATATATCAACTCCAAGACAACAAGGCTCAACGGGAGGATGTTCATTTGAACCAACAGGATGGATATGCTTCATAACAGCTCCTCACCTTAATCCAATTAGAGACTACGTTTGATCAATGCCACAGTGATCTACAACGCAGATGCTGCCGCCATCCATGTCATAGTCGCAGTAATCGTATGCACCACAGCCATCTGCTTTATCATAAACAGTACAGATGTCAGTAATGCCCAAGAGGCAGTCAAAAGACATCGGCTTCACGCCTGCCTCGTCGCCACTTCCTGGATTAATCGGATGAATATGCTTCACGACTACCTCCCTTTGAGTGCAGAAAAACCTCAATATTGTGTATAACAAACCAAGATGTCTAGTTCACCATATTTCTAGAATGGTTTCGGCGAATGTAGCAATAAGCTTCGCAGACGGTAATCAGAAGAACGAACACCTCCACAATGGTGACAGCAATGCGCTGAACCGCTTATTCCGATACAGTAGCTTCTCGTTGATTTTTCTCCTGCGAAGATGAGTGGCGGGAAATAAGGTCAAAAGCCATCTCGTAGCACATTTTTCTATATTCACATGATGCAGGGTGTAGACTCTTGGGCAAGTAGCCGTGCTCGTCTGCAGCCTCCCAGCTACAGCCCCCACCACAGAAAGACCGAGCCCAACAGTCCGTACAGTCAATTCTTTTTTCGACACCCTGACTCCAGTTTTCAATATACCTAGTTTCGTCAATTCCGGTGACGATGTTGCCCATTTTGAATCGCATCATCCCGACAAACCTGTGACAGGGGTATACGTCCCCTTCGGGAGTCACGGAAATAAAACGCCTGCCAGCCCCGCATCCGACAAAGGCGATCCTGTTGCTCATAATCAAATCAACTGCAGTTTTCAATGTTCTAAACAAGGGCTTTTCCCCTTGATCAATCTGTTTGAGATATTGATCCGCCAAATCTATTAGGCCCGCCCTGATTTTGTTTAATGAGTGTTCGTCGAGTTTGATATTCTCATCGAATGAGCTCACGGGCGAGAAGTAAATCCTTCTGAAGCCCATCTCTTTAAACTGAAGATAGTCTTCAACAAGGTTACAGTTATTATTTGTTAAGGTCGCTCTTGCGCCGAAGGGGAACGACTCGGAAAAACGACGAACGTTTTTGTCGATATCGGAGAAAGAGCCGCCTCCCGTCTTGTACGGGCGCGATGCATCGTGCTTGCATCCTGTACCATCGAGACTAATCAGAACAGAAAACCCGTGCTCCTTGAAAGAATTCACAGCAGTGTCATTCAAAAGCGTTCCGTTGGTCGTAATAGAATAGGTAAAGTTTCTATTGGGGTATATTCTTTTTGAATAGTCGACCGTTTTCCATATCAGCGGCTCGTTAATCATGGGTTCCCCACCAAAAAAGACGATCGCAAGCGTTTCGTTTTCCGATGAACTTGCGACGAGGTAGTCGACCGCCTTGAAGGCTATCTCGTCTGTCATCAGCAGAGGAGACGTTCCATAATCTCCTTTACCGGCAAAACAGTAACTACAACCAAGGTTGCATGCATGTGAAACGTGGAGTTCGATGGATCTAAGTTTTCGAGGCGTGTCTTTTGTTAAGAAAGTCCGCTCAGACAATCGTTGATACTCATCAATGTCGTCTTCAAGTTCTGCTATGGTCGTTTGGTCGTAGCCTTTCGCAGCAAGTGACTTTGTTAGCAACTTCGAGTTGACCGTTCTTCCCGATGCTTCAAATATGCGAAGCGCATCTTCTGATGCTTGGTCAACCTGAAAGCAATTGCGAGTGACCTCATCGAAGCAGTAACGACGATCACTTACTGAGAAAAAATGCATACGTTCCTCAATTTCATGCTGGACTGGCACTAACCTTGTTTATTGTTGCGCAGCTATAAAAAACCACCAGCGGGGATTCGGTGTGCGGCCCAATCGGACTCCCAAAAGGTTCTATTTGAGACTGGCAAGCTTTGTGTTGTTGGCACTTCGACAGCGCTCTTTATTCCAACATGGAGCCTCGCAGTTTGAGTCGACTTGCCTCTGGAAGGTCCGATCTTAACTTGATTTAGGATGAAAACAGATTACAGGCGCGCTCCTCTAGAAAGAAAGGAAACCAATCGCCGCCTTTCACCAGGAAAGTTTTTATAGCCCACCTCGAGCAAAATGAAAGATGCGAGAGCGATTGGGGAACAACGCGAATCTCCCCTTTTGGGTGGGAGCGAGCCTTCAGCCACCGGCGAACGACTCGCCCTGGTCAGAATCTGGAAGTGGTGCCGGGCCGCTTGGGCCTCCCCGGTGACTTCGTGGGGCTTACCTGCCTGACGTCGAGGAGTACATCCGCAAGATTCGTTCCCTATGCCGTTTGCTCTCACGCCCGCCTTAGTTCCAAGTCGGGCGAGCCGCCGCGCTCATGCGACCCGTGGCGGCGACACGTCGACGCCGCGCTCGCTGAGCACATCTTCGGTCGCGGGCGAGCACGAGGTCGCGCCGGCGCATCCGCTGGGACTGCTGTGCGTGCAAAACGGCTACGTGGTGAGCGTCCCGCGCTGGATTCAGCCGAGTGAGGAAGGCGTTGAGATCGGCGCGCTGGCAACGGGGGAGGGCGGCATCACCGACGACGTCTCGGCCCGCCATGCCCATATCTGGTGCGACGAGTCTGGCGCATGGTTTGTCGAGGACCTGTCGTCCACTAACGGCACCGTGGTGGTAAACGGGGCCACGAGTGTGTGTATTCAAGTAGAGCCCGGCCGCTCCGCCCAGCTCAACCCCGGCGACGAGCTCAAACTCGGCGAATCCACCACCTACGCCATCCTGCTCGGCGCCCTCTAGCCGGCAGTTAGGGACGTTCCTTTCCTGCCGGTACTTGGGGACACTCCTTGGCGCGTCAGAGCCAGTCGTCCGGGGATGGAGGGACCATTCTGGCCTTTGGCGGTCACCCGAGGTAAACCTTTACCGCCCGCCTATATTTGTCGAAATTACACTTAACGGCGGGGTACAATAAACCCGCATGCGGATTTCCGTTGCGGGCGCTTCCCATCGCCGGGGCGTGCCCGGGAGCATCCGGCATGCGGCCTTTGCGGCGCTCGGTCATGTGCAAGACGGGCGGTCGGGTCTGTGGGGCGCATCAGCTGCCCCTCGCCTCGGCATGTCTTCTCTCCACGCCACGTACCTGCTGCTGAGCCTGCCTGCCAGATGATTGGAAGCAACAGCGTAAATCCCATCACGCCAACATCCCGGCGATCGCCGGGGCCTGTATACCTATATGAGAGGAGAGGGGTATATGGCGCGTAAGTTTAAGTCTATGGACGGCAACGAGGCGGCCGCATATGTTTCGTATGCGTACACCGAGGTAGCGGGAATCTATCCCATTACGCCGTCCAGCCCGATGGCCGACCATGTCGACCAGTGGGCGGCCCAGGGTCGCAAGAATATCTTCGGCACCCCGGTCAAGGTCGTCGAGATGGAGTCCGAGGCAGGTGCAGCCGGTACCGTTCACGGTTCGCTGGGCGCCGGTGCTCTGACTACCACCTACACGGCTTCTCAGGGTCTGCTCCTGATGATCCCGAACATGTACAAGATCGCGGGCGAGCAGCTCCCGGGCGTCTTCCACGTCTCCGCGCGTTGCGTCGCTTCCCACGCCCTGAACATTTTTGGCGATCACTCCGACGTCATGGCCTGTCGTCAGACCGGCTTCGCCATGCTCGCCGAGGGCAACGTCCAGGAGGTCATGGACCTCTCGCCGGTGGCTCACCTTGCCGCCATCGAGGGTAAGATCCCGTTCCTTAACTTCTTCGACGGCTTCCGCACCAGCCACGAGATCCAGAAGGTCGCCATGTGGGACTACAAGGATCTTGCCGAGATGTGCGACATGGACGCCGTCCAGGCTTTCCGCGATCACGCGCTCAACCCTGAGCACCCGCACACCCGCGGCAGCCACGAGAACGGCGACATCTTCTTCCAGAACCGCGAGGCCTGCAACAAGGTCTACGACGAGCTCCCTGCCGTCGTCGATGGCTACATGAAGAAGATCAACGAGAAGCTCGGCACCGATTACGGCCTGTTCAACTACTACGGCGCTCCCGATGCTGATCGCGTCGTCGTGTGCATGGGCTCCTTCTGCGACGTGCTCGAGGAAGTCATCGACTACCTCAACGCTCACGGCGAGAAGGTCGGCCTGGTCAAGGTTCGTCTGTTCCGTCCGTTCTCCATCAAGCACTTTGTCGACGTTCTCCCCGAGACCGTCCAGAAGATCGCCGTCATGGACCGTACCAAGGAGCCGGGTTCCATCGGCGAGCCGCTCTACCAGGACGTCGTCTCCGCTCTCTACGAGGCCGGCAAGACGGGCATCAAGGTCGTCGGCGGCCGTTATGGCCTGGGCAGCAAGGACACGCCTCCCGCGTCCGCGTTCGCTGTCTTCGAGGAGCTTAAGAAGGACGAGCCCAAGCGCGAGTTCACCATCGGCATTGTCGATGACGTGACCAACCTGAGCCTGCCCGAGGCCGAGGATGCGCCCAACACCGCAGCCCCCGGCACCATCGAGTGCAAGTTCTGGGGTCTGGGTGGCGACGGTACCGTCGGCGCCAACAAGAACTCGATCAAGATCATCGGCGACCACACCGACAAGTACGTCCAGGCCTACTTCCAGTACGACTCCAAGAAGACCGGCGGCGTCACCGTCTCGCACCTGCGCTTTGGTGATTCCCCGATCCGTTCGCCGTACTACGTGACCAAGGCCGACTTTGTCGCCTGCCATAACCCCAGCTACATCGTTAAGGGCTTCAAGATGGTCCGCGACGTCAAGCCGGGCGGCACCTTCCTGGTCAACTGCCAGTGGAGCGACGAGGAGTTCGCCGAGCACATGCCCGCCGTGGCCAAGCGCTACATCGCGAACAACAACGTCAACGTCTACCTGATCGACGCTATCGACCTGGCGGCCAAGGTCGGCATGGGCAAGCGCACCAACACGGTGCTCCAGTCCGCCTTCTTCGCGCTGGCCAAGGTCCTGCCCGCCGAGGACGCCCTGCAGTACATGAAGGACGCGGCTACCAAGTCCTACATGAAGAAGGGCCAGGCCATCGTCGACGCCAACCACAAGGCCATCGATGCCGGCGCTACCGCTTTCCGTAAGTTCGAGGTTCCGGCCGACTGGGCTACCGCCGAGGATGCCGCTCCCGTCGAGCTCTCCGAGGAGACCAAGTCCGCTATCGCCCAGCAGGTCAAGAACCTGCTCGAGCCCATCGATCGCATGGACGGCGACAGCCTGCCCGTTTCCGCCTTCGTCGATTGCGCCGACGGCCAGTTTGAGCTGGGCGCCTCCGCATACGAGAAGCGCGGCGTCGCCGTGGTCGTTCCCCACTGGGACGAGACCAAGTGCATCCAGTGCAACCAGTGCGCCTATGTGTGCCCGCATGCCACCATCCGTCCGTTCGCGATGACCGAGGACGAGGCTGCCGCCGCGCCCGAGGCTACCCGCACGCTTGACGCCATGGGCCCCAAGGCCAAGGGCATGAAGTTCACTATGGCTGTGTCCCCGCTCGACTGCATGGGTTGCACCAACTGCGTCAAGGTCTGCCCCAAGGGCGCCCTCGAGATGGTTCCCACCGAGCAGGAGATGGACCAGCAGCCCGTTTGGGACTACATGGTCGAGAACGTCTCCGAGAAGAAGGAGCTCATCGCGGCCAACGTCAAGGGCAGCCAGTTTAAGCAGCCCTACCTGGAGTTCTCCGGCTCCTGCGCCGGCTGCGCCGAGACCGCCTATGCACGTCTGGTGACCCAGGTCGCCGGCGACCGCATGTTCATCTCCAACGCCACCGGCTGCTCCTCCATTTGGGGCAACCCCGCTGCCACCGCTCCTTACTGCAAGGACAAGGACGGTCACGGCCCGGCGTGGAACAACTCCCTGTTCGAGGACAATGCCGAGCACGGTCTGGGCATGGCCGTCGGTTACGAGGCCGTCCAGAAGAAGCTGATCGCCGCTACCCAGGACATCATCGCTGCCGATGGTCCGTCCGATGAGCTCAAGGCCGCCGGCCAGGCTTGGATCGACTCCGTCAACGACGCCGAGGCCTCCAAGACCGCTGCCGCTGCCTACGTTGCCGAGCTCGAGAAGTGCGGCTGCGACGCTTCCAAGGCGATCCTCGCCGACAAGGCTTACCTCACCAAGAAGTCCTTCTGGATCTTCGGCGGCGACGGTTGGGCCTACGACATCGGCTTCGGTGGCCTGGACCACGTCCTGGCTTCCGGCCACAACGTCAACGTCTTCGTCTTCGACACCGAGGTCTACTCCAACACCGGCGGCCAGGCCTCCAAGGCCTCGAACCTGGGCCAGGTCGCTCAGTTCGCCGCTGCCGGTAAGGTGACCAAGAAGAAGTCCCTGGCCGAGATCGCCATGAGCTACGGCTACGTCTACGTGGCGCAGGTCGCCATGGGCGCCAACCCGGCTCAGACCCTCAAGGCCATCCACGAGGCCGAGGCCTACGACGGCCCGTCCCTCATCATCGGCTACAGCCCCTGCGAGATGCACTCCATCAAGAAGGGTGGCATGCAGAACTGCCAGGCCGAGATGAAGAAGGCTGTCGAGTGCGGTTACTGGAACCTCTTCCGCTTCAACCCCGAGGCTGCTGCCGGCAAGAAGTTCTCGCTCGATTCCAAGGAGCCCGCGGGCGGTTATCAGGAGTTCCTGATGAACGAGGCCCGTTACGCTTCGCTGACGCGTTCCTTCCCCGAGCGCGCCGAGGAGCTCTTCAAGGAGAACGAGCAGGCCGCTATGGACCGCTACGCTCACCTGCTGAAGCTCAAGACGGTGTACAACGAGGCCTAGGTCTCTCACCGCAGGATCTGAGGGCTGACCTTCGCGGACGTCCTCGGACATGAAAGAACCCCCGCTGCGCACTACGTGCGGCGGGGGTTCTTTCGTCCTGACGCTCCTATTTGGCAAGGTGTTTTTTAGAATCCATTTTGCGCTCGGCCTCGAAGGCCTGCCTGTCCCAATCGAGCGGAAGTCCGGCCTCGACCCATGCCTCGTAGGCCCTCCTTATGGGCTTGAGCTCCCTTTGGCCCCTCTCCAGCATCGAGATGTACTTCTCGCTGGTGCCCAGTATGGACGCCGCCCTCACCTGGCTGACCCTCGCCGCGCGCCTGGCCGCCACGAGCTCCGAGGCGTCCTCGGGCCTCCTGATCTCGTGCGGGCGCATCAGCGCCCGGTACGCCTCCCTGGC
>OLPS01001093.1_pt1 | contig 30643 bp, 29 predicted proteins | sample 1673071 | NCBI WGS metagenome assembly OLPS01 (sample SAMEA3136752, study PRJEB25190) | human gut metagenome | reverse complement strand
GGCCGGTGCCTTTTTTGCGGCTAAGATGGTGCGGATGAGAACAGGGCGGCGGTCCGCTCCTTTGTCGAACACCAGCGTCTGCGCACCTTCACGCTCGATCTGGTGCGAGGTGTCGCACAGGATGATGACCGGGATGCCAAACTGCTTTGCAATCTGCAAAGTTAGGTCAACCACAGGACAGCCATCTGCATCAATCAGAATATTCATCGCATATCCTCCATCGCCCAGCGAAACGCCCTTGCCGTGCGCAGGTCGGCATCCTTGAAATGCCCGCCGCTGTTCCATTCAAGCGTGCAATCTGTGCTACGCTCTGCAAGCCGACTGTGCAGGGTGCGGATGTTATCCCCCACAGCAGCCATAGTTGCGTTCCTTGTGCGCTCTTCCCGGTCGCCAAGGCTCAGGTAAATGCACTGTGCCTGAATGGGGTGCTGTTGCTCAAACTCCATCCATCCCGGAAACCACACAGATGGCGAAGCGGCCGCAACACCGGAAAACAGAGCTGTCTGCGTGGATGCCCACAGAGCAAACAGTCCGGCCAGCGAGTAGCCGCCCAGAATGATCCGGACATTTTCCGGCAGTGCAAACTGCTGTTTCAGGGTGGGAATCGCCTGTTCTGTCAGAAAGCGTAGTGTGCCCGCCGCATTGCCGCCGAAACTTTCTTTGCCCCACACCGCAGGAGATTTCCACGGGGAAAGTTCATCGTTCCAGCTTTTTACAGGAACAGCGGCAAACAAAAACGAATGTGCCGAACTCAGCGCAATGGCTGAAATTTCATTGTCCATATGCTGCAATTCATGCTCGTCCGTCATCTGAAGCAGAAGATATTCGGCGCAGTCTGTGCCGTAAATGCGGCAGGGTCTATCTCCGAATTTTAAGGGAAAATCAAGGCGATTAAGGGATTCTGCTTTATAGTTCATCGACAAAATACCTCCCATTGATCGGCACGAGAAAAAGGCGTGAGGAGATTGGCTGCTTCCATTATAGCATATTCGGGCGGAGAGACAAGAAGCCCGGATGTGCGGCACGCTCTGCAGGGACTTCCTGCATTTCAGTATGAGAGAATCGACGAAAAAACGGTTGACATCCGCTGGAAGAAACCCTTACAATGGGAACAGAAACCATGTCGGGCAATGGAACAGGAGCAATTTTGGAAGGAACAACACAGAAGCATTTGAGTTCTTGCTGAGCTGGAAGGATGACGTCCTGATGAACTGCCTTTCCGGGCGGCGGGATAAGGCCTTTGATCCGCAGGCCATGCAGAAGGTCCGGGCGGCCTGTGCCGTGCTGGCCGAGGACGGGACCTGTCCGTTCGACCTGTCGGTCACAGACCCGGAAATCTACCGTCAGGTCAGCGCCTGGTTCACCGACCTGCTGCGCAAGTCCTGAACCGTTCCGACACGAAAGATGCATTTATTTCCCACAAATGCTTGACATCTTGTGCAATCTGCATTATCATAAAGCCATCAAGTGTTTGTTCAGAGAATTGAGCAGAACAAACAAGAGGGAGCCTGTTCCCTTTTGTTTGCTCTGCTCTTTTTTGTTCCCGCTACGCAAACGAGCATGCTGTGACAGGCAGAAGATCAGGAGGTTTTTATGCTGGATGTAGCAATCATCGGCTGCGGTGTCGTTGGCGCGGCTGCCGCCTATGAGCTCTCGCATTATCCGCTGCACACTGCAATTTTTGAGGCCGAGAACGATGTGGCCGACTGCACCACCAAGGCCAACAGTGCCATTCTGCACGCTGGGTACGACCCCGAGCCGGGCACCCGGATGGCACGGCTCAATGTGGAGGGTGTTGCACTGGCCAAAGAGATCTGCGCCCGGCTGGATGTGCCGTACCGGCAGTGCGGCAGTCTGGTGCTGGCCCTCAGCCCGGCGGAGCTGCCGCATCTGCAGAAGCTGTACGAAAACGGCCTTGCCAACGGGGTGCCGGGCATCCGGCTGCTGTCGGCAGAGGAAACACGGGCCATGGAGCCCGGTCTTTCGCCGAAGGTGGCCGGAGCGCTGTATGCACCCAGCGCGGCCATCGTCAGCCCGTGGGAATATGCGCTGGCCATGGCGGAGGTGGCGGTGCGCAACGGGGTAGAACTCCACCTCAGCAGCCCGGTCACCGGCATTCAGAAAACCGCGTCCGGCTGGGCGCTGACCACGCCGTCCGGCGTGGTGGAGGCCCGCTACGTTGTCAACGCCGCCGGCATCCGGGCCGATGCCGTGCACGACATGGCCGCTCCGCACCGGTTCACCATCCAGCCCACCCGCGGCGAATATTACCTTCTGGACAAATCGGAAGGCATGCGGGTGCAGCATGTCATCTTCCAGTGCCCCAACGAAAACGGCAAGGGCGTGCTGGTGGCACCTACCGTTCACGGCAACCTGATCGTTGGACCCAATGCCGAGCCGGTGGCGGGCGATGACACCGCCTGCACCGCCGCCGGGCTGGCCTTTGTCAGCGCGGCCGCACGCCGCAGCGTGCCGGACATCCGCTTCGGCGAGTCCATCCGCAACTTTGCAGGCGTCCGCGCCAATGTGGACACCGGGGATTTCGTCATCGGCGAGGCGGAAGGTGCACCCGGCTTCATCGACCTAGCCGGTATGAAATCGCCGGGCCTGTCCAGCGCACCGGCCGTTGCCAAAGAGGTGGTCCGCATTCTGGAAGGCCACGGGGATCTGCCTGTGGCCAAAACGGATTACCGGGACGGCCGCACCCGGGTGCGGTTCAAGGAGCTGCCGCCGGAAGAAAAGGCAAAGCTCATTGCCCGGAACCCCGCCTACGGCCGGGTGATCTGCCGCTGCGAGACCATCACCGAGGGCGAGATCCTGGACGCCCTGCACACCGAGATCCCGGCCACCACCATCGACGGCGTCAAGCGCCGCTGCAACGCCGGGATGGGCCGCTGTCAGGGCGGCTTCTGCGGGCCCCGGGTGCTGGAGCTCATCAGCCGGACGCGGGGCATCGACCCGCTGGACGTCCTGCAGGACAAGGCAGGCAGCAACGTCTTACTGTGCGAAACCAAGCAGGAGGAAACCAACCATGATTGATCTGGTCATCGTCGGCGGCGGCCCTGCAGGCCTTGCCGCAGCCTACAGCGCATGGCAGCACGGCCTGCGCGATATTCTGATTTTGGAGCGTGACAACGAGCTGGGCGGCATCCTGAACCAGTGCATCCACAACGGCTTCGGGCTGCACCGTTTCGGCGAGCAGCTCACCGGCCCGGAGTACGCCGGGCGCTACATTGAAATGCTGCGCTCCACCGGCGTCCGGGTGGAGCTGGGCACCATGGTGCTGGAGGTCACGCCGGATAAAAAGATCCACTGTGTCAGCAAGGAGAAGGGCTACCAGATCCTCGAAGCAAAGAGCGTCATCCTCTGCATGGGCTGCCGGGAGCGCACCCGCGGGGCCATCGGCATCCCGGGCACCCGCCCGGCCGGCATCTACACCGCCGGTGCCGCCCAGCGCTATGTCAACATGGAGGGCTATCTGGTAGGCAAACGGGTGCTCATTCTGGGCAGCGGCGACATCGGCCTGATCATGGCCCGGCGGATGACGCTGGAAGGGGCCAAGGTGCTGGCCTGCGTGGAGGTCATGCCCTATTCCGGCGGCCTGACCCGCAACATTGTGCAGTGCCTGCAGGATTTTGACATCCCGCTGTACCTGTCCCACACCATCGTGGACATTCAGGGCGATACCCGGGTGGAAAAGGCCATTGTGGCCAAGGTGGACGAGAACCGCCGCCCCATTCCGGGCACCGAGATGGAGTTTGACGTGGACACCATCCTGCTCAGTGTGGGCCTGATCCCGGAAAACGAGCTGACCCGGCAGGCCGGCATCCCGATGGACCCCCACACCAAGGGAGCCGTGGTCTACGAGAACATGGAGACCGGCATTCCCGGCGTGTTTGCCTGCGGCAACGTGGTGCATGTGCACGATCTGGTGGACTTTGTTTCCGGCGAGAGCGACCGGGCCGGAGCCGCAGCCGCCGCCTATGTGCTCCACGGTGAGACCTTGGACGCGGCTGTGCTGGACCTTGTCCCGGGCAATGGCGTGGGCTATACCGTCCCCCAGCGGGTGCGCCCGGCGGACGTGGACAAGGGCGTGGAGATCTCGTTCCGGGTGCGGCAGAATTACGGCCCCAGCCAGATCACCATCACCTGCGGGGAGAAGCAGCTGGCCCGGTTCAAGCGCCAGCGGATGGCACCCGGCGAGATGGAGCACATCACCCTGCCCGGGGTCCTGCTGGCAAAGGCCGACGGCCCGCTGACCGTTGCAGTAGAGGAGGTCGTAGCAAAATGAACAAAAAGCGTGAGATCATTTGTATCTGCTGCCCCCGTGGCTGCCACTTGCAGGTGGACCCGGAAAACGATTATAATGTAACCGGCAATGCCTGCCCCAACGGTGCCGCCTATGGCAAGGAAGAACTGACCCACCCCACCCGTATCCTGACCAGTACGGTGCGGGCCGAGGGCGGGCGCTATCCGCGCTGCCCGGTCAAGACCGCGCAGGCGGTGCCCAAAGAAAAGATCGTGCAGGTCATGGCTGCGCTGGACGGCGTTACGCTGCACACACCCATCCGCACCGGGCAGGTCGTGCTGACCGATGTCTGCGGCACCGGTGTGGATGTCGTAGCCACACGGGACCTGTAAAACCGCCCCTGAGCGAAACGGAGGTCGTTGAACCATGTCGACAAAGTATGTTCTTGCACTGGACCAGGGAACCACCAGCAGCCGCGCCATCCTGTTTGACAACGAGCAGAACATCATCGCGGTGCAGCAGCGGGAGTTTGAGCAGATCTACCCGCAGCAGGGCTGGGTGGAGCACAACCCCATGGAGATCTGGTCCACCCAGTACGGGGTCATGAACGAGGTGGTGGCCCAGAGCGGCGTGGATGTCCATGACATTGCCGCCATCGGCATCACCAACCAGCGCGAGACCACCATCCTGTGGGAAAAGGCCACCGGCCGCCCCATCTACAATGCCATCGTCTGGCAGTGCCGCCGCACCGCCCCGCTGGTGGACGAGCTGGTGCAGCAGCCCGGCATGACGGAATACATCCGCGAGAATACCGGCCTGATGCCGGATGCCTATTTTTCCGCCACAAAGATCAAGTGGATCCTGGATAACGTGCCCGGCGCGCGGGAGCGGGCCGAGGCGGGCGAGATCCTGTTCGGCACCGTGGACACCTGGCTGGTGTGGAAGCTCACCGGCGGCAAGGTGCATGTGACCGACCGCACCAACGCCAGCCGCACCATGCTCTACAACATCCGCACCCTGGACTGGGATGACACCCTGCTCAAAGCGCTGGACATCCCCCGCTGCATCCTGCCCCGCGTGGCGGATTCCAGTGAGGTCTACGGCACCACCGACCTGTGCGGGGTGCAGGTGCCGGTGGCCGGCATTGCCGGAGACCAGCAGGCTGCACTGTTCGGGCAGGGGTGCTTTGCCAAGGGTGAGGCCAAGAACACCTACGGCACCGGCTGCTTTTTGCTCATGAACACCGGTGACACCATCTGCCGCAGCCAGAACGGCCTGATCTCCACCATTGGCATCAGCCTGAACGGTAAGGTGGAGTATGCTCTGGAGGGCAGCGTCTTTGTGGGCGGTGCCGTCATCCAGTGGGTGCGCGACGGCCTGCGGATGATCCAGGAGAGCCGCGACGCCGAATACTATGCCCAGAAGGTGCCGGACAACGGCGGCATCTACATCGTGCCCGCCTTCACCGGTCTCGGTGCGCCCTATTGGGATATGTACGCCCGCGGTGCCATTGTAGGCATCACCCGCGGCACCACCCAGAACCACATCATCCGGGCGGCGGAGGAGTCCATCGCCTACCAGAGCGCCGACCTTGTGGCCGCCATGGAAAAGGACACCGGTGTGCCCATCACCTCCCTGAAGGTGGACGGCGGTGCTTCCCGCGACCAGTTCCTGATGCAGTTCCAGGCCGACATCCTGAACAAGGACGTTCTGCGCCCGGCCATCCGGGAGACCACCGCTCTGGGCGCTGCCTATCTGGCAGGCCTTGCCACCGGCGTGTGGAAGGACCGGGACGAGATCCGCAGCCTGTGGCACTGCAACATGACCTTTACCCCCGCTATGCCGGAGGCCGAGCGCGCACGGCTGCTGTCCGGCTGGCACAAGGCCGTGGGCCGCAGCAGTGACTGGGCAGAGCATGAAAAGAATTTGTCTGGACTTTGACTACTTCCAACAAAAAATCACGAATTTGTGAATTGTCTGTTGACAAACCGTTGAGAAATGGTATACTGAAAGCATCCCAAGAGAATTGAGATGGGGATGCACTGTGCCACACGACCGCAGTGCGTCCCCATTTTTTGTTCCCATCGCACCCCTTGTCCGCCCGTTCACATCTGTTCCGGGGGCTGGTTCTGGAAGTGCAGCCGCCGGGCATGTCTCTGAAAAAAGAAGGAGGATCCCCATGAAAAGCACCGCAAAGGCCACCGAAAAGCGTTCGCGCACGGTCGTTGTGCTGGCGATCGCTGTGGCGTTGATGCTGCTGGGCAGCATTTTTGCCCAGATGTTCAACACCTCATTCTACAAGGTCAAGGTCTCCCGCATTTCCTTTGATACCGACTCCGGCACCCTTTCGGGCCTGTTGTACATGCCCAAGGGCGTGGACGCCTCCAACCCGCACCCCACCATCGTGACCACCCACGGCTACCTGAACAGTGCCGAGATGCAGGACGAGACCGCCATCGAGATGTCCCGCCGCGGCTATGTCGTGCTGGCACTGGATATGTATGACCACGGCCATTCCCACGGGAACGCCGACAATACCGGCGGCTTCTTCAACTTCTGGCCCACTTCGCTGTGGGATGCCGCACAGTACATGTACAGCCAGGACTACGTTGCCAAGGATGCACAGGGCAACGGTCAGATCGCGGTCAGCGGCCACTCCATGGGCGGCTTCTCCTCCGAGATGGCCATCTATCTGGATGAGCAGAACTACGCTGCCGCCGGTTACCGCATCATCAAGGCCGGTTTGAGCATGGGTGCCGATTACTCCTGGACCTCCTACCTGAGCCTGGACGAAGAGGCTGCAGTTGCCACCTTCGGCGGACGCACCATCGGCAAGATCTGCGGCCAGTACGACGAGTTCTTTTTTGCGGCCGACGAGCCTCCCACGAAGAGCGGCACCGTCTACCACAAGGACTATGTTGCCACCACCGCTGGCAAGACCCTGCTGGAGCAGGAAGCTCCGCAGGCTGACACCTGGTACACCGGCTCGGATGGCGGCCAGCGCATCATTTACCAGCCGCGTGAGATCCACCCCTGGAACCACTTCTCCAAGGCTTCCACCAAGGATGCCATCGAGTTCTACGCCACTGCATTTGCCGACCAGTCCGATCTGGTGCAGAACATTGCTTCCACCAGCCAGATCTGGTACTGGAAAGAAGTCTTTGAGCTGGTCGCTCTGGTGGGCTTCCTGCTCATGCTGGCACCTCTTGCCCTGCTGCTGATGAAGCTGCCCTTCCTGTCCAATGCAAAGCAGGCCGTCGCAGCACCCACCCCGGCCGTCGGCACCCTGTCCGGCAAGCTTGGCACGATCAGCCTGTTCGTGGTGGGTATGCTGATCCCGGCCATCATCTTCCCCGCCGTATACGACGGCAGTCTGACCGCAGAGCCCATCCGCTGGATGCGCTACGCCAGTGACATTGCCCTGCTCCTGTCGGTGGTGGGCATCGTTCTGGCAGCCCGCAGCACCGAGGACGACCGCAAGACCTGGCTGTCCGGCTCGGTGTGCGTCCTGATCGCTTCCATCGTCCTGCGTGTGCTGGTGACCAAGAACATCTTCGAGACCAATGCCACCTGGCAGGGCCCCACCGTCAACAGCATCGTGACCTGGGCTCTCATCTGCGCCTGCATCTCCATCGTGACCATGGTCTGCGTCTACCTGTTCGGCGGCCGCAAGCAGAAGGGCATCACGCTGGAACAGTACGGCATTGCCGCAAAGCCGGTGTCTGTGGCTGCAGCCTTCTGCGTGGCACTGCTGGTGAGCGTGATCGCCTACGCCTGCCTGTTTGCCGTGGATGCCATCTTCAAGACCGACTTCCGCATCTGGACTTTCGCCTTCAAGACCTTTGAAGCCAGCGCCATCCCGGCGGCGGTCAAGTATATGCCGTTCTTCTTTGTGTACTACTTTGTCAGCGGTGCCGCCGCCATCTCCAACACCAGCAGCGAAAAGCTGCAGGGCGGCTGGGGCTACCTGCTGGCTGCTCTGACCAACATGGGCGGCATCCTCCTCTGGCTGGTGCTGCAGTACGGCACCCTGTTCCGTACCGGCGTTGCCTTCTACCCGGGACAGGCCCTTGGCGGCATCCTGCTGTTTGCGCTGGTGCCCTCGCTGGCCATTGCATCCTGCCTGGCCAAGTACCTGTACAAAAAGACCGGCAGCGTGTACGTTGCGGCCTTCCTGAATACCATCCTGATGACCATGATGACCGTGGCCAACACCGCGATCTATTTCCAGGCATAAGCACAACCGCAGACTGGGGCTGCACTTTACAGTGCGGCCCCTTTGTGCGATAATGAGAACCATCTGAGAGAAAAGGAGTCCTGCCCGATGCATCCACTTGCTGAAACTCTGCTGGACGAGCCGGTGATCGCAGCCGTCAAGACGGATGACGCTCTGACGGCCGCCCTGGCCTCGCCCTGCAGCACGGTCTTTCTGCTGGCGAGCACCCTGCTCAATGTGGGGGAGCTGGTCCGGCGCATCCACGCGGCCGGAAAGCTGGCCGTCGTGCACATCGACCTTGTGGACGGCCTTTCGGCGCGGGAAGTTGCCGTGAATTCCCTCATTGCGCTGTGCCACCCGGATGGTATCATTTCCACCCACCCGTCCCTGATCCGGCGGGCGCGCCATCAGGGCCTGCTGACCATCCAGCGGGCGTTCATCCTGGACTCCCTTTCCCTGAACAATCTTTCCGGCCAGCTGGAACAGGGCAAGCCGGACTTTGTGGAGATCCTGCCCGGCATCATGCCCCGGGTCATCACCGAGATCAGTACCCGCACCCGGGTGCCGGTGATCGCGGGCGGTCTGCTGCGGGACAAGGCCGACGTCATGGCCGCCATGCGGGCCGGTGCCTCGGCAGTGTCCACCTCTGCCCCGGAGCTGTGGGACATCTGAACCCCGGAAAACACAAAAATGCCTGACCGCTGTCGTTGGCGGTCAGGCATTTTTTATGGAAAGCAGCAGCGTTACGGGTGGCTCTTCTTGACAAGATCTTTGGTGTACAGGGCGCGGGTGGCGTTGAGCACGGCAATGACCATGACGCCCACGTCGGCAAAAATGGCTGTCCACATGCTGGCCATACCGATGGCACCCAGCAGCAGGCAGGCAAACTTGACCGCCAACGCGAACACGATGTTCTCGTACACGATGCGCAGGGTGCGGCGGGCGATGCGCATGGCCAGTGCGATCTTGGCCGGGTCATCGTCCATCAGCACCACGTCGGCGGCTTCAATGGCGGCGTCGGAGCCCAGGGCACCCATGGCGATGCCCACATCGGCGCGGGACAGCACCGGGGCGTCGTTGATGCCGTCGCCCACAAAGGCCAGATTCTCCTTGGACTTCTTGGCGGCGATGAGTGTTTCGATCTGGTCCACCTTGTCGCCGGGCAGCAGACCGGCGTGGTATTCGTCCAGACCCAGCTGGGCAGAAACGGCCTTGGCCACCGGCTCGGCGTCGCCGGTGAGCATGACGGTCTTGCGCACTCCGGCGGCCTTCAGGGCCCGGATGGCCTCGGCACTGTGGGGTTTGACCACGTCGGCGATGAGCAGGTAACCGGCGTATCTGCCGTCGATGGCAATGTGCACGATGGTGCCGGTCTCGCTCACGGCGGGGGCAGAAAGGCCCAGCCGCTCCATCAGACGGGCGTTGCCGGCGGCAACGGGCTTGCCGTCCACCTTGGCGGTCACGCCGTGGCCGCCAAGCTCCTCCACGTCGGTCACGCGGGAGGTGTCGATCTCCTTGCCGTAGGCGGCTTTGATGCTCAGGGAGATGGGGTGCTTGGACCAGCTCTCGGCCAGAGCAGCGGCTTCCACCAGCTGCTCCTCGCTGACGCCGTTTGCCGGGTGGATGCCGGTCACCTTAAAGGTACCCTGGGTCAGGGTGCCGGTCTTATCGAACACCACGATGCCGGTGCGGGCCAGCTCCTCCAGATAGGTGGAGCCCTTGACCAGGATGCCGCAGGTGGAGGCACCGCCGATGCCGCCGAAGAAGCTCAGCGGAATGCTGATGACCAGTGCGCAGGGGCAGCTGATGACCAGGAAGGTCAAAGCGCGGTAGATCCAGTCCCCAAAGCGGGCGGGCTGGCCCATCAGCAGCAGCGCGATGGGCGGCAGGAAGGCCAGCGCCAGCGCACCGTAGCAGACAGCCGGGGTGTATACCCGGGCAAAGCGGGTGATGAAGTTTTCGGCGCGGGCCTTCTTCATGCTGGAATTTTCCACCAGATCGAGAATTTTCGAGACGGTGGACTCGCCGAATTCCTTGGTAGTCCTGACTTTCAGCAGGCCGGTCATGTTCACGCAGCCGCTGATGACCTCGTCTCCGGTCTGGACGTCGCGGGGCAGGCTCTCACCGGTCAGGGCGGCGGTGTTCAGGGCGGAGGTGCCCTCTACGATCACACCGTCAATGGGCACCCGCTCGCCGGGCTGCACCACGATCACGGTGCCGACCTCCACGTCATCGGGGTCCACCTGCTCCAGCTTGCCGTCCTCGTCCTCCACGTTGGCGTAGTCCGGGCGGATGTCCATCAGGCTGGAAATGCTCTGGCGGCTCTTGCCCACGGCCACGCTCTGGAACAGCTCGCCGATCTGGTAAAAGAGGATAACGGCGCAGCCTTCCACATAGTCGCCCAGGGCAAAGGCACCTACGGTAGCCACCGCCATCAGGAAGCACTCGTCAAAGGGCTGGCGGTTCTTGACGCCCTTGATGGCCTTGCGCAGCACGTCCTTGCCCACCACAAGGTACGGGATGAGGTAGAGCAGCAGCTCCACCGGGGTGGGAAGTGCCGGCAGCACACGGAGCAGCAGCTTGAGCAGGATCACAAGGGCCAGCGCGATCAGGATCTGCTGCAGGCTCTTTTTTTGCTTTTTGGTCATACAAAACGCTCCTTTTGTCGGATTGCGGCGGTTCTGAGAAAAAACGGGAAAACGCAGTGGAATTCAACAGGTTTTCCCCACAAAAATGGATTTTCCACCCTTTCCCCCGTGTTTTCCACGGGATTTTCCCGCAGAAAACTTGCTTTTCCACGTTTCTTTTTGGAGTTTTCCGCGAAGGGTGTTGAAAAGTGCGTGGAAAGTGTTGAAAACTGCCCGTTTTTTCCACGAAAAAGAGGAGTTTTCCGCTGCCCGGCGGCAGAGGAAAGAAAGGCTCTCCCACAGGGGGAGAGCTGCCGCCCAGCAGCGATGCCGGGAACCGGACCGGAAGAGGTCAGATGTCAAAGATCTCGCAGTCGTCCTCCACCTTCTTGCAGGCGGACAGCACATTCTCCATGGTGGCGTGGGGGTCGGCACCCTCGGCAAACTCCACCTTCATCTTCTGGGTCATGAAGCTGACAGTTGCCTTTTCCACACCGGCAACGGTGTTGGCAGCGTCCTCCATCTTCTGGGCGCAGTTTGCGCAGTCCACTTCGATCTTGTAGGTCTTTTTCATCGTAGATACCAGCCTTTCTGTTTTTGTGCGGGCCGCGGCCCGGAAAATCATTCTTCGATATGGTCCATCCCCAGAGAGAGGATGCTGCGCACATGGTCGTCGTCCAGTGCGTAGTACACGGTCTTGCCCTCCCGCCGGAAGCGTACCAGCTTGGAATCCTTGAGCACCCGCAACTGGTGGCTCACGGCCGACTGGCTCAGCTGCACGGCGTTGGCAATGTCCTGCACGCACAGCTCATTGTCGTGCAGGGCGTACAGGATCTTGATGCGGGTGGAGTCGCCGAACACCCGGAACAGGTCGGCCAGCTCATACAGCACTTCGTCATCCGGCATGTCCAGCTCTTCCGGCTGCACGAGGGGTTCGTTCTGCTGTGCCATGGAAGCATCTCCTTTCGGGATGAAATCATATGAACGTCTGTTCATGCGTTCATGATACCACGGGTACAGTACCCTGTCAAGGGGGTTGCACAAGAATTTCTGCATCTGCCCTAAATTGCTGAAAAAACACCTGAAAACGCAAAAAAGATGCAGATTAGACGGGCAAAAAAACAAAAGGCCTGCCACACCTCTTTCGTGCAGCAGGCCTTGCAGGATATCTGCCAGGGGGTCAGATCTTTTTTCGTTTTCCCACCACCCAGGGGGCATACATCAGCGCAAGAGCCAGGGCGATGGCGGGCAGAAAGCCCAGGATGTAGAATTTTTCGCCGAACCACGCGGTAAAGGTGCTGGTGATGACGTTGCCATAGGGGTTGTTCAAAAAGTAAAAGTTGGTGTGCAGGGGCTTATTCAGGAAATAGATGGGCAGGGCCGAGCCGAACAAAAAGGCCAGCACCTGCGGCACCCGGCGCACGCTGGGGCGGTATCCGCCCGCCACCAGCAGCACAGGGTAGAGCACCAGCAGGGCGTGGATGCTGACCGAGTGCAGGTTGATGAGGGTGAACCACCCGGGCACATCCCGCCAGCTGGGGCACAGCAGAGCCAGTGCCGCGCCGGGGATGCACAGGGCGTACAGCTCCTCCTTGCACCAGCTGCGGTCGGTGAGGGTGTTGTACAGGCAGACGAACACGTTGATGCTGCACAGGTGCAGCGGCAGATAGCTCCAGTTCCACTGGCCGGTGCAGGCCATGCCCAGCAGCAGGGCGGCCTCGTCGGCCAGCAGGGCCGCCGTGACCCCCACCAGAATGTGCCGCCGGGTGCGCGGCGTGCTGCGGCGGTACCACCACACCATGCACAGAAGGAACAAAGCCGACAGCGCCAGCTCTATGAGATGGACAGTGCCGAACAGCGGGTAGCACTCATAGCCCGCGCCGTATTCGGCGGCGGTGATGTCATAGGATTTCCAGAAGTCAGACATGGAGGTCCCCTCTCTTTCAGAGCCTATCATAGCACAGACAGCCGGAAACCGAAACGGTATTTTTTACAAAATGCGCCAAAGTGGGTGCATTCTTTGCCAAGCTGTGGTATCTTATAAAAGTATAAAACAACAAACTGCGCAAAACGCACAGGAGGGAATTTTTTATGACACTGGAAACCGGTATCCGCGGCGAGCAGAGCGTGCCCGTCACTGCTGAAAACACCGCAAAGACCATGGGCAGCGGCACGCTGGACGTGTTTGCCACCCCGGCCTTGGTGGCCCTGGCCGAAAAGACCTGTTGGATGAGCGTGGCCCCGGCCCTGGCCGAGGGCGACGGCACCGTGGGCACGAAGCTGGAGCTGGAGCACACCGCTCCCACCCCCGTGGGCATGACTGTGACCTGCGAGAGCGAGCTGGTGGCTGTGGAAGGCCGCAAGCTCACCTTCAAAGTGAGCCTGCACGACGAAAAAGGCCCGGTGGGCGGCGGCACCCACGAGCGCTTTGTGATCCACAACGACAAGTTTGCGGCCAAGGCGGAGGCAAAGAAGAACTGAAAAAGGCTTCCCCCAAGGGGGAAGGCTAAGGCTCCCTCTTTGACGGAGGGAGTTCTTCCGGTTCCAGCCGCAGCGGCGGCGGGTCCTCGGCCAGCAGCTGCTGTTCGGCGTGGGCCTGTGCGTCCTGCAGCAGCTGTACGGCCTGCACGCTGGCGCGGAACAGCTCAAAATACATCGCTTTGTAATCCGGCACGGCCCCACTCCCCTTTTGCATTCCGTGGGGATAGTCTGCCCCGCAGCACGGGGCCTGATACGCTGCCGGAACGAATCGCCTGAAACGAAAAGGAATCATTATGAAAAACAAGAATCTGTCCTGGGCGGCGGCACTGTTCGTGTTTGCCCTGCTGCTGTGGTGCACGGCAGCCACTCCCGGCAAGATCGCCGACCCGTCTACCTACACCTGTGCGGTGTACAGCACCTTCTTCTCGCTACTGCCGCCGGTCATCGCCATTGTGCTGGCCCTGAACACCAAGGAGGTGTACACCTCCCTGCTGGTGGGCATCGCCTCGGGCGCACTGCTGTATGCCAACGGAAACCTGGAACTGGCCCTGAATACCCTCTTCTTCCACGAAGAGGGCGGCATGATCGCCAAACTGTCCGACAGCAGCAATGTGGGCATCCTGGTGTTCCTGGTCATGCTGGGCATCCTGGTGGCCCTGATGAACAAGGCCGGCGGCTCGGCCGCCTTTGGCCGCTGGGCATCGAAGCACATCCACTCCCGGGCGGGCGCACAGTTTGCCACCCTGCTGCTGGGTGTGATGATCTTTGTGGACGACTATTTCAACTGCCTGACCGTGGGTTCGGTCATGCGCCCGGTCACCGACCGGCAGAAGGTGTCCCGCGCCAAGCTGGCCTACCTCATCGACGCCACGGCGGCCCCCATCTGCATCATTGCGCCGGTGTCCAGCTGGGCGGCGGCGGTCACCTCCAGCGTGCCGGAGGGGTCTGGCATCAACGGCTTCACCATGTTCCTGCGCACCATCCCCTACAACTACTATGCCCTGCTTACCGTCGTCATGAGCCTGTTCCTCATCTTCACCGGCACGGACTTCGGCTCCATGAAGCTCCATGAGGACAACGCGAAAAACGGCGACCTGTTCACCACCGAGGACCGCCCCTACGGCGACGACGTGGACGACGGCACCGAGACGAAGGGCCATGTTGTGGACCTGATCGCACCGGTGCTGGTGCTGATCGCGGCCTGCATCTTCGGCATGATCTACACCGGCGGCTTCTTTGACGGGGTGGACTTCGTCACCGCCTTTGCGGACTGCAACGCCTCTGCCGGCCTTGTGATGGGCAGCAGCATTGCGCTGCTGTTCACCTTCGTCTTTTACCGGGTGCGCAGCGTCATGACCTTCCAGGACTTTGCGGCCTGCATCCCGGAGGGCTTCAAGGCCATGGTCAGCCCCATGCTCATCCTCACCTTGGCCTGGACCCTGTCCGGCATGACCGGCCTGCTGGGTGCCAAGTATTATGTGGCCAATCTGCTGGGCGGCTCCGCTGCGGCGCTGCAGTATCTGCTGCCGGTGATCATCTTCCTGGTGGCGGTGTTCCTGGCCTTTGCCACCGGCACTTCCTGGGGAACCTTCTCCATTCTGATCCCCATCGTGTGCCACGCATTCCCGGAAGGCGAAATGCTGGTCATCTCCATCGCGGCCTGCCTGTCCGGCGCCGTGTGCGGCGACCACTGCTCCCCCATCTCCGACACCACCATCATGGCCTCGGCGGGTGCCCACTGCAGCCATGTAAACCATGTGTCCACCCAGCTGCCCTATGCCATCACGGCGGCGTCCTGCGCGGCGGTGTGTTATATGATCACCGGCCTGGCACAGGCGGTACTGGGCAGCCGGGCCAGCCTGTTCACCTCGCTGGTGCTGCTGGCCGTGGCCATCGTCGTAGAGCTGGTGGTGCTCAGCATCATCCGTGCCCGCACGATCAAAAAGGCAAAAGCATGATTGGGCTTTGCCGTCGCGGGCAACTTGTGATAAACTGAAAGAAAACGAACGAGCGGAGGCGCGATCCATGCTGGAACAGGCTTTTCAGGATGTATACACCAAATTCAAGCTGCACTTTTATCAGAACGTATTCCAGCGTTTTGCCACGCGGGAAGCGACCCTGACCACAGTGGAGTCCTTCTGCATGGAGGGCATCATGGCCATGGGCGAGCCCACCATTGCGGAGTTTTCCCGCATGATGCAGATCTCCACCCCCAATGCGGCGTACAAGATCGGCAGTCTGGTGAAAAAGGGCTATGTGGAAAAGATCCAGTCCACCACCGACCGGCGGGAGTACCACCTGCGCCCCACCCAGAAGTATATCGACTACTACAACATCAGCTACTCCTACCTGAGCACGGTGGTCCGGCGGGTGCGCCAGCGCTTCCCGGAAGAGGACGTGGACAAGCTGGAGCAGATGCTCACCATCATCAGCGATGAGCTGATGCCGGAGCTGGATATGCCCCGGCATCAGGACGAGAAAGCCGAATCGTAACATAACAGGCAAAAAATACCCGGAACCTTCCCAGCGGAGGGTTCCGGGTCTTGCTGTTTTCAGGAGAATTAAAGGTCGGTCTCCTTGTCCACCACCTTGCTGCCGTTGGAAGAGCTGGCAAACAGGCCCAGTGCCATGGAGCCGAACAGGGCCCGCATGCCGGGACGTTTGCGTTCTGCCGGTTGCAAAAGCGGCAGAACCTGTTATAATACATACATAATTCATAAAATCATATCAGAGAAATAGGTTTAAGAAAGCAAAGCAGCCGGGAATGTCGGCTGCCCTGAGGGAACAACAAATGCAGCAGACAAACGAACAACTTCTGGTGCGGCCGCAAAGCCCCGTTCTGCGGGCGCTGCGTGCCGCCGCACCCCAGACCCTGCCGGTTCTGGCGGGTTATTTTGTGCTGGGCATGGGCTACGGCATCTATGTACAGTCGCTGGGGCTGCCGGTGTGGATGCCCATGCTCATGGGCACGGTGGTGTACGGCGGCTCGCTGGAATTCGTACTGGCCAGCCTTCTGCTGGGAGCATTCTCGCCGCTGTCGGCCTTTCTGATGGCGCTCATGATCCAGGCGCGGCATCTGTTCTACGGCCTGGCCATGCTGGAGCGCTACAAGGGCTACGGTCTGCGCAGCTTCTACATGATCTTTGCCATGAGCGACGAGACCTTTTCCATCACCTGCTCGGCAGAGCCGCCGGAAGGGGTGGACAAGGGCTGGTTCATGTTCTTCATTACCCTGCTGGATCAGTTCTACTGGGTGGCCAGCGCGGGGCTGGGGGCTGCGGTGGGCTCTGTCCTGCCCTTCAGCACCGAAGGCGTGGATTTTGTGATGACGGCCATGTTCACGGTCATCTTCCTGAACCAGTGGGAAAAGGACAAGCAGCATTACAGTGCCCTCATCGGCATTGCGGCCCCGCTGGTGTGTCTGGCGGTGTTCGGTTCCGGCAGCTTCCTGCTGCCTGCCATGGCCTGCATTCTGGTGCTGCTGCTGGCCCTGCGCAAGCCCATTGAGAAAGCCGAAGGCACCGAAGCGGACAAACGGAAGGAGGAGACCAGCGTATGACGGCCATTCAGATGGGCATCACCATCGCGGTGTGCACGGCCGCCACGATGCTGACCCGTTTTTTGCCCTTTGTGGTGTTTTCGTCCAAGGACCAGCAGCCGCCGGAGGTGGTGCGGTATCTGGGGCGGGTGCTGCCCGCCGCCATCTTTGGCATGCTGATCGTTTACTGCCTCAAGAGCGTGACTCCCTTTGCGGGCAGCCGCGGAGCCCCGGAGGCCATTGCGCTGCTGGTGACCGTTGCCCTGCACAAATGGAAGCACGAGACGCTGCTCAGCGTGGCGGGCGGCACCCTGTGCTATGTGCTGCTGGTGCAGCTGGTATTCTGATCGGAAAAAGCTCCCCCGTCATGGCGCTGTGCCATGGGCGGAGGAGCTTTTTGCTCAGTGATAGAAGGTATCGAAGTTCACCTGACGGTAGAAGCGCTGCTGCAGCTGGTCGAAGCTGTCGCAGTTCTGGGCCAGCAGCCACATGCTCTTGGTGACCACGGCTTCGATGGTCATGTCATGGGCTTCCAGGAAGCGGAATCGGTTCTTCACCCGCTTGCCCACCTCGTACACGCCCACGTCGCTGCCCTCATAGGTCACCTGCGTGGTCAGGATGAGCACCTTGTGGGTCTGCTCGTAGTGGCCCAGCCCCTCGGCAAAGGCGTCCATGAGCCGCTGCGGGATGCCGCCCACGCCGAAGCTCTCCACGATGACGCAGTCGTACAGGCGGAAGATCTCCGGGATCATGCCGGGGTCCATGCCGGGGATGAGCTTGAGCAGGAACACCCGGGGGTTCATGGCGCGGCCGAACTCCACCGGGCCGGTGGGCCAGGGCGAAGGCACATAGCGCACCAGACGGTCGCCCTGCACCAGTGCCAGCTCCGGGAAGTTGACCGAGGCAAAGGCGTCGTAGCTGATGGTCTTGTTCTTTTTGGCACGGGTGCCGGCAATGACGTGCCCGCCAAACACCACCATCACGCCCCGGCTGCCCGGGTCCAGTGCACAGATCACGCTGTCGCGCAGGTTTTTCTTGGCGTCGGTGATCTCATTGGAGATGGGCTGCTGGGCACCGGTGAGGATGATGGGTTTGTCCGCGTTCTGGATGAGGTAAGAAAGTGCCGCTGCGGAATAGGCCAGCGTATCGGTGCCGTGGCAGATGATGAAACCATCGTACAGGGCGTAGTTCTCCTGAATGGCGCGGGCCATCATCAGCCAGTGTTCCTGGCCGAGGTCGGTGCTGTCGATGCTGCACAGGGCCAGCGTTTCCGGGATGCACAGGTCGTTGAGCTCCGGAAGATGGGCCAGCAGCTCGTCGCTGCTGAGCACGGGCCGGAGGCCCTGCGGAGTATGTACGCTGGCAATGGTGCCGCCGGTGGTAATGAAAAGAATGCGCTGTTTGGTCATAAAAAGCCTCCATGGCAGAAAATCAGAGAAGCGAACCCAGTATAACACACTCTTTTCCGGCTGAAAAGTGCCCCGCAGCGGCAAAAGGCTGCTTTTTGCGACCCGGTCACAGAAATTTTGCGGAAAAAGGTGTATACTATAAGAAAAGTTTCCGATGCAGTGGATGTGGTGAAGCTGCCCGCTACGACCCCATCCCCAAATTAAAAAATAATGTTTCCTCTGATCATGGCCAGAGCGAAGCGGAGGCCATTTTAAATCGTGACTCTGAAAAGGAGGACCAACCATGTCCAACATTGTGATCGTAGGTTCCGGCCCGGCGGGCGTGTCTGCCGCACTGTATGCGGTCCGCGCGGGGGTGGACACCACCGTGCTGACCAAAGGCCCCGGTGCGCTGGACCGGGCCGAGAAGATCGAAAACTACTACGGCCTTGCTCAGCCGGTTTCCGGTGCGGAGCTGGAGCGCCGCAGCATTGAGAACGCCAAACGCCTGGGGGTGCGGTTTGTGACCGCCGAAGCCGTGGGGCTGACCTATACGGATAAACTTACGGTAGAAACCATAGGGGAAGATTACCCGGCGGACGCGGTGATCCTGGCCACGGGGGCCTCCCGTACGGTGCCGCACATTCCGGGCCTTGCCGGGCTGGAGGGCCACGGCGTGAGCTGGTGTGCCGTCTGCGACGCCTTTTTCTACCGCGGCAAGGATGTGGCCGTGCTGGGCAGCGGAGCCTATGCCCTGCACGAGGTGCAGGCCCTGCTGCCGGTGGTGAAAAGCGTCAGCCTGCTGACCAACGGTATGCCGCTGACCGCAGAATTCCCGCCGGAGGTGACCGTATACCCGCAGAAGGTGGAGGCTGTTCTGGGCGAACAGGTGGTCACCGGGGTGCAGCTGTCCGACGGGCAGGAGGTTGCCCTGTCCGGTGTGTTCGTGGCGCTGGGCGTGGCGGGCAGCACTGCGCTGGCCCGCAAGATCGGGGCCGCCGTGGAGGGCAGCCGCATCGTGGTGGATGAGAAGATGCAGACCACCGTGCCCGGCCTGTACGCTGCCGGGGACTGCACCGGCGGCCTGCTGCAGGTGGCAAAGGCTGTATACGAGGGTGCACAGGCCGGCACGGAGGCCGCCAAGGCCCTGCGGAAAGGATGAGTGCCATGCAAAAGACCCCGGAAGACCGCAATTGTCTGGCCTGCGCGTTCCCCTTCTGGGCGCAGCTGACCGCCGACGAACAGGAGATGCTCTGTCGCTATACCCGCCCGGTGCACTACCGCAAAGGGGCCCGGGTGCACAGCCCACTGGAAAGCTGTGTGGGCATCCTGCTGCTGCGCACCGGCCAGCTGCGGGCCTATCTGCTGTCGGAGGACGGCCGGGACGTGACCCTCTACCGCCTGTTCGGCGGGGAGGTGTGCATCCTGTCGGCGTCCTGCGTGATGGACTCGGTGAATGTGGACCTGTACATCGACGCTGAGGAGGACACCGAGGCACTGTGCATCAGCGCGGGCATCTTCCGCCGTCTGATGCAGCAGAATGTCTATGTGCGCTGCTACGCCTACCAGCTCACGGCAGAGCGCTTTTCCGACACCATGTGGACGATGCAGCAGATCCTGTTCATGAGCGCCGACCGGCGGCTGGCCATCTTTCTCACCGACGAGCTGGCCAAGACCGGCGGCGACGAGGTGCGCATGACCCACGACCAGATGGCAAAGTACATGGGTTCTGCCCGCGAGGTGGTGAGCCGGATGCTCAAATACTTCGCGCAGGAGGGCTGGGTGCGGCTGTACCGCGGCGGCGTGCAGGTGCTGGACAAGCCAAAGCTGCAGCAGCTGGCAAGAGGCGAATGAAAAAGAGGACGATGCGTTATGCATCGTCCTCTTTGCTGTTACGGGAGATCAGCCCTTGCAGCCCTGCTCTTCCCAGTCGCCGAAATCGCTGGCGTCAGCGATCTTGGTGGCGTCGAACTTGCCGTTCTCGTCCTTGGGGGCGACGGCGGGGCCGGCCTCCACGGGGTTGGGGTTCGGGGCCTCGGGGTCATACACCGGGCGCTCTTCGCTCAGGTCCGGCAGGGCCACCGGTTCGTTTGCGGCGGGTGCCTCGGCAGCGGGCTCGGCAGGAGCTTCCGGGGCGGCGGCTTCGGCCGGGGCGGCGGGCTGCTCTGCGGCATCGTCCGCTGCTTTGGCCTCTGCTTCGGCGTAGGCCTCGGCGGTCTTTTCGGCCTCGGCGGCGTCCTGCTCGGCTTCTTCGGGGAACTCGACCTCCTCCACATGGAGCGGGTCTTTCTGGTTCAGGATCTTGTCCAGTGCCACGATGGCGGCACCGGTGACGGCCACGGCAGCGGCCGTGCCCAGAATGCGGAACAGTGTTTTCATGCCAGAACCTCCTGTTTACAGATCGATCAGAACGTTAAGAGAACGTTACGACTTCATTCAGCGGCTTTTCGGCAGGCTCCACCGAAATGGCGGTCAGCACCGGGCCCTTGCCGCGGTAGATGTTGTGGAACTTGTAGCTCACCTTGGCGGTCACCCGCACCCAGCTGCGCTGCTCCAGAGCCTTGTAGCCGTCGTAGCTGCAGGGGAAGCCCACGAACTGGATATCCTGCACGCAGCAGGTCATGGCAAAGCGGCCGGGCACGAAGCTGTTCTTGCCGGCGCGGTTGGTCTGGCACACCTGTGCCAGGAATTTGACCGTCTTGCCGGTGTACTTCTGGGGCTCGTCCTGGCAGTCCATGTACCAGATGCCGAAATCGTCGTCATGGATGTCGATGACCGGGGCGTTCACGTCGAAGGGCAGCGGGTCGGGGATGTCGTCATAGGCCACGCTGCCGTCCTTGAACTCGTAGGCGATGTCGCACTTGCGGGAAGCCTGACGCACCAGCTTGTGCAGCTCCTGCCGGGCCTCGTCGTTGTTCACGGCTTCGGCGCGGTTGAACACGATCAGCTCACTGCGGGCGATCTTGTCCAGCAGCAGGCTGCGCATGGAGTTGTCGCGGGCATAGGTCAGGGCGGTGGTGCCGTCGGCGGTGGCGATGCACTGGTACACCAGCCAGTTTTCCGGCAGGGCATCGGCCAGCTCCTGCAGCAGCCACATGCCGTTGTACTCAATGACCACGCGGCCTGCGCCGGATTCCTTTTCCAGCTTGGCCAGGTTCTGCGGGTTCATCTCTGCCTTGTCCTCGATCACCTTGACGGTCACACCGGGGAAGGCGAACTTCTTGGGGTTGTACTCTTCTTCGCCCTCTTCGCAGATCAGCAGCAGGGTCTTGTCGCCGGAGTCGAAGTTGGGGTCTTCAAAGGTCTCCTGAATGAATTTGGTCTTGCCGCTTTCCAGAAAGCCCACAAACAGGTAGACCGGAATTTCTTTTGCCATAATGGATGGTTTCTCCTTCTTTTACATCTCAGCAGCCGAACAGCTCTGCAATGGCCTTCTCGTTCAGCTTGGAGCCGATGACCACCAGTTTGCCGCCCACGTCGGCGCCGCGGGCACGCACTTCCCACTCGCCGGGCACATAGTCGAACTCCAGCCAGCCGTCGGCACCGCCGTCCACGATGCCCTTGCTGCGCAGGATCATGCCGTAATTGCCGGTGTCCAGCTCGGTGAGGGCGTGCTCCACTTCGGCCTTGGTAAACTTGCGGGCCGTCTCGACGCCCCAGCTGGTGAACACCTCATCGGCGTCGTGGTCATGATGATGGTGGTGATGGCCGCAGCAGCAGTGGTCGCCGTGCTCATGATGATGCTCGTGCTCGTCCTCATCATCGTCGTCATCGTGATGGTGGTGGCCGCAGCAGCAATGCTCCTCGTGGTCATGATCCTCATCGTGATCATGGTGGTGCTCATGCTCGTCGTGGTCATCGTCCTCGTCATGGTCGTGATGATGCTCGTGCTCGTCCTCATCATCGTCATCGTCATCATCGTGGTGGTGATGGCCGCAGCTGCACACGCCGTTCTCGTGGTCGTGATGGTGATGATGGTGATGCTCTTCTTCCTCGTCCTCCTCGGCGTGCTTCTCGTTTGCCTTGGCGGCCATGGCGATCAGCTCTGCCTTGAAGTCGTCCTTGGTGGACATGGCTTTCAGGATCTGCTCACCGGTCAGCTCGTCCCATGCGGTGGTCACGATGGTGGCGGTGGGGTTCTTCTCGCGCAGCATGGCCACGGCGGCGGCGATCTTCTCCTCGCTGGCGGTCTGGGTGCGGCTGAGCAGGATGCAGCTTGCATGGCTGATCTGGTCGTCGTAGAACTCACCGAAGTTCTTCATATACATCTTGACCTTGTTCACATCGGCCACGGTGACAAAGCTGTTCAGCTGCACATCCAGGTGCTCGGCCACGCCTTCCACGGCGCGGGTCACGTCGCTCAGCTTGCCCACGCCGGAGGGCTCGATGACGATGCGGTCGGGGTGGTACTGCTCCACCACCTGCTGCAGGGCGGTGCGGAAATCACCCACCAGAGAGCAGCAGATGCAGCCGGCGTTCAGCTCATTGATCTGGATGCCGGACTCCTTCAGGAAGCCGCCGTCGATGCCGATCTCACCGAACTCGTTCTCGATCAGAACGACCTGCTGGCCGGCAAAGGCCTCCTTGATGAGTTTTTTGATCAGAGTGGTCTTGCCGGCGCCCAGGAAGCCGGAAAAAATATCAATTTTGGTCATAGTTTGAATGCCTCTTTCTTTGTTAGCAGACAGAGCCGCAGAGCGCTGGCCCGTAAAATCTTACATCTCTATTATAGCAAGCCTGTCAATGGGAAAACGGCCTTTTTCAAGAAAAAATTGTAACATTTTTTGCAATTTGGTTGCGTTTTCGCGTTCTGGACGACAAATAAGGGGAACCGGCGGCCCCGGCGGGCAGCGATTCGGCAAGGGGCAGGCTCCGGCAGAGGGACGGACGCCCCCGGACGGCAAGACCCCGCCAACGGACGGTCAACGACCGGCAGGCGGTCAGCCCCCGCAGGATGCAGGCGACACTGCGGCGGCTGTTGACAGCACGGCAACCGTGTGAAGAAAAAACGCGCAGCGGTCTTTGCGGGCCGCTGCGTGTTTGCGTCCGGAACAGCCGACACTCCCGCATTGCATTCTTTGCGCCGGAATGCTACAATATGCAGTAGCAAACCACCGCCGCCGGACGTTCTTCCGGCAAATATGAGAAAGAAGGCTTTTCTATGAGCATGAATACAGTTCCCGAACGGCTGGCCGCCCTGCGTGCCGCCATGCAGGCAAACGGTGTGGACGTGTACCTGATCCCGGTGGGCGACCCCCACTCCAGCGAGTACCTGCCCGACCACTACACCTCCCTGACCTACTTCTCCGGCTTCCATGGTGAAAACTCCAACTTTGTGGTCACCATGACCGAGAGTGCTGTCTGGGCCGACGGTCGTTACTTTGTGCAGGCCGAGAAGGAGATCGCAGGCACCGAGATCCAGCTGATGAAGATGGGTGAGCCGGGCGTGCCCACCGTGGAGGAATACTGCGCCAAGGTGGTGCCTCAGGGCGGCACGCTGGGCCTGTGCGGTCTGACCGCCAGCTGCGCGCTGGTGAACAGCGTGAAGAAGGCGCTGGAAACCAAGAACGCCGCCATCAAGACCCTGTTCCTGGAGGATGAGCTGTGGACCGAGGGCCGCCCGGCTCTGCCCGCTACCCCGGCCTGGATCCTGCCCAAGGAATATGCAGGCTTCTCCCCGGCCGAAAAGCTGGGCCAGCTGCGTGCAAAGCTGGCCGAGTTGGGCTGCACCGCCCAGCTGGTGGGCAAGCTGGACAACCTTGCCTGGCTGCTGAACCTGCGCGCCATGGACATCGAGTGCACCCCCTACGCCATGGCCTACTGCTATGTCACCCCGGACCGCGCCGTGCTGTTCATCCACACCGCCCGCGTGACCCCGGAGGCAAAGGCGGAACTGGAAGCCAACGGTGTGACCCTGGCCGAGTACGACAGTGTGCTGGACTTCATGGCCGCTGAGACCGAGCCCCAGACCGTGCTGGCAGAGAGCGCCACCGTGAACTATGCCGTGTATCAGGTGCTGGAGAACAACGCCGCCCTCACCGTGAAAGACCTGGCCGACCCGCTGCTGCCCATGAAGGGCGTGAAGAACGAGGTGGAGCTGACCCACGACAAGGAAGCCCACCTGCGCGACGCTGTGGCTATGGTGCGGTTCCAGATCGAGCTGGAAAAGCGTCTGGAAGCCGGCGAAGAGCTGACCGAGCTGACCGTGGACGAGATCCTGCACAAGTACCGCAGCACCACGGATAAGTTCATCGTGGAAAGCTTTGGCACCATTGCGGCCTACGGCGGCAACGCAGCCATGATGCACTACCACGCCACCCCGGAGGACCACGCAAAGCTCCAGCGCAAGGGCTTTTTGCTGGTGGACAGCGGTGCCACTTACATGGACGGCACCACCGACATCACCCGCACCTACCCGCTGGGTGAGCTGACCGAGGACGAGCGCAAGTTCTACACCTGGACCCTGCAGTGCCACATCGACATCGCCAAGGCGGTCTGGCTGGACTACTGCGACTGCCATATGATCGACACCATCGCCCGTGAACCGCTGTGGCAGCACCTGATCAACTACCGCTGCGGCACCGGCCACAGCGTCAGCTTTGTGGGCAACGTCCACGAAGGCCCCCACGCCCTGAACGGCCGCAACACCACCCTGATGCGCCCGGGCATGATCGTGACCGACGAGCCCGGCGTGTACGAGACCGATCTGGTGGGCATCCGCATCGAGAACGAGCTGGTGTGCGTGCACAAGGCCGACAACCAGTACGGCACCTTCCTGGGCTTTGAGCCGATCATGTTCGTGCCCATCGCCACTTCTCCCATCGTGCCCGGTGTGCTGACCAAGGACGAGCTGGACTGGCTGAACAACTACCACCGTCAGGTGTTCGAGAAGCTGGCACCCCGCCTGAACGACGAGGAGCGCGAGTGGCTGGCCAAGAAGTGTGCCGCCATCGGCTGCTGAGCACCCGGCCGCTGAACATCGCATAAAAAAGCGGGAAGCCGTGCCGGAGCGTGCAAGCTCCTGCGGCTTCCCGTTTGTTGTTTTTGCTTATTCTTTGGGGTCGCTGTCGTGCCGGGCCTTCCACTCGGCACTGCGTTCCTGCGCCGTTTCCCGCATCTCCTCCCGCATGCCGTTCCAGCGCTCGCGCGCTTCGGCGGTGCGGGTCTGCACGTCCTCGCGGGCATCCTTCCAGTAGGCCTTGGCCTCGTCGATGACCTCCTTGAAGGGGCCGGAAGGGTAAGTGCTCTCCGCAATATCCACCAGGAACTTGTACAGCTGGGGCCGCACCTCCTCGTAGATGCCAAGCCGGGTGTACAGCTCGGTGTAGTAGTGGAACACCTGGATCTTGTTCTGCACCAGAGAGGCGGCGTTGATCTGGGTGTGGCAGATACTCTGGGGGTTCTGGACATAGTAGTACCCTGCCTCCGGGATGGACACCAGCACGTTGGCGTACTCCAGGTACTGCATATTGAACACCAGGTCCTCGGCCCACCGCACCTCACTGGTAAACTGGATCTGGTGGTCCACCAGCAGGTCCCGGCGGTACAGCTTGTTCCACAGCACCCCGTAAAAATAAGAGGCAGGCTTGTCCATCAGATGCCGGGCAAACTCGTCCTGGGTGTAGACCCCGGCAGGCAGAAAGCCGTACTCCCGTACTTCCGGGGGCCGGGCCACGGTCATGACCCCCAGCTCGTCCTGGAGCTTGTCCAGCACCTGTTCGGGCTTGGTGGCCCCGGCGGGGATCACCATCTTGTAAGGTGCGATGACCAGGTCGGCGTTGTTCTGTTCGGCAGCGGTGACCAGATGCTCGGTGAAGTCCGGGTCGATATAGTCGTCGCTGTCCACGAACTGCACATACTTGCCGCTGGCCAGCTTCAGGCCCAGGTTGCGGGTGTCGGACACGCCGGAGTTGGCCTTGTCCACCAGCACGATGCGCTCGTCCTTTGCGCGGAACGCTTCGCACACGGGCAGGCTCTGATCCTTGGAGCCATCGTTCAGCACGATGACCTCGATGTTCTGCCAGCTCTGGGCGCAGATGCTCTCCAGACAGCGGGCGATGTGGTTCTGGGCGTTGTACACGGGCAGAATGATGCTGACAAGGGGCTTTGACATGGCGGCGTCTCCTTTGTTGTTTTTTGATTACTATACCCCCGCACCGCGCAAAATGCAAGGGCGGGTTTGAAGAGGAGGGATCCTGTGATCTTTCACATTGCGGTGTGCAGCCCGGACGCGGGCCTGCGCAGCGGGCTGGAACGCCAGTGCATGGAATTTTTTGCCCGGCGAGCGGACGCCTGCATCGTGGAACACCTGCCGGACACCGACGCCCTGCTGCGGAAGGACGGGGAGGGCGTGCGGTACGACCTGTACCTGCTGGAGCTTTCCGGCTCGGCTGCGCCGGTGGGGCTGGTGGCTGCCGGGGAGCTGCGCCGCCGGGGCCGCCGGGCCCCGCTGGCCTTTGTGGCCCGCACCACGGCCCACGCTTACAGCGCCTACAAGGTGGATGCGCTGCAATATTTGCTGCTGCCGGTGCGCCAGCGGGAGCTTTCGGCCCTGCTGGCCCGCGCCACCGAGCCGGAATACGGCCCGTCCGTCACGGTGAACACCGCCGAGGGCCTGCGGGCGCTGCCCTATGCGGGCATCGAATATCTGGAGTGCACCCACCACATCGTGCACTTCCACCTCACCAGCGGGGAGGACGTGCCCACCCTGTCGCTGCGGGTGCCGTTTTCTGCGGTGGCACAGCCTCTGCTGGCGGATGGGCGCTTTTTGCAGCCCCACCGCTCTTATGTGGTCAATCTGGCCGAGGCGGACCTGCTTTCTGCCGGGGAGCTGCGCATGCGCAGCGGGGCCCGCATCTCCATCCCCCGCGGGCGGGAGGGTGCCGTGCGGGACGCCTTCCAGCAATGGGTGCAGCAGCAGAAATACAGCCTGAAATAACAGCACGCCGGTGCTCCCACAGCGGGAACACCGGCGTGTTTTTTGCGGAAAAATTTCTCAGATCTTTGTCCAGTCCAGTGCGGTCCAGTCCGGCAGGAACTGGTCGCACACCTGCGCCATGGCAGGGGCGTCGGCGGCACTGGCGGCGTCCTGCACGCCCAGCACGGTGAACCCGGCCTTGTGGGCCGTGTCGGCGGCGTAAATGGCGTCCTCGCACACGGCGCAGGCGGCGGGGTCGGCCCCGCCCAGCCGGTGCATGCACTCGAAGAACACCTCCGGGCGGCTCTTGTGCAGCACGCCCTGCGCCTCCACGATGAAGGAAAAATAGTCCGCGATGCCCAGCCGGGTGAGCACGGTGCGGCACTGGTCGGACCAGGTGTTGGAGCACAGGCACAGCCGGGCCCCCTCGGCCTGCAGCTTTGCCAGCAGGGTGCGCACACCGGGCTTCAGGTCCACCGTTTCGTACAGCTGGGCGATCACGTCCCGCATCACGTCGTAATATTCCGCCTCGGTCAGGGGCAGGTCGTATGCTCGGATGAGGTAGCGGGCACCGTCGGCCATGCCCATGGTCAGCAGCACGTCGTTCAGGTCTGCTTTGGGCGTGCGGCCATAGCGCTGCAGCAGCGCCAGCGGGGCACCCCGCCACACCACGGTCATGCTGTCGGTGAGGGTGCCGTCCATATCAAAGATCCATTGCTTGCAGCGCATGGGGCAAAGTTCCTCCTTCAAGATGATTCCTGCCCAGTATACCACGGATCTTAGCCGTATAAAAGCCGTGAGGAACCAAAAAACGGGGAGAAATTTTCCGGAAAATATGGTATAATTTCAGCAAAGACAGACAGGGAGGCAGGCAGTATGGAAAACCAAACCACTCCGTGCAAAGCGCTGGTGTTGGCCGGCGGCGGAGCACGCGGCAGCTATCAGGTGGGCGTGTGGAAGGCTCTGATGGAGCTGGACTGGCACCCGCAGATCATCACCGGCACCAGTGTGGGCAGCCTGAACGGTGCCATGTTCGTGCTGGACCTGTACGAGGTGGCGCGGGATATGTGGCTGACCATCCGCAGCAAGGATGTGATGGAGCTGCCCGAAGAAAACGCCGACCTGTCGGCCCTGCACAGTTTTCTGCGCAGCGTGGTGAAGGCCGGCGGTATGGACGTCTCCCCGCTGGAAGAGATCGTGGAACGGGTGCTGGACGAGGACGCGCTGCGCCGCGCCAACATCCGCTTTGGCCTTGTCACCGTGGAGCAGCGGGGCCTGAAAGCCCGGGAGCTGACGCTGGACGAGATCCCGCAGGGCCGCGTGAAGGATTATCTCATGGCCTCGGCGGCCTGCTTCCCTGCCCTGCGGGCGCGGGAGATCGACGGGGTCAAGTTCCTGGACGGCGGCTACAGCGACAACATGCCCACCGGCCTTGCCAAAAAGATGGGTGCCGACGAGCTGGTGTGCGTGGACCTGGAGGGCGTGGGCATCACCCGCCCCAACCTCACCGGTCTGCCCACCACCATGGTGCGCAGCTACTGGGAGCTGGGCGACATCCTGCACTTTGACCCCGATACCGCCCGCCGCAATGTGGAGCTGGGTTATTACGACACCCTGCGGGCCTTTGGCCGGGTGCGGGGCTGCGCCTATGCCGTGGACAACGGCCCGGACAGCAGCGCCGATGCTGCCGCGTTCCGGGCACGGTTCGACGCGGTGCAGAAGGCCGTGCGGGAGAAATACCCCGTGACCCTTACCGCAGACGCGGCCCTGCTGCTGGCCCGGATGAAGGACGCCGAGCTTGCCCCGCTGGAAACCGTGGCCGAGGACGTGGGGGTAGACCCCACGGTGTACTACACCACCCGGACGCTGGGGCAGGCGTTTCTGGACAAATGCGACCCGGCGCGCATGGCCGGGTTTGCCCCGTTGTTTGCAGGCAGCGCGGACGCGGGCCGGGCGGCGCTGGCAGCCCTGCTGCCCAATACATTCTTGCAGGCGCTGGTCTGGCAGGCCCTGACCGCGCCGGAACTGCCGGAGGTGACCGAACATGAAGATCTGTAAAGGTGTTTCTGCGTCCCCGGGCCTTGTGCTGGGGCAGGTGAGCCGGTTGGAACGCCATGTGGAAACGTTCAGCACCGGGCCCTTTGACCCGGAACGGGAGCTGCGCCAGCTGGAAGATGCGGTGCGCACCGCCCAGAGCGAGCTGGACTGTATGGCAGAGCGGGCCGCTTCCACCGAGCAGGCCATCCTGCAGTTCCAGAGCATGATGCTGGACGACGAAGGCATGATGAACGAGGTGCGGTTCTGCATCAAGGCAGGCATCAGCGCCGCTGCCGCCATGGACAAGGTGGGCCAGCGTTACGCCGACCAGCTGGCCAACATGAAGGACAACCCCTACATGCAGCTGCGCAGCGTGGACATTCTGGACGCCACCAGCCGGGTGATCAACATTCTGGGCAACCGGCCCCGCATGTGGCTGGCACTGGACCACCCGGTGATCCTGGCCGCCGACCGCCTGATGCCCACCGACCTGTTCAGTGTGCCCTCCGGCATGATCCTGGGCGTCGTCACCACCGAGGGCAGCGGCCAGAGCCATGCCGCCATCATTGCCCGGGCCATGAACATCCCCGGCATCGTGCAGGTGGGGCCGGAGTTCCTGGACGACTGCGACGGCCGCACGGTCATTCTGGACGCCACCAAGGGCGAGTGCATCCTGGACCCGGACGCTGTGGCCCGCCAGCAGGCAGAAGCCCGCATCTGTGAGCTGCAGCGTGAAAATGAAGAAATGCGGGTGCTGGGCCGCCAGCCCGGCTACACCCGGGACGGCGCAGCCTTTGAGCTGCTGGCCAACTGCTTTGGCCCGGAGGATATCGACACCGCCATGCAGTCCGGTGCCCGGGGCGTGGGCCTGCTGCGCAGCAGCTACATGATGCTGCCCGGCCGCATTCTGGACGAGCAGGAACAGTTCTACTTCTATTCTTCCTGCCTTGCAGCGGCACAGGGTTGCCCTGTGACCGTGCGCACCTTCGATTTTGGCGCCGACCGCACCATGGCGGACGCCTATCAGGGGGTACAGTCCTCCAAGCTGGGCCTGCGGGGCATCCGCAACAGCCTGCGCCAGCCCCGCCAGTTTGAAACCCAGATCTGTGCCCTGCTGCGGGCCGCCCACCGGGGCCCGCTGCGGGTGATGTTCCCCATGGTGACCGATGTGGAGGACTGGGACGCCGCCA
>OLPS01001084.1_pt1 | contig 30812 bp, 43 predicted proteins | sample 1673071 | NCBI WGS metagenome assembly OLPS01 (sample SAMEA3136752, study PRJEB25190) | human gut metagenome | reverse complement strand
ACGTAGTTTCTGGATTCAAGACGGGCTACACGGGCTTCGAGGTCTGCGAGGTTAAACATGGGCGGCCGCCGGGAGAATCAAGTCCTTTTCTATCTGAGAAAAAAACCACCTGAAACAGCGAAGAAATAAAGCGGGAACCCAAGGGTAAAATACGTCACTATCGTCAGCCAGATGCCGGTTTTGAGACAGGGCTTTACGGCCCACCGCGCCAGAAAAATAATTTCCAGGATGTCCGGTATCGCATAGAGCAATAAAGAGCGGAGAGTGAAATTTGGATGTTTCAGCCAGAACAAATAAAAACGTTCCGGTACTGGCATAGTTGAATCCAGCCAATAAAACGGGTCTGCAAAAGGAATCAGCAGAAACAGCACAAGCGGCAAGGAAATGACCTTGAGAACATGGCGACAATTTACTTTCATAAGGACAATTCATAGTTTTTCTCGCTAAAGTTTTCAACTGCGTGAAGAGCCGTAAATACGTAGAAATCGCCACCGAAATTGTTCTTTCCCCTGAACTGCCGAAAATCTTCGTTGTTTAAACGGACGCCATCTACTAAGCCGAAGGGGGAAAATTTGAGGTCCTGACATCTCCAGCTGCCCAAGCCAATAGCCTCCTTCAGCCAACCGTCATCTTCAAACTGGAAGGCGTCATAGGCATAGACAGCGCACTTCTGCATGTGGATGCGGTGTTTCCCACTTGGAAGAGGTTCTACATACCCACCGGCAAGAGCCCGCAAAGTAAATCCTCCCATACATGCTTCCAGGCCGTCAACATCTCTCACTGTTAGGCTAATGTCTGAGCCTGAGATTGGATATTCCTGATGGTAAAATTCGCCCCATTCTGGCCAGTCAATCTGAGTAAAATCGAATTTCTCTATCTGGCTGGTGATATACCCATGCCTCTTGAGAATTTTTCCGAGGCTCTCAAATGCGGCGGCATTTGTGACGTCATTAGAAATGTTGTCCTCAGGCCCTTTATTGATGGTCAGTTTTTGATACGAATTCTTTGCTCTTTCAAACTGCATCAGCCAGTCCCAATTTATCCACATCGGCGTGCTTCCTGAAGGACCAATCCGTGTCTTATGCCCCAGCCATCGCTCAAACATGTTTTTGAGATAAAGCCACCCCTGACGATCCTTTTCTGAGGCCTGCTTCTCCGCCATGGCTTCAGCTATATCTGGCAGGCAAAGGATTGTTTTTTCCGCATCTGAAAGATCTTCCCCACTGCTTTTCCTGATGCAGAACTCCGCATTTGAGAACATCTGCTCCCATGAGGCAAGCTCGACGTCCGTGTTTTTATTTTTATTCTCAGCCTGTTGTTCCACGCCGCCCCTGCTTGTCACATCCACGCTTTTCGCTACCAGGACCCTGTCTTCCCTGCTCCTGCATTTGGAGAGTTCCAGGGAGGTAGTGTAGCCGCTGGAGGAAAATTTATGCGTGGCTTTCTTGATAAGGAAGTTCCCCGCAAAAACTCCGAAGCCAGTCAGAGAAATGACCTGACCAGCGTAAAGCTTCGGGCAGCCGAGCATTTCTATCGAGCAGGTATTTTCTTTTTCGTTCTTCTCCTGAAGCTTCGCTCTGGCCTTTCTAACTGCATCCGCAGGGCTCTCGGTCCTGCCATCAAGAGTAATGTTTTTATCGGCGTCATCGTCTTCTCCAGAGTGGTCTGCCTCCACAACGGCAGTGTGCGTTCTGCCCTTCTTCGGGTCTGTGTAAACGGACTTCGCCTTCGTGTATCCCGTATCAGCGCTCGAAGTTTTAAAACTCCAGCTTGTGGGGGAATACATGCTTCCCTTCATAGGAATGGCCAGCACCGCATTCTGCATCTCAGCCTTGCGGGCATCCCGGATGACGAGTTTTCCGTCATGCACCTTGCAGTGGAAACCGTTTTCCCGACACTGTCTGTTCAGGAAGCCGAGATCGCTGTCACTTCTCTGGTCCTTCCGTTCGAAACTGCAGGGGTCGCCGTCGTACTGCAGCTCAAGATTATGCTCCTGCGCAATCTGATCGGCGATAGCCCGGAAGGAAGAGTTCTTCCAGGCGCGGTTCTTCCGGCTATCCCGGAGTCCTGTCGTCATGGCTGAAGTCAGGGCCTTAATACGGACCTGCGTGGGCGGGCCGGAGTACTCTATCTCATCGATGGTGAACTCGCCGCACAAAAGCTTCAGGTCCTTCCCGGGTTCTTCCCAGCTTTTGCAGACGGCCGTGCATTTCACTTTCGTTCCCCTGGAGGGCCTCCAGTCGCTGCACCAATGGCCGTCGCGGTCGTGCAGCGTAAACTGCAGATCGTCCGCTTCGCCGTCGGCGCTGTCCGTGTATGTCAGCTCTTTCAGGTACGGGGTCGTGTAGTCTGTGGCATCATGCCCGCCAATCCAGAGTTTAATCTCAAAACGTCTTGCCCTTTCTTCAGTCATTACTCACCCACCCCGGAAGGACTTCGGCAGCAACAGGAACTTCCGCTTCAGGGACAGTCAGATCAACACCGGCAGGGAAGAACACGACATCGGCATATCCGGGATTGGCATCGATAAGTTCTCGGGCCATACTTTCCCTGCCCCAGATACGATAGGCCGCCACGTCAAACGTGTCGTTTTGAATGGTCCTGTAAAGGTTAGTTTCCAGCAGCGGCATACATCTTCCTCACCTGGTCATTGACCATATTGGAAATCATATTCTGAAGGTCGGTCTGATGGGCCTTCACCACGTTCATCACACCATTGGCAAAGTCTGCGGCAGGCATCCCGTTGATGGTAAACTGGAAGGTGGCCGCATTATTCACGACAGGAGCCTGTGCAGGTGCAGCTTTGGGCGCCGGCGCAGCAGAAGGTGCGCTTTGAGGCGCAGGCTGAGCCGGTTCTCCGGCGGCCACTGGCTGCGGGGCGAGAGCCTTTGGCTGAGCCCTGAGCCCTGCAGGCCTGGGCGGGCCGTACATGTCCGGCGTGGGATGAGCTCTCGCATACTCTGCCTGAATACGGTTGAACTCACCGGCCGAAGTCCCTGCTGTTCCCGAAGCCGCTGCCTGTTTCTTTGCCTCTATTTCAGCTGCTGCCTGGCGCCATTTGGCGTCTTCGGAATCAGAAACTTTCTCTTCGGGACCGGAAACGATGTCGCTGATTCCCTTCATGGCTTTCGTGAAATGGCCAGATACCCATTCGCGAATTCCCTTCACAGAATCGGAATTCCAGGCTTTGGATGCGCCCTCCGAGAACTCGTCCCACATTGAGCCAAAACTTTGCCCAATCTCTCTGATATCCGCGAGCATTCCGTCCATGACAGTTCTCGCAGTCTCAGAATTGTTGTAGAGGGCGACAAGGCCGCCGGCCACAAGGGCAAGGCCTGCAGTGACCGGGTTAAAAGCGGCCGGTCCAAAACTCAGCAATCCTCTGAGCCCTCCAGTCAGCGCAGTAGAACCGGCCGCAGCCGTTGCCGCGGATCTGCCTATGGACGGCAGGAGCATGCTCAGCGCAGAAAGCCCCGGTTTCACGGCCCAAAAAGCCATCTGGGATGCCAGAACGGCAGTTTTAAGGCCTATGAAGCCCGCAGCCGCCATGGCGAGCCCCTGCACTAGCTGGGGATGCTGCTTCACGAAATCGCCGACGACCCGGACGGCACCGGTCAGCCCCTGGACAATCTCACGGAGAGCCGGGGCGACTGTGTCGTACAGCGAAATGGCGACTTCCTCATACGCCGAATTCAGGCCTTTGAGGTCGCCGGAAAGGTTGTCAGTCTGTTCTGTGGCGACTTTAGCCGCATAGCCCTGCTCATAGAGACTGGCGGACATGGACTGAATCGAGCCGTCTGCTGCGGCCTTCATCAGGATAAGACCTTTGGCGAAATGCTCTGTGCCGAACAGGGCCTTGGCTGTAGCTATTCGCTGCGCCTCTCCCATGTTCCGCATTTTGGCTTCCATTTCCTTCAGAAGCGCGGGCATAGGCTTCATTTCGCCATGAGCACCCTTAACGCTGATCCCCAGCTTCTTAAGAGCTTTGCTGGCTTCTGACGGCGGACCGGCCATGCGGGAGATAATGGCGCTCAGGCCTGTACCTGCCTGCTCTCCCTGAATACCGGCGTCACCAAGCTTGCCGATCATCGCCGCCGTATCCTGGAAACTCTGGCCGGCATTGGCCGCTGCCGGGCCAACATACTTGAAAGACTCTCCCAGAGAAGACAGCGTCGTGTTCGACCTGGTAAACGTTTTGGCCAGGACGTCGGACACGTACCCCATCTGCTCGGCCTTAAAACCGAAGCCAGTCAAAATATTGGAAGCGACGTCAGCTGTCTGGCCAAGGTCCATTGCGCCGGCAGACGCAAGGGAGAGCATGCCCGGCATAGCCGCCATAGTCTGATGAGCGTTGAAGCCGGCCATGGACAGATACGTCATACCTTCCGCGGCCTCTTTGGCGCTCCAGACGGTGGTCGCGCCAAGCTCCCGTGCCTGTGCGCTCATGGCCGCCAGGTCCTGAGTGCTGGCCCCGGATATAGCCCTGACCTTCGACATGGATTCTTCAAAACCGATGCCGACTTTGAGAGGCTGGGCCAGAGCCATGGCGCTCATGGCCGTGCCCACGGCCCTTCCGTAGAACTCCGCACGCTTTGCAGACGCCTCCTGCAGAGTATTCTGTACCCGCAGCTTGGCATTGTACCTTTCGAGAGCTGCGGAGGCCTGGTCATGGCTTGCCCTGAGAGTTTTGGCCGTCGCGCCGTACTCTCTCGCAGAAGCCATAGCCTCCCTGTACTGGCGGGACACCTGGGTAAGGGCACGCGTCAGCCTTGCATCCCCTGGATTAGCCTTAAGCTGGCTTACCAGGGCATCCCGCTTGCTCTGAAGCTCCATGGCGCGGGACATGACGCGCTGCTGCTTCGTGGCCGCGGCCATCGCGGCGCGGGTTTTCTCGATAGAGTTTCCCACGGCTCCGAAGGCCTTTGCCACGGACGAACTAAGCGTGGCCCCGATTGCAAATCCGATTCCTATGGTTTTAGCCATAGCGCTGCTCCCCCGCCAGGCGTGCGTTCACACGCGCTGCAGCCTCCAGCCATTCCGAAACACTATCTGCCGGCAGACGCTGCACATCGGAAAGAGGCATGCCTGCCAGTCTTCCGAGCACGACGGCTGCCTCTATAAGACTATCCCTGGACGGGCTTGCGAAATCGGGCAACCATGTCATCAAGCGCATCGAAGTCCTGCAAATCAAGAAGACGGAGGTCCTCGATATTCAGGCCGCACAGGCGTGCAGCCAGTCTGGCAGAGCGAAGAATGACATCACCACCGTCCGGGGGAAGGTCAAGGATATCACCCACGGTGGGACGCCTGACTTTAAGCTGGTCGAGCATCTTGCCGTCTGCGAGAATGATGGGATGATTGAGCTTCAGAATTTCAGGTTCAGACATTTTCCTTCTCCTATCCTATCCTACATGCCAAGATTGTTTCTCACGCTGGAGAGCACGTCAGTCCCATTAACGACACAGATCATGTTGAGCTTGTCGATTTCGACGCGCTCAGTTCCGCCAATCCAGACTTTGATGTACTCACATTCAAATTCAGTCTCGGGTTCCATCTTCTTCCCTGCCTCCATCTTACCAAGGCCGATGGTCTTAGGCATGCCCCTGACGACAATTTTCACAGCCCGGTCAACAAACTGATGTGTGGCAGCATCAAGGTCCTGAAGGTTCCCCCGGATGTCGAGATGATGCCCTTCAGGCGACATAAGGGCCAGAAGGTCCGTCGTGACTGTGTTCCAGGTAAGCTTGAGAGACATGGATTTAAAGTGTCCCTTGACGGGCATGGACAGCTCGCCGCCAATGCCGAGACCGCTGACGTCTTCAGTCATATATTCAAAGCTGGGGAGTTCCACCGTGGCCAGACCAAGCTGGGAAGCCCCCTCGAGATAAACCCGGGCGTTAGTAAGAACCGTGGGGATCGGTGTAGTCGCCGCAAGATATTCAGACATTTTCAGTCCTCCTTATTCGCCGAAGAGAGTGCTGAGGTAGTCGGGATCGTATTCGATGGTGAACACGAGTTCCTTGGCTGCCTGAGGAGGCGTCACATACACATGCCAGGTCACCTTCCCTGCCAGCAGATCCGTTGTCGGATTTTCGTCAGCCTCGAACGTGACACGCCCGCCAAGGATGTATTCCTTGCCAGTAAGACCATTCAGCCAGCAGTTGAACGTATCCTGCACAGTCTCGATGAGGCGGCGGCGCAGGGGTGTGGAGACGTACTGCCAGCAGGTGAGAATCAGAGTATTCCCAATCCAGTTGAACATCCTTCTGACCGGAATGCTGGCGTCCTTGATGTCGGTGTTGCCAGGGTAGACGGTCGTCTGATCACCCCATACACGAAGGCCGCCGATGATATTGAGGCCGGTGACGATGCCGTTGCCGTTCAGCTCGGCTGCTTCGAGAGGAGTCAGATGGAGCTCTTTGCCGGCATGCACGAGGCCTTCGCACAGAAGTTGGTAGTTGGACGGGCTCCAGAAGGGAACGTCGCCGTTAGCAGCGTCTCTGGAAGCCATGGCGGCTGCGAGATGGACAGTGCCAGGCTCAGTGACTCCGTTATACGTGCAGTCTCCGAAGAAACAGCAGCAGTTTTCCAGAGTAAGATTGCTGTCGTTGAGCCAGGCTGCAACCTTGGAACGGTCAGAGACAGAAGCGGGCACACCAAAGAGCCCCATGGCCTTGAAGAACCCGGAAACGCCGGAAGCCGCGGCAGCGACTGCGATGGATACGGCAGGTTCGTTGCGGCCGGGAGCCAGGACAAGGCCGGGTTCCAGACGGAAGCGGGGATAGACCTCATCCACAAGAGAAAGACCCGTACGGTTTCCGGCAGCGTCAACGCCTCCGATAATATCTTCGTCTTTCACCTTGGATACGTCTGCCGTGCCGTCCTCATCCTTATGTCTGGCTGGGTCGAAGACGTTGATGAAGACGGCAGGAGCAACGCCATAGCGGCCAAGGTAGACTTCTGCGGCCTGATACAGAGGAAAATCTTCCTTGTTTTCAGTCTCACCAGGAGCACCAAACGTGGAAACGAACTCGGAGAAGGAATAGATGAGCTTCGGTTCGTTAACCGGAGCCGCGGAAGAATCTGTAAGATGATGGACCGGTGCCACGCCCACGAAAACCGGGAGCGCGGAATTCGCCTGGGCGGGAGTGGCAATAGAAGTCGCCTGCTCCTGGATATATACGCCGTGTCGATACTGAGCCATGGAGTATGTCTCCTTAAATTCCCGCCGGAAGTTCCCAGCGGGTCAAAATGACGCCCTCCTGGTAGGGCTGTGCCTGGCCGTCTGGACGGCCCCAGTCAATGAGTCTGTCCCCTTCCCAGAAACCGAGGCGGTACCTACCCTCGAGGGGGACGGTCTGCGTGCCTGCACAGTAGCTGGCCACGCGTGACATTAAATTGTGCAAATCCTCGCAGGCGTCTTCGATGTCTTCAGCCTGGACTGCGCACCTGAACGCAATCTTCACACTCTGGACTTTGTCGCTGAGAAGACTTCCCCCGAGATCCTGAATAAGGACAAAAGGCACCTGATTTTCGTCCGTCTTGGAAGGTAGGGAGCCAATGTAGACTGCCGGAGGCAGGCTTGGGTAACTGACTGATCCGTTTCTGTCAGCATCGGGCAGAAGGAAGTCAGAAAGTTCCTGAACTAGACCTCGCTTCAGCGCGCACATGAGGGGGAAAACTGTCATTTCAGCCTCCCGATGATTCGTTCCACTTCATGGACAAGACGCTTCTCGAACGTGGAGCGGGCGCGCTCCATGGCAGGTTTCTGCACACGGTCGAAAACAGAAAAATACTGTACGGAATAGCCAGGCACCCTTTCGAGCGCGCCGCGTTTTTTCCCGTAGCGCTGGAACATCATCTTTTTGCCGTTCAGACGAATGACGAAAGCTTTTGAAAGCCCGCTTCCGCCACCTGGTCTTCTGACGGGCTCAGAAGGTCCGATCTTGAACCCGGCGCTGGGCCATTTGATGGACCTCACCCTCTTACGGGCAGTCACTCTGTTGGGAATGAGCTTGAAATGATCGGCGGGGAGCCATCCCCCGGCAACACGGAAGGACGCCGTCACGGCAGTACCGGCCTCTTTGACCTCCAGAACACCGAACGCTTTGCCGATGTCGCCGCCCCGCAGATACGATTCAGCCCTGACGCCCTTGCGGATGTCAGAACGGAGAGACTGTCCGGTCCTTCTGGCTGCCAGCTTCAGGGCCCTCGTGATCTCTTTCGGGAGGCCGGCCAGAGGAGAAAGAATCCTCTCCATACCCTTTGTGTCAAACTCGATGCTTATCATGCGTAGTTCCGCACAAGAGTGATGTCGTTCATGCCAAACTGCGAAGAGACCTTCTCGACCTGATATCTGAGTCCGTCGAGCATGACGTCCTCTTCAGGGACAGGCAGGCGCGTAAGCACGCCTGCCTTAATCCTGACAACGAGCCTCTGAGCGATAATCGCCAGGGCAGTGGCGTCAACAAAATCGCTTTTGGCGCCGTTATCAAGGCTGTCGTGAGCCTCTTCAACCACTGCTTTAACTTTTTGCCCCATAAATGTGTGCTCATCTGCAAAAGCATCCAGGTCGAGGAATACATCTTCCGCATCCGCGTCCAGTACATCCCTGAAGAAACTCACTGCCGTCCTCCTTTGAGGGCGCGCATTTCGTGCTCGAGCCGCTCTCGGTGAAGGCGGCATTCTTCCTGACGCACGTAGTCTTTCAGCGCTTCTTTTTGTTCGCGGATTTCCTGAAGAATCATTTTCACGGCAAAACCGACGATTGCGACAAGCACAGGAGTCACCACCTGCAGGAAAGCCAGGATATCCACCTTTATATCCATAGGAGCACCTCAAGAAGGAGCCTCAGTACGCCTGCCGCCGCATCTGAAATTTCCCTGCCTGTCCCTACCGCCCATGCTATGGCACAGACAATGAGGGTAAAAAGCAGAACTCCCAGACGAAACAGCCACCGGCGGGCCTGCAGAGGCAGCTTTAGTCGTGTTTTTTGCCGCGCAGGACGGAGCGGATCGCTCGAATGTTCGCGTTGCATTCCTCAAGCCCTCTCTGTCTTTCGAGCCCCCATTCAAGGACTTCTCCTACAGTTTTAGGTGTCCACTCCCTCGCTTCTACAGGCTGAAGCCAGGTATCAGGGACGGCTGGTTCCTGCACCGCCTTTCCCGAACAGCCTGTCAGCGCCGTCAGGAAGAGGCTGATTATAAAAATCGGGATTTGCCTTCTCCATTTCATCAAGAGCCTCACTCTTCTGCTGCCAGGCTTCTTCTGCCTGCTTCAGAGCCCTGTCTCTCTGCTCTACTGCCTGTTCCAGCGATTCCATGCGCTCTATGAGGGCCTCGTTTTTCTTGCGAAGGTCCAGGAAGTTCAGGAACACTGCCGCGAGGAGCAGCCAGACAGAAATCACAAGGACTATTCTCATCAGAACTTCCCCAGGAAGTCGGCCAGAGCGTTCACCCTGTTCCGCCATCCCCGCAGATACTTCTTCATGACCGGCTTCGAACGGACGAGCCGTTCATAGAACTGCATCCTGTTGGCGAGGATGCCTGAGGCAAGTTCCTTGTCCGGGTAGGACCTGGCAACCCCTATGGTCACCGGGCCGGCAATGCCATCTTCCTCAGTTCCAATGAATCTCTGCATGCAGGAAACGGCTCTCTGCAGACCGCAGTTGATGCTTGTGTCAAACATCGCACCTCTGGATTTCCTGCCAAGGCCGAACCTGTCGAGGGGGTCCCAATAATATCTGGCGTACATCCTGTAAGCCTGACGTTCAGTGAGAGCCCTTATGCTTTCCCTGTCGGCAGGCAGACGCACGCCAATGGACGTCAGCCAGGCGTAATCGGACTGCGCACGCTGTTTCAGCGAACGCAGGCAAAGACCGTACTTCGTCGCTCCTCCGGGGTCATCGGGATCGTCTTCGAAGACACGACCTTCCCACGCCAGGACGAAATCCATCAGAATCTCAAAATCACTTTCAGGCATTGCCTTTCTCCGTTTTATTGACCTGACGCGGTGTCTTCCTCTGCGCAGGCTGATGGATACGGACACAACGTTTGGCTTCCTCAAAACGAACAGCCTCGTCGTCTCCGAGTTCTACGGATTCGCCAGGCATAAGGAGACGCCCACCAACAAAAAACGCGTTTTTCAGACGAACTTTCATGGGGGCGCCTCCTCTTAGTTGCCGGTGACGCTGTCAAAACGGACAGCCCACCCAGCATGCCTGGTTACAGGCAGCGGACGGGATTCAGCCACAGTGAAGACGCCGGAAGGATCGTCTTGGCGATACTGCTTGGCGAAATACGTAGTTGCTCCGGAGCAGTCGAGATCGACGGGACGGCCGTACTCAATGACGGATTCAGCATCGCGGGCCAGCAGGACGGCGTCATCGGGGTCGATGAAGTGCTTCACAGTACCGTCGATATCCTTGTAGGTGCCGGAGTACGTCCAGATGCGCAGGCCGTTCCAGGTGCCCTTATTAAGCTGGGCGACCCGGAAGGACAGCGCACCCCCGGCGTCTATATGCCTGTTGTCCATGATATCGACCACGTCAGGATGGTTGCGGAACGCGGCGAAGGCAGTCGCTCCCATAATCAGATCCGTGGCCGGAAGACCGTCGGAGTCTTCCTGAATAAGCGTAGAAGCGGCGTCTATCTGCTCGAAGAGGTCAGATCCTTCAGCGTTCCACTGATCCGCCTTAGCAACGGAAATGGTATGGCTGGCCGGACGGGCGTAGTCGATAGTAAAAGCGGCCTTGGCAGCACCGTTATCCAGGTCATACAGGGTAACCTTCCCTTCAGTGGCTGCCTGAGCACACATAATCTCGATCATACGATCATGCTCCATCCTGTGGGCGTCCATATCTTCAGCGACAAGACGGATAACGGGGTCGGACTCCAGGTCATACGGAGAGCGGCCGATTTGGCGCTTCATCAGAACGTCAGCGGCGCGGAAAAGTCTCTTCGTACGGAAACGGGGCGCCTTTACCTGAGAGATTTCCCAGCCCTGAGGCTGCATAAGCGTGCCGGCAGAGTACTCGCCAATGGGTGGAAGCACACCGTACTGATAAGCTTTGGTGTGCAGCTCAAAGATGTCGGTTTCAGAAGGAGCCTGCGGCTTAAAAAATGTGGAAAAAAGATTCCACTTCGGGGGGCGCAGACGGATAATGCCGGTAAGGGCAACTGTGTCGAACTGATCAAGCGTAAGAGCCATATTTACCTCCTAATCGGCATAGATACCGGCAGCGGCGAGGACAGCAGCCACTTTGGACGGCGTTGCGCCGGAAGCAAAAACTAGCTGATCAAGCCTGGCATGCCCATGGCGGACAACAGTAATTTTCGTATCTTCAGTGCCAACCGTGGCATCGCCGGGAAGCACGCCGAGAAGCGTGTCTGCAGTCATGGCGTCTGTGCCCAGAGAGACAACGCCGTCAGACACCATCAGGACGGATCCTGCCTTGAAGTCTGTAGCCGCGGAAGCCTTGGCCCAGACGTCAGTCAGGACAAGCGGATGGTCCATAAAAATGGACTTGCGGGTGTATTCAGCGGTAGCTTCCATTACTTCCCCTCCCCATAACGGCCTATCTGCTCAATCAGGGCACGTTTATCGTCTCTCTTCGCTCCAGCAGTAACAGGCCCGGCACTCTGAATCAGGGCACTGAGCTGAGCTTTCACCGTGTCGTTAATCATTTTCTGCATATCTTCGCCGTTCTCTTTATCTTTGGCCGGTCCGGCAGCGGGCTGTGCGAACTGCCAGAAGGCCTTCTGGGCCTCGAGCTGTTCAGCCGTCAGTTTCGCGCCAAGAGCTCCGGCAAGACGCTTCTGCGCATCTTCGCCGAGCACCACACCCGCAATAGCCAGAATTTCGGCCTCACGGGCTTCAGCCGTCTTCCCGATGGGTTCCGTCGTTTTAGTATCCATGGTGTTCCCCCATATTGAATGTGTTCCTGCGGCCGATTCACGGAAGGGCTGCAGTTCAGTAACCAGGCCCAGAGCTCGAGCCCTTTCTCCGGTAAACAGTCGTCCGTCTGCCCAGGCTTCCTTCTCGGAAATGTCCAGCCCCATATGGCCGGCAACGAACGTGGTGAACGTATCGTAGACAGCATCCAGACGTGCCTGGATTGCCGCTTTCTCTTCTTCGGAAAGTTTCTTGGGAGCCCCAACAGTCTTGTACTTGCCGGCCTGCATCCATGTCCGGTCAATGCCGAAATTCTCCAGGAGTCCAGTTATATCGTCATGCACAAACAGCACGCCGATGGACCCGACCTGAGCGCTGGGGCTTGTTCGGATGTCGCCGGTAGCTGAGGCGAGCCAATAGGCAGCCGAAGCGCCAAGTCCGTCGATCCATGCGCACATCTTTTTCTGCCTGGCGGCCCCCTCGATGAATCCGGCGAGTTCGGGAAGCCCGGAGACATCTCCGCCAGGCGAATTTATGAAAAGCTCGATTGCCTCAACAGATGGGTCGTCGAGAGCAATCTGGAGACTGGAGCGAATGGATTCATAAGAGGTTTCGCCGCATGCCGCATCTGCATCAGTGCGGACCAGAGGACCGAGGACAAAAATAGTTGCCCTCGATCCTTCCATCTTCAGGCTTCCGCCTCTGCCAGCGTCTCCCTGTTGAGGATTTGCATGCAATGCCACGTGCTTTTGAAGGCCTGCCTCAGTGGAGGACCAGAGACAGGGCTCGGCAAGAGGATCATGCATGAAAAAATTTGTCTGATTATTAGGCATTGGTAGGCTCCTGAGTGCTGCCAGACTGTCCCGTTGTGCCGAGGCCTGCGGCCTCGCGTGCTTTGGCCTCTTCGCCCAGGCTCTGGGTGACCTCGTCGAAGTCGCCGCCCCTCTCCGCTATGGCATCAGAACGGGACATAAGCCCGGCATTGATCAGAGCTATCTGCGCCTGTGCTTCCTTGAGGGGATCTACATATCCACGGGTCGGGCCGTTCCACCTGGCGTTCGTCCAAAGCGTTCTGTTCGCGAAGTACTCGGCAGGAGAGCACGGCAAATCCCAAAGCCCTCCCAGGTAGGCTTCATCCATCACCATTTCGTAAATAGGCTGACAGTACTGGCGCACAAAAAAACGCCGGTAGACGTCATAGACACGCCATGCTTCGAGCAGAGCCGCACGGGCAGACGAGTAGTTTGTTTTTGAAAAATCTTTGGTAAGGACTTCGTACGGGATGCCCAGCGCCGCGCCCGTCTGCCTCAAAATCAGCTCGCAGAAGGACAGGAAGTTTTGCGAAGGGCGGCTTGACTCAAGCACTTCCGGCTTCTCGCCTTCATTTCCGTAGAGGATCTGCCCGCTATTTATTTCCTGGTAGTATCTCTTCTTGCCCTCTGGGCCATTGTCCTGTTCACGGACAAAGTCAGGCAGATCCTGAGGCCCGTTGGAGAGAGAAATAAAAACAGGAAAGCTCGAGGCCATGACCTGAGCTGTAAGTTCGTTGTCTATGCTGTCGCTGAAGCGCCGAAGAGCTGCTACGACAGGTGCAAGGACGCTCACGCCCCGATACTGCTCTTCCTGCTCGGGGCAAAAGACATGGAAAATTCCTTTGCGCCCAAGAGGCATCCGGGCAGGGATGCGCATGAAATCCTCTCTCGTCAGGCTCCGATAATCCGTATACCCGTAAGAAGGCTTCGGACTTGCAATCCAGTACGCCTGCGGAATGCCCGTTTCAGAAACTTCAACGCCGTCATGCATGTACGGATTCTGCTCATCACCATACGGAGTCATGAGCCTGTCAGGGCTCACACTCTGGATGCGCAGGCGGAAACGGCAGCCGGCGCGGGGACGCTTTTCCACCACAGGCAGGTGCACAAATTCGCCAGCCTTGATGAGACTCCTGACGGCCATATTCTGGAGCAGGGGGAAAGCTACCTGATCACGGTAGTCCGCCTGGCGCTCCCATTCATACCAGAGCCATCCGGCTCGTTCCTGGAGTTCCTGAGCCTGTTCCCTCGAGATGCCAAGGCGCTGCCACGGGATACTGGGCTGAGGCTCCAGGCCTGTGCCGCAGATATTCGTAGCCAGAGAGTCCACGGCAGACTTGGCCGTACCGTCGTTGGCATACAGGTCTTCGATACGACGGTTGAGTGTCCTGCGTTCTGCTGCGCCTTCGCCGCGGACAAGCGTTCTGCGGGGACGCCAATCAAAAAACGCCCCACGGAAAGACCCGGCATCCCGCGAGGGCGCCGATATCTCATGCGCTTGTTTGACAGGGGCCGCACTGGCTTTTGGACGGAACAGGCCGAAGAGCTTCATCTGCGCCACCCCCGCGGGAAGCGGCACTGCACACGGACAGGACCGTGCCCGCCGCGTTCCAGCGCTTCAAGCTCGCCGGTGTAGTAGCTCAGGGCAGCCTTCAGGTCGCTGATTTTTTGACGCTGAAGGGACCGGGTGCCTATCGTATAGGACTGCGCCGAGAGGCATTTTTTGAGCTCATCCTTACAAACTTTGATTTGTTCAGTGAGCTCTTCTCTGGTCCAAATTTGGATGCTCATGCATCTCTCGTAGCTCTTTTTCCCCCTTCATGCGCGGAACGTGCGGAATGTGCGGAATGTGCGGAACGTGCGGACAAAAAATTTTAAATATTTTGCGTAGCGGGCTTTTGCTCCTGCTCTTTTTCTTCTTTATCCAAAAAAGCTGTATCAAGCTCTTCCTTCCACACCCACCTGTATCGTGTGCCGACACCGTGCATGGCTATGCGCCCTTCACTGACCATTTTGTAGAACGTCGTCTTACTGCAGCCAAGATACGCACAGGCCTGACGCCAGTTCATCCTTACCTCCCCCATCTCGACCACCTCCGCTGAGTTCTCCTTGTGGGCATAGTTTCTTGTGGACGCACTTTCTGCTCCTGCCGTGAGGGAGCAAGCCGCTTTATCTGCAGGATATCGGCAAGGGCACAGATAAGGTACTCGCAGTCCCATGCATGGTTGGGCTTCTCCCTGGCATTCACCCAGGTACCCCCGTTTTTCGCAGCGTCCCAAGTCTCTGCAGACATCTCTCGGGCGTAGCTCTTCAGAGACTCACTCTCGCTCGGCGCATGCAGATGGAAAGCGCCGGGGTCTTCCGGATCAATGGCCAGACGGCCTGCCAGGATATTTTTGTAGAAAGTCGAATCGAGGCGGTAAAGCTGGAGTCCGCCGGGAATTCTTAGCTTCCTGCCATCCACGGCCGGAAACCACTCCAGAGCAGTCATCTTCCAAGGAGCGCCGTTCATCCTGTGCACACCCTGGCTGGGGAACACTACACCTTTGTGACGGGCAGCCCACTCATAGACAGCCGCAGTCCTGCGCTGTTCGCCCATGGCATCGATAATGACATTGCGCACCTTGTGAGGCTCTCCGTTCTCATCCATGTATTCGGAGTGGAAGAACAGGTCTTCCAGCGCTTGGAAGGAGGGAGCTATGCCCTCCTGGACAAGCCAGCTTTCCTGAGTCTCTCCAAAGCCAATGGCACGTATTACGTACCGAAAATATCTGAGCTGGGTATCCACTCCGGCAAGAAGCACACAGACGCGAGGGGTATTGTCTTTCTTCCCTGGCACGATTCCACGAGGACGGTCATCACATAGCGACAGAATACCTTCAGGAGTACGCCCGCTCACCAGGTCTTCCCAGGGTTCGCCTTTGTAGTTGTTCTGGAGGTCCTTGAGCAGGTTCAGGTCCTGCGTCACATTGTACTCGGCCATTTTGGCGGCGATATCTGAGAGGCTCACGAAGGGGGAGATCAACGCCGGGACGTGGAAGGCGATAACGGCCGGCTTTTTCTCCCTGATATGATCAGCGAGCGGACGTCCGGACGCTTCTTCTGCCCAAAACCCACGCCTGACGGCCTCATCACGGTCACTGTCCGTCCACGATTTGTCGCAGTGAGGACAGTGGTACCGGCCGGATTTTGTTGAGATGATATCTTTTGTGGGCATATCTTCCGGCCATTCGAGATGCTCAAAATCCATAATTTGGGCAGTTCCGCAGAAAGGGCACACCGCATGCCAACGGAAGCGGGCCTGAGCACCCTCCCAGGCTTTATAAATTGGGCCCTCCGTAGTGGTCGGCGTCGAGATTTTCCATACTCTCGCCTCATCGCCCCATGTGATGACACGCTTCTCGGCCAAAGAGACGGACGGAGCTTCCTGCTTGCTGTCCTGATACTTGTCCAGCTCGTCCAAAATGAGGTAGCGAATTGGCTTGTTGCCAAGGCGGGAAGCCGACCCTGACCACGCCATGTAGATAGTCGTGTGCAAAAGATTGATGCGCAGCGTGCTCACGTCATCGTCAAGGTCAGTAATAAAACCTGACAGCCTGGGGCTGTCCCTGATCATCGGGATAATGCGGTCCCGCGCGTTTTCTCTGGCCGTGATCTCGTCCGGGTAGACGTAAAGCACCGGACCGGGCTTTCTGTCTATCGAGTATCCTACGCAGTTGTGCACGCATTCCGTACCACCAGTCTGCGGGCTCTTCATGAGCACTATCTGCCTCACTCCATCCATAAACGAAGCATCCATGAAACCAGCTGTGTACGGAGTCACAGAATTGCGCCAATAGCCAGGTCGGCTGGAAGTGTGAATCACCCTATTCTTCTCGGCCCAGACGGACACCGTAACTGGGGCGGGCCTGCGCATCACAGTTTTTTCGCCTCTGGATAGCTTCGGTGCTTTAAACGGTCCCTCTACGCCAGGCAGCTTGGACAGAATTCGGTTAAGAGCCTGAAGGCTCAGAGGCCCCAGTTCGGTCATGCTCAGGTTTAACGACAAGATCCACCTCCACATCCTCAAGTTTCGCTGCCATTTCTGCCAGGCCTCTGTCGAGGGCTTCGTCCACCATCGCCCCGAACTCCTTCAGAGCGGCATCCCTGGCTTCTTCCCGGGCCCAGCGTCTTACCCATCCCGCGCCGTCAATTTTCAGGGCCTGGCTCAGGGCGTGATGCAGGACTACGATGCGTGAAGCCAACGTACGATACACGTCATTCTTGGGCATGTACTTGCCTTCAACCACGGCATTGTCGAAGTTGATGCGCCGGGTCTGAGCCTCAATTTTTTCAATCTCCCGCTTCATTTTTAGGGAGGCGAGGTCGATATCGAATTCATCAGTCTCCATGATGCCGGCCGACGCCGTATCCTGTTGGGCAGGAAGCTTCAACGTTACGACTGGGGACGGCTTCGTCCGAAGTGTCGTTGCATACCGGTCGATCTCGGCTTGCGCCCAGCCATCAACGCCACATGGGGAGAACTTCCGTGAGGCCGAATCCTGTTTGAGCTTGGAGATGCCGATTTTCCTGTTCAGAGGGCCCTGCAGGTACTCAAGCACTTCCTTTAAGGTGCCAAAAATGCGGTCCTTAGCCAAAACAACATCCCTTTTCCATGATATAGCGTCATTTTTTTGACAATACGCATTGTTATATCAAAGATCCTCGAAAAGTTAGTCCGCTCCGGTTTTCTGCATGGTACACCCGAATCCAAAAATATGATCGCGTCCGATTCCCGGGCCAGCGTGCTGCCGTGCCTCCCGTTCCCCAGGAAGGACCCGCAGCATCTTACGCCCTGCCGCTCATTCGATAAATCTGGTTTTATTTAGCATGTAGATACTTTCCACTTTTGCTTAGGTTCACTAAAAGCCCGTGCCCCACCAAACGCCATGCACAGGGAAAAGGGGATCCCCTGTAGGGGGAATGTCTTTCTTCTCCAGAACGGCGGCGGTTTCTTCGGGTCTGCTGTTCTCCGGCCTTTTCCAGTCGCCGCGCCAAAATCTGAAAGCGGTGACAAGGACGTCCCAGTTCTCGTCCATGATGCGCGTCTCGCCCTCGTTTTTGGTGACGGCATTCCAGAACTCGCCATGCTCGGCGCTGATGCATCCCGCCCCCTGGTAAATGCCGTCGGCGAACTGCGGATGTTTGACCTCGGCGATTGCGACCCTTTTTTTAAGCTCAGCGATAAAGTCCGACCAGACGTCATTTTCCCCGTCAGGCCTGCCTGCAACTCTAGTCCTGCCATTCAGATAATCAAGATATTCTCCGTCATTCATTGTTTTTCTCCTGCAATGATTAAAAGCAACCAACCATCCCCTTCCAGACGGGCAAAAACGGCCATCTGTTGCGTCGAACCTAGCTTTCCGTCTCGTCTAAGGGGAAAAGCTTATTTCGCCATCCTGAGCCAGTTTTCAGCCCTTCAGCGGGTATTACCGCCGATATAGACGCCAGACCGTCCGCTCTCGACGTCCTGCACGGTGTCACAGAGGTTGTAGCCGCCCTTCCTGCGCAGCTTTGCCCAGCACGCAGGGCAGCGATAGTCTGTCGTCGGCCGGCCGCAATCGTGGCAGCGGCGCATGTACGCTCTGCCTTCCATCATCGCCGCTCTGCCGCGTGCCCCGCCCCGCCTTTCTGGAAGCCCCTGAAAATCCTGCCTGTGATAGCGCATGTACTGCCATATCGCGGGCACTGTCCGGCCTAATGCGTGGGCGGCCTCCTCGGTTGTCCTGCCGTCTCTGAGCATGGCTACGAGTTTGACAACGTCGTCCTTCGTCCATCTGCCTTCATTCATCGTTCATCCTCCAGCCCGGAGATGGTGAGTACCACCTGCCCGCCAGCCCTGGGCTCGCACACCTCGACCGTCTGCCGCTTTATCTGTGAGTCGTCACGCCAGAGCCTGGCGTGGGTCAGCGCGTCGAGCACAGCTTTCGAGTAATTGTCCACGTCGCGCCTTCGCCTGTCCGGTGGGTAGAGCTCCATAGTCATGGCGAGGTCTCCAGCGAGGGGTGCTTTTGGGAGAACTCCATGGCAGCGCGCCACAGCCACCCGGCTCATCACATCTGCCCGGAACATCCGCGCCTCCCTGGTTAGGTAGATTCGCCCGGATGGTGTTTTACGCCAGACGTGGTTGACCGATGGCGGCCATGCGATTTTGATTTTCCAGGAAGGGTCAACTTGGGCCATTTTTTTCTCCGCCTGGGCCGCCCCAAATATCCCCCCCTAAAGGGGGGATATATTTGGGGAGCGGGAGCCCTTTAGTTTTTTGCCGGTGGGCAAGTTAAATTTTTCAATAAATTCAGACACTTCTCAACTTGCCCACCCTGTTTTGAGGTTTTTTGGTGGGCAAGTCCAAAAAACCAAATAATTTCAGGCACATCGAACTTGCCCACCCCGGTGGGCAAGTTGGGCAAGTGGTGGGCAAGTGGCCCAAGTTGATTACGCATCCACATTAGTGGCCCCCTCTTCGAGTTCACCGCTGCCAGTGGCGAATGGACCTGTTGGCACGTCCAGGTAACGGCCTACGCTGCGGCGGTATGTGCAGCGGACGACTATCTTTTCCTGCAGACACTCCTCAAGGAGCCCCTCAAGGCGCCGGCGGCTGAAGCCGGAGAGAGGCGCAGGGAGCTCGTCTCTGCGGCTAAAGATACCCGGCTGACTTTTGGTGCCTGCCGTAAACGGCGCTCCAGCCACGGCTTTAGCCGCGACGGCATCAGCGAGCATGCGCAGTTGTTCTTTACGGGGGATGATGACCTCATCCTTCAGGAGAACGGACTGGAGTACGCCGTTTTCGCCGCGCAGCAGAGGCCGCACACGTCCATCGGCCTGACAGTTGGCTTTGACAACTGCGCCGCAGAAAGCCTCGTTGGGCTTGCATGGCCGGCCGATCTTCTGCTCTATATCCTTGCGCGTTTGGGTGTCAGCGGGCCAGATAGCGATAGCCAGGCGCACACCATCGACGAGAGCTGTAGTGCCTCTGATGGAGAGGCGTGCGCTTTCGGGACTTGCGTCCTTCATTGTCGCGAGTGCCTTGGCCATATGGTGCGCAACGAGCACAGTCGCCCCGGTGCGCTCGGCAAGCTGGGCCAAGACGCCCTGCGTGAAGGCGCCGGCCTGCGGATCGGCGTTGATGTCGCAGGCGACGAAGGCCGCGAGCGGGTCGATGTTGATGAGCTTAAGGTCTGGAATACGGAGTAGCTGCCGCACCAGGTCGTCATACTCCGGTGTGGTCTCATAGCCCTGCGCGAAGCCGCGGGAACGGATGAGTGTGACAGGCCCGCCGGTGTTCGGAAGCGGTACTATGGCGAGCCGGCCACGCGCAGCGGCCCTACGGGAGCCGTCCTCGTCCATAGACTCCAGGCGGCGGTGGATGTCGTCCTGCGTGTCCTCGGAGGAGAGGATGACAACCGAGCCGTGTGCCGTGACTTCTCCGCCCAGCCACGTATCCTCAGAGTCGTAGTTCAGGTCTATGCCCTGCATCGGGTTCCCGGCGACGCGCAGTCCCAGGTCCAGGGCGAGCATGCCCTTGCCTGTGCCGCCGCTGGCGACAAGCAGACAGGGAGCGCCGAGCGGCAGGACGCCGTCGACCAGCCACTGCTGTTCCGGAGCTTCGCCGAGATACGCCTCTCCGCTGAACCAGTCAGCGATTCTGGGGACGCCCGAATGCGGCGTCACCTGCTGACGTACCTCGTCTAGCCCTTCGCGGACCTGCAGATCGTTGAAGTCTGTAGGGTTGCCAGCGAGGTCACGGAAGCTGGGCGAGATGACACTGCCACCCACGGCGTTGGCTGCGCGTCTGGCGTACTCCATGCCGGGGTTCCAGGGTCTGCCCTGTTTCTGTGTCCACTGGTCGTTGTCAGCGCAGATTATGATACGGGCCTGCGGAAGCACCTGCCTGATGACGGGCGCGACCTCGGGCAGGTTTCCTGCATCGAGTGCGGCCACCACGGCATAGCCGGTGGCGGCATGCAGTGAACATGCCGTAGCGTAGCCCTCGCAGATGAGCACCGTCTCCTGCGCGCCGTCCAGCCAGGCGAAACAGCCTTTTTTGGCAAATCCCCAGGGGAAGCGCTTACTTCCGTCAGGGGAAATGCGCTGCACGCCGGCCATAGAGCCTGTGCCATCATAGAGCGGAACGATCAGCGCCCCGCTGCTGTCTTCCCGTGCCCCGCCAGGGGCAGAGGTCAGGCCTTTGCGCCGGAGATAAGGATTCTCCGGACCGGCCTCATGGGCAGAAGCGTATATCTGCGCAGACCATTCTCTGGCCTCTCTGGCTTTTGCCTGGCGTTCGGCCTCACGCGCCGCCTGCATCGATTCGATGCGCTGGCGGAGCATGGTGCGTTCAAGCTCACTGACGATTCGCGCCGGAGCGTTCGTCGCCAGGTCTGCATCCAGGCCGGTTATCTTCTCGGAGAGACCGGTTTTCCAGTTGCCCCACACGCCGCAGGCTACGCCGTCAGCATAGGCGACGTACCATCCGCTGCGCTTTCCTCCCCGTTCATCAGGGAGAGCGAAGCGGTGCATAGTGCCGTCGGGCACTATGTCCTGCAGTCCCAGTCCGTCCACCTCCATACGCCGGGCCATAACGGAAAGGACCTTCTGCGCATCAGCGCAAGGAAGGCAGTCCTCATTCTGCCTGGCGGCGGCATTGAGGTCTATGAGAGTGGACATCACGCGCCCCAGCAGACCTTCGCCACGCGGCACATCCGGCAGGCCACGGCGGCGGGGGTCGACTCTGCACGCGGCAGAAGCTCCCCGGCATCAGTTGCCTGGAAAATCCGCGTCGCGCGCTGCAGCATCTTCACGGCTTCGCCTTCGTCATACGGTACGAGCTCGTGATACAGTTCCATGGTGTCTGCATCGACGCAGGTGATCAGTCCGCGTTCGAGGTGCAGTCCCATCATGTAAAGCTGCATCTGATACCAGTATTTCGGATGGCTTCGCCGTATATGTTCATGGCGTGCAGCCATGACATATTTATGTGCGAGGCATTTGCATTCCCAGAGTGCGGGCAGCGGTAAGGGCGCGTCGCCCTCGCCTCTCCAGCAGGTCAGTATACCGTCGGCATGACCGAGCAGGCGGCCGCCAAGAAAAGATACCTCAAACTGTCCGCCGGTAAGCGGGTCCTTCGTCACAAGCAGCAGGCGGGCGGAGAGCAGCCATCTAGCGGCACGATCCTCAACATCATGTCCTCTTTCGAAGATTCTGCGGACACGAGCCGGGAAGGGACAGGCCGATGCTGTACATCTTGCTTCACGGCCTGCGTCGCGATTTACGGCATAGGCGACGTACTCTAATTGTACGCTTCGTTCGCACTCGCCACCAATCGCGGAGCAGCCAAGGTAAGTTCTCGGCGTTTCGACGCTAGCGTCAATGCCCTCGTCGATGAGCCAGTTCAGCCGGTCCGACAGTCCGGACCGGGAATTTAAGTCTATCATTTACCCTCCTCCTTAAAATTTGTCCATATGCAGGTTTTCCTGCTTGTGACGTTTAAAATCCTGTCTGCGTTTTTTGAGCTGACGCTTGAGCGGTTTGACCCTGTAAACGGTGACGATGCTCCCGTCTTTGGCGTTGCAGACGATCCGCAGCCTGCGGAAAACGAAAGTCACTGACCTGGCGTCTGCCTCCAGAACGCGCGTCCGGCAGGAGGTGAGCGCAGTAATCACCTCCTCCGGATCGATTCCGCGTTCCCGGCACCGCTCAAGAGCATGCGTCGTGAAATAGATCCCGCTCATGTGCGCGTCTCCGACGCTGCCTCATCGTCGACTTTGGCATCCCCAGCAGTCCAAAGATCAGGCCGCAGCTCATGCAACGGAATATTTAACGCTTGTGAATACTTGATAGCCGATTCTGCAGATATTTTTCGTAGCTGATGACAGTGGGCATAAACCACTGCACCAGCGCTTAATCCTGCTTTCATGGCAATGCTGGCATAGGTACATTTATGCCTTTTTCGATATGTCTCTATTACGTTTTCCATGCCGCATATTTATCACAAGATAAATTTTAGCGCAATAATACCTGCTCTGTTATTTGCCGATAATAAACCTGAAGGGTATTTTACCCTAAAGGAGGCTCCCTTGGACAAATGGGAAGAAAAAACAAACGCAGCATGGGAAGCTATCATCGCCAGAGTGAAAAAGCTGTGGGATGGGGGAATGACGCAGTCGGCGATAGCTAAAAAACTGGGCCTGAGCCAAGCCAGTGTCGTAAATATGTGGCTCTCAGGCCAGAGAAAAGCCGCCAACACTTCGGCTGCTGCATTATTCAATTATCTCGAGAAACTAGGATTCGATCCTCTATCTTTTTTTGAGGAAGGCGACGGGCAGCCGATCATTCATCGTTTAGGCCCTAATGCCCCTGTCGAAGAAGTAAAGGGACATGATCTACCGACTGTGCCGGTGCTAGGCACGACTGGCGCAGGAGACCCGCAGGAACTTTTCTCCGAGAAACCAGAGTTCATGTTGGAAGTCCTGCCTCCATACGCGCATAAAGGCAGCATTGCTCTTCGCGTTGAAGGCGACAGTATGGAGCCAACCATAAAAAAGGGAGCCTACGTTGGCGTCATCCCGGTAGAAGAAGATATCATCGAAGGCGGCATTTATCTTGTGTATATCCCGCCTTTTGGCCGCGTAGTCAAAAGAGTTCGGATCCGTACGATCGGAGAGCTAGAGCTATATTCGGACAACACTGCATATCAGCCACTGAGGGTTCCAGTTGAACAGTACGAAAAAATAGTTCTTGGCCGGGTGCTTTGGGTTTGGCAAATTTTATAAGAGATAGGGAATAAAGCAGTATGACAGACAATACAAGTTTAAGCGCGGCAAAAAGCGCTAAAATGGAAACTACGGCGAGGTAAATATAATGATAAATAAAATATTCATGTTCTGCATAACCACAATTTTTTTCCTGTTTTTGACAGGTAATTCCATTGAAGCAGAGGACAGCTATTGCCCGGGCAAAACTGCCATTACGGAGTCGAGAGGGGGAGTTGTCCACTGCAATGAAATTTCTGGGATTTGCCACAATCAAACTTGCAGATGGTTCAATTGTGCACACTGTGTTATTGTCTTCAATTCCATTGAAGAAGCTGAAAAACAGGGATACCGCGCATGCAAGAAGTGCGGAGGATAAAGCCAATAATCCTTAATATCCTCTCCTACGTTCTCAGCAGCATATCAGAGAAAAGGATGTCCAAATAAAAACGCTCAAAGAAATAATTAGAATGCTCGGTGGTGCTCACTAGGTTTGATTATTAGCCTAAGAAGTTATGTCGTTGGGCGTGGTATATGGAGGGAAGATAAACATGCCGATGATAACTATGTTTTATGGAATTATCATTAAAATGTTCTTCAGTATGAGAGAGCACAACCCTCCGCATATCCATGCTATTTATGGAGAATATGAAGGAATACTTGATCTTCGTTCTATGAATATGATCGAAGGAGATCTGCCTGCCAGAGCCTTGAAACTTGTTCAGGAGTGGATGGCTCTGCATCAGAGCGAACTCCTCGCCATGTGGAATAATAAGCAAATCAAGAAGCTCCCGCCCCTTGTCTAAGGAGGTTCTTATGCATCACCGCATTGTATCGGTACAACCTTTACCGGACGCCAGGCTGCAAGTGACGTTCATTGATGGAACAGTGAAATATTTTGATTTCAATCCTCTCATTAAGTCTTGGGATGTATTTGCTCCACTGGCTGATCAATATCTCTTCGAACAGGTTCGTGTATCTCATGGTGGCTATGGCGTAGAATGGAATGACGACCTAGACTTGTCATGTGACGACCTTTGGTTCGATGGCATTGAACGAGAGTCTGCAATGATTGAATAGTTACGGGAAGGCCTCCTCGGGCAGGTCGTTTGGGTGCTACAGTCGGTGTAGATAAGGAGGCAGCATGGCAGACAACGCGAACCTTAGCGCGGCCAGAAGCGCCAAGAATGACGAGTTCTATACGCAGTACGGTGACATCGAAGCGGAGATGAACGCCTACGTGGAGTTCAATCCTGATGTATTCAAGGGGAAGACAATCCTTCTTCCCTGCGACGACCCGGAATGGTCAAACTTTACGAAGTATTTCGCTTCGAACTTTGAGCGGTTCGGCTTGAAAAAGCTCATATCGACAAGCTACGCGAAGAGTGCCGGCAACAGGCAGCTTACACTTTTTGAAATAAATTCGCCTCTGTACGACAAAGACAAGCATGACACACATGGTAAAGTTTTTACATTGACCGGTGATACAGATGGGTCTGGGCGTGTCGATACAGACGATTTACAGTTTACCGGATACCTTCACGGCGATGGCGATTTCAGGAGCAAGGAAGTCACTAAGCTACGGGACGAGGCAGATATCATTATCACGAATCCTCCCTTCTCGCTATTCCGTGAATTTCTGAATTGGATTCGCGAGGGCAAGAAGCAGTTCATAATTCTCGGCAACATAAATGCTATTACCTATAAAGAGGTGTTCCCGATCCTAAAAGCGAACGAGATGTGGGTTGGCTACAAATCCATGAACGAGGACATGTATTTCAACGTGCCGGCAGAATATAAACAATGGCTTGTCAAAAATAAAAAGGAAGGCTCTGCATACAAGGTCATCGATGGTGTTGTCATGGGGCGTTTGGCCTCCGCCTGTTGGTTCACAAATCTTGATCATGGAAAGCGTCATGAAAAATTACGTCTCGACACCATGGCGCACAATCTCAAATACAACAAAAAGCTGAGGAAAAAATTCGAAGAAAGCTATGGGAAGCTGGAATATCCGCATTACGACAATTATGACGCGATAGAAGTCCCCTTCACGGAGTGCATTCCCTCTGACTATGAAGCCGCAATGGGCGTTCCGATAACGTTCCTGAATAAATGGAATCCTGATCAGTTTGAGATTGTAGGCCCTGATTTTGAACTCGCGCATCCAGAGCCTTTACCGGACGGTAAGACTGGCACCGGGCGGTTTTACGTAAGAGAGAGAGAGAGAGAGACTGCAACGGCACGGCGCTTGTACTCGCGTTTAATCATACAAAAGAAGAAATGACTACATCTTTGATTAGTATGGGTGTTAAATTAAATGAAATGCATTGGTTTTCTGGTGTAATGGGTGTTCCTATTACATTCATGGATAAATACAATCCTGACCAATTTTTAATTATTGGAGCAGATGAGGCTGAAGGTACTGGTTTTTCAAATGGTGTGTTTTTGGGTGGTAAAAAACAGTGTCTCGTGAACGGACAACGCATTTATAAACGTATTTTTATTCGTGCCAAACATGATGATATACAGGAATATGAGACAGAGTAATTCCATGTACACTCATAAAACCATAGGAATGCAATCATGAAGACAACGCTACATACCGACTGGACCGTGGGCGACGTCTGCAAAGGATTCGTCTACGACAAGAACGATAACAAGGGGCTTTTCGGTCTTAACGGGCAGCTCGTCATCCAGCCTGAGTACCAGCGCAACTACATATACGGGGACGGGAAACGCGATGTTGCCGTGGTTGAGTCTCTGCTGAAGGAGTATCCTCTCGGTCTGATATATTTCGTCAAGAACAGCGACGGTAAATATGAAGTTCTTGACGGACAGCAACGCATTACCTCTTTCGCCCGGTTTGTGAATAAGTCCTGGCCTTTTGCTGTCGAAAAAGAAGGCAAAACACGCTATTTCGGCAGTCTGGATAAGGACGACCAGAAACGTATCACAGGAGCCAAACTAACGATTTATGTCTGCGAGGGAGCGCCTTCTGAAATCCAGGCATGGTTTGAGACTATCAATATTGCCGGTGTTCCTTTGGTGAAACAGGAGCTGCGCAATGCCGCCTATCACGGCCCATTCGTGACGTTGGCCAGAGCTGAATTTTCAAATACGAGCAACGCCAACATGGCTCGCTGGAGGACTTATATAAAAGGAGATCCCAAACGTCAGGCCATACTAGAGACGGCTCTGGACTGGGTGAGCGGCGGGAAGATCGACGACTACATGGCGCGGCACCGCGCCGACACCGGCATAGACGAGATCAAGAACTACTTTGACTCGGTGCTCGACTGGATCGACTCCGTGTTCAACTATACGGGGTCGATCATGTGCGGCCAGGCATGGGGGAGGCTCTACGCCACTTACCACCGCAATGCCTACGTGAAGGCGGATGTGGACAAGGACGTCACGCGTCTGCTTGCGGACGATGCCGTCACGAACCAGAGGGGCATCATCGAGTATGTCCTTGGAGGGAAGCGTGATCCAAGCCTTCTCAACATCAGGATCTTCGACAAGAAGACAATAGCGAGGGTATATGCGCGGCAAACTGCGGAGGCCCAGTCAAACGGCGTCTCAAACTGTCCGATGTGTGCTGCTCTTGGCAAGAATGATCCGCACAGCACCAAGATCTACAAGCAGTCCGAGATGGACGCCGACCACGTGACCGCATGGAGCAAGGGTGGTTCGACCCGCGAAGATAACTGCCAGATGCTCTGCAAGACGCACAACCGGGTAAAAGGCAACAGGTAACCTACTGTCAGCTACATTGCCCGTCTTTTTCCCCACCTCCGTGGGCACGATCAGAAATATATGAATCTTGATATTCTTTCCTTGAATCCACGGGAATAAACTTCTTTGAGGCTTCTGGGGAAGTGTGGAGGTTCAAGCCCCTCCTGGAGCCCCACAATCATTGCCGGGGCTGCGATGCCATAAGGGACATTTCCACAACCAGTCCCCATTCCGGGGAAGGCAATTGTTTCTACCGGTAACCCCTTCGCGGTTATTATTGCTGCTCGACAAGCAAGGCTGATATTTTCAAAACCAATTACGTCTGGAACTCGCATTGTAGGGGCGGAAATAAGATAAGGGATATCTACATCATTGGTTTCCACAGCCAGGGCTTCCCCAACGAGCAGTTCACCAAGCGGCCGCTTCTTAAGTTTTTGTTGGAGCTCAGCCTGGACACCCCATCCAAAGTATCTTGAAAAAAGTAGGTCAACGCCGCCATCCATAAACCCAAAGCTATTGGCAGGGCTGACAACAGCGTCGCAACCACTATCCAAGATATCGCCACGAAACACCTCGATTTGCGGAGCGTCTTCTTGAGACAGCACATTTTCCCAAGCCAGAGCCAAGTTTTCATCGATCGCACATAGCTTTATCAGCATAGGGTCTCCTTTACCTATCCCGTTCTCGCGGCCTTTTTTGTCCCCACCCCAACCGGCGGGGATTTTTTTAGCCTTAATTTTATCAAAAGTTAATTTTTCTCTTGCGTATATTATCTTTTGATAATATACATCGAGGTCAAGGAGGGAGTCCAGATATGCATACAGCCGCAGAAGAACGAGGGACCCGAGGACGGGATAAGGAGACAGAGAATGAAGTATCTTATGACTGAAGGTCTGCTGACTGAAGATTTTGACCGGTTTGTTGAAGCCCATGATGCTGGAGATGATTTTGTCGATGAATATTCTCTTCGAGATTTCGCCGAAAGCTTTGGTGAATATACGGCACAGCAGGCTGCAGAAAGGGGATTTGGGGTAAACAAAGGCATCCTTGATGATGGCATCGTACAAGGCCTAATCGCAGATATAGACGTCATCGTATGCTATCCGGACGACACTAAAGGATACAGAAGGTTCGGCAAAAAAATCATCACCGTGGGAAGCTCGGACGAAAATTCCTGTCGGCACCCAAAAAATGGTTCCAAGGTCACGAGGAGGAATGAAAATGTACACGAATGATGAACGTTTTGCTGATGCCGCCGCCCTACTCTCTGCCATTGAAAGCCGCACTGTCCGCGAGAGCCGCATGGCCTTCGCCTGGCAGAGGGATCAGCGCGCCAGAAGGACGCGCCGCGAGCGCATCATCGAGATGATAACCACGACCTTCGCCGCTACCGCGTGGGTCGCAACTATCCTCATAGTATCAGGAATGATCTTCATCGCTGGCACAGATTTCTAGAATTCCCTGTCCCAGGGAACACGGCAGAGACAGACGCGCCCTTCGCCGCGAGCGTCAGGGGCGGCCATAGAGGATACAGTCTCTCTCTCAGGCCACTACCTCTCTCTACATGGCCGCCCCTTAACCACTTTTCCCGCCTCAGGGCACGGGGCGGGGAGTCATGCGGTTCCTCCCGCACTGGACAAAGGCGGGGTGATGAGCCCCGCCGACTAAAGATAAAAAACAGGAGTCACATCATGACTATCGAACAGGCAATCAGTGAGGCAGTCTCTATCAAGCATCAGATTGACGAGCTCAAAAGTCGGTACACCGACCTGCAGGCCGAAATCATTGCTGGGGTTCAAATCCCTGACGGGAAGCGCACCGGGTATGCCGACGCCGGAGATGTCCGGGCGCGCGTCCAGATCATGGAGAAATACAAATGGGACCAGGACAAACTCAACGCCGCCCGCGCAGCGATGGGCGACGCAGCATTCCTCAAGGCCTTCACCTTCGAGTGGAAGCCTGTGGACAAGAAGACCATCGACATCTTCCTGTCTAAGTACGCAACGCCGGAACAGCAGGCGCTCATCACCGACGCCATGACGGTGGAGAGGCGTACGGCTCTCTCTTTTACAGGGGTGCCGGCATGAGCTTCGACCTCAGCGCAATCGCCCGCACTGGCGGTCATTTCGGACCGCAGCGTATCCTGATTTACGGAGTCCAGGGGCTCGGGAAGACGACCTTCGGATGCAGCTTCGAGGCGCCTATCCTGCTTCGCACCGAAGATGGCGCCGGAGCCCTCGACGTGGCGACATTCCCCACTATTGCGGCCTCGTACAAAGACATCTGCGATGCCATCCAGGCGCTGCACGGGGAGCATCCATTCAAAACACTGGTCTTAGACAGCCTCGACTGGCTCGAACCTCTTGTCCTCACCAAAACATGCGAAGAGCTCGGCATTCAGCACATCGAGGACGCCGGATACGGCAAGGGGTACGTCACGGCAGATGACAACTGGCGTTTCATCATGGGCGGCCTGGACAGCCTCCGCCACAATCGCGGCATGACTGTAGTCGTCATCGCTCACTCTGAGATTAAGACGCACACGCCGCCTGATGGAGAGCCGTATGACCGCTATCAGATCCGTGTCCATAAAAGGGCATTCGCTCTCTGGCAGGAATGGTCGGACATGGTCCTCTTCTGCAATTACGACCGCCGCATCATTGGCGACCAGAAGAAGGGAGAAAAGCGGAGGGCCGAAGGTGAAGGGGATCGCATCATCTTCACTGAAGAGCGTCCGTACTTTCTCGCAAAGAACCGCTGGGGGCTCCCGCCCAAAATTCTCATCGGACAGGACAAGACATGGAGCGCCTTCCATCAGGCGCTCAACCTGGCCACACATGGCGCTTACGCCATTCCTACGAAGCAAGAAAAATCAAATTGATAGGAGTAAAAAATGAGCATTGATCTTAACCAGGCAGGCGAGCAGCAGACCGGTTCCAGTCTCGTTATTCCCCCAAAATCTAAAGTCCAGGTGCAGCTGTCCATCATCTACCCCGAAGCCGGCCGCGCAGGGGCCTCTGCCCCCGAGCTCACCAGAGCCCATTCAGGTCTGGAGTATCTGGCCACGAAGCTGACCGTTACCCGCGGAACTTTTGCAGGAAAAGTCATTTACCAAAATTACAACCTGGCTGGTGCACAGACTACCGGGCAGCAAAAGGCCATCGATATCTCCGTGCGCAGCATTCGCGCCATGGTCGAGGCTTCGAGAGGTGTCAGCCCCAAAGATAGCAGCCCGACCGCCACACAGGCCCGCAAGCTCCAGCGCTGGTCAGAACTGGACGGTCTGACCTGCTTCATCGTGGTGGACTGCGAACAGTCGCAGCCTTCCCGCTCTACCGGGAGAGTCTACATCAACAACCGGCTCTACTCTGTCGTCACCATCGACGACCCCTGCTATCAGCAGCTCACTCAGCAGGGGGAAATGATTTCCAGCGAACCTGTCCCCGAAGTGCAGCAGACTGCGGCAGCAGCTCCTGCTCCGCGGCCCAGCTGGGTGGCGCAGCAGCCGGCCAGCGCAGCATCAGCGCCTGCTCCCGCATGGGGACAGCCGGCTCCCGCGCCGCAGCCTGCCGAGACGGCTCCG
>OLPS01001083.1_pt1 | contig 30820 bp, 35 predicted proteins | sample 1673071 | NCBI WGS metagenome assembly OLPS01 (sample SAMEA3136752, study PRJEB25190) | human gut metagenome | reverse complement strand
CGCATCGACATCGCACAGGCCGCTGCGCAGCAGCTGCGCGAGGTCGGCATTCACTGCACTGTGGACATCCCGGCCGTCATGGACTGGGGCGGCCAGATGGCCTGCCTGATCGGCTGGGGCAGCCCGTTTGACGCGGACGATCACACCTACAAGGTCTTTGGCACGGACAAGGGCGCGAACTACTCCGGCTATTCGAACGCCGAAGTTGACGAAGCGCTGACCAAAGCACGCGAGTCGAGCGATCCCGCCGTGCGCAAGCAGTATTACGACGAATTCCAGGTCGCGCTGGCGAATGACCCGGCCTATGCCTTCATCTGCTACATCGACGCGAACTACGTCGCGACGAGCCGTCTGCACGGCATCGACGCGGAGACGGTCATGGGGCACCACGGCGTCGGCATCTTCTGGAACGTCGAAACGTGGACACTCGACTGAGAAATATCCCAATTCATCAAATAGAAACCGGCGGACACAGGGAGCGGAGACGCTCCCTGCGTTTGCCGTCTGTGAGGAACGCTATGGCGGAACTGTTGGAAGTGAAAAACCTGTCCGTGACCTACCGCTCGCCGCGCGGCGACGTACAAGCCGTGCGGGACGTCAGCTTTTCGCTGCGGCCCGGCGAGGTGCTGGCCATCGTGACTATCGTAACGGAACGCTACCGCACGCAGTATGCACTGCTCTACACCACGAGGATGCAGGAGGCTGTAACCGACAAGGAGATAGAATGCTCGGAGCGCAATGCCTACAATAACCCGGCTGTGAGCCTCTCCACTGCCGACATGACCAAGTATGCGCGTCAGATCTGGTCATCGGCTGCCAAGTACCACAATGTGGCGACGAAGATGCACCGCATGGTGATGCGTCTGAACAACATCTACAGCGTGGGCGAATATTTCTTCATCGACTTCTCCGTGGAGAACAAGACCAACATCCGCTTTGACATCGACGAGATGCGCATCAAACTGTCGGACAAGAAGCAGAGCAAGGCTACCAATGCGCAGATAGTGGAGTTGACCCCAGCCCTTGTGTTGGACGATGCGAGGACCTTCAAGTACGGTTATCGCAACGTGATTGTGGTGAAGAAGATGACCTTCCCCAACGACAAGGTGCTGACCATCGAACTGTCGGAGAAGCAGATAAGCGGACGCACCATCTCGCTCAGCATCGACTATGAGGATGTACTGTCAGCCGATTCGTTTAACCATATACTGTTGGAGGAAGAATGATCTTTCAATTTATAATTTACAATGTACAATTTATAATGAGTAAGGAAAAAATGGAAATCAGGAAACGAAGTTCGGTGGCTAAAGGAAAAGCTAATAGGTTTGCGCATACATTATTGCTGATAGCCATCTGCTTGATGGCAAACATGACATCAGTAAAGGCGCAGCAGAACAGCGACCGCATATCCTTGGGCTTTGGCTGCCTGTATGAGCGAGGACTGGACGTGACGCTGTCTTACGAGCATGAGACGAAGTACCACAATGCGTGGGAGTATTTTGCCAACGGCTACATCAAGTGGGACGAGTGCGCCTCATGCGGTCATGTCTGTCCTGAGAGTTTCTGGAACAACTACCGCAGTTATGGTTTCGGCTTTGCCTATAAGCCCTGTGTGGCAAGAGGACGCAACCACCATGGCAATATGCGTATAGGAGCATCGGCAGGCAGTGATACCGACAGGTTCTTGGGTGGCATTCACCTCGGCTATGAACATAACTACACCTTGCGCCACGGCTGGAAACTGTTTTGGCAGGTGAAGACCGACGTGATGATTAAGGGCGAAGACCTGTTCAGAACGGGTATTGTCCTGGGTGTGAAACTTCCTGTAAAATGATTATGCGTATGAAGAAGCTATTATCAATACTTGCAGTTGCGGCAACGGTGTTGCTGACTGCCTGTGACGAGCATCAGGACTTTCCCGATACTGCCATGAAGGTTACCCACATCTTGACCACTGACGGCAAGGTGATGCCCTACGAAACCTATGAGCAGTCGGGCAAGCAAGCCATTGCCGTGGTGTTCAACATCAATCAGAGGGAAGAGATGGAGGGGAACGGATATGCCGTCTATCTGTGGGACATCGCTCCCGAAGCCTTTGCCGACAGCATCGGTGTGGAGCAGGACACCTCCTGTGACCTCACCGCCTACGACGGCAATGCCAATACCTTTGCCCTTTATGGCACGAACGATGTGAAGTCGCCTTTGGCTGAGCGAGTCTTCGACATGTGGCGTTACGGGCAGAGTGCCTATATACCGAGTGTGGCGCAGATGCGTCTGCTCTATCATGCCAAGGACATCATCAACCCCTACATCTTGAAATGCGGCGGAACACCCATCCCCGATGAGGATGATGACTGTTGGTATTGGACTTCAACGGAAGTAGAAGGACAAGCGACCGCCAAGGCATGGCTCTACTCCCTTGGCAGCGGTGCCATACAGGAGACTCCCAAGTGGCAGCCGCATAAGGTGAGACCCATCATTACGATTATGGATTAGCCCATATACAGACATCGAGTATCACCCGTATCATCATCAAAGTACAACAATTAAAAAAGAAAAAGCATGAAAAAGAATTTGATTCTAATGTTGGGACTTGGAGCTGTGCTCCTCACGTCCTGTGACCAAGACATCGTCAATGAGATTTACCTGCCTGGTGGCGGCGGTTCTGTGGTCGTGACCGACAGCACATCGACCAAGCAGCTTCAGGTGTTCACCAATCTGGAGATGCTCCAACCAGCCGTTTCCACACGAGCCGTTGACAACCAGTGGGAACTCAATGATATGATTGGCATCTCTTCCACAGGGATGATCAACAACATGAAGTTCACCCGAAACGGCGGCACGAATCAGTTTGTGTCAGCCAACAAGGTGTTTTTCACGGACACAGACATCCACACCTTCAATGCCTACTATCCCTATACGGCAAATCCTACCAACGACCTCATAGAGTTCCAAGTGCCGGAGGCAGCTGTACAGAGTGAGCAGAAGGTCAATGATTTTCTGTTTGCCAGTGGAGCGGCATCATACGCCAATCCGAGCCTTACATTGAACTTCACCCATCAGATGGTGCGTGTCATCATCAAGGTCTATACCTCACCAGAATACGGTTTCACCACCAATGATTTTGCGGGAAGCCTACTCACGTTCGTCGGTTATTTTGACAGCGGTACTTTCAACATCAAGACCGGAAAGGTAGAATGCAGTGACGAGTCGGTGACGACCTATTATTTCGGCGACCCACAAAGTGACCACATGGAATATACGCTTTATGTTCCTGCACAGGTTATGCCGGACATGACATTACAACTGAGCAATGGGGAGAACTTCGTATTCCTCACAAACGACACGTGGAAAGCAGGTCATTCCTACAGCTATTCATTGAAGCCAGTGCGTAATACCTTGGAGGTCATATCTGCAACTATCTCTCCGTGGACGGTAGAGTCTGAGAAAACCATCAACGGCTACGAATAAACTCAAAAGAGGATTGGAGGGTGTCCACCGTGGCATCCTTCTTCCTTTTCTCATTATCACCCAACATCATCGTAAAGTAAATGGAAGAAAGCAAAGAGTTACAGGGTTTTTACAAGATATTCAGGGCGGTGATTTACGTCTCCATCCTGATGGAGTTCTTCGCCTACGCACTGGAGCCGGAGCAGTTGGACTTCTTGGGCGGCGTGGTGACGGACATCCATTCACGCATCAAGCGGTGGATGATTTACCATGACGGCAACCTCGTATATAGCAAGGTGGCTACGTTCCTGCTGATATGTATCACCTGTGTAGGAACGCGCAATAAGAAGCATCTGGAGTTTGACGCTCGCAGGCAGGTGCTCTATCCCCTGCTGTCGGGTGTGCTGCTGATTGTACTGTCCGTATGGCTGTTCGGTCATTCGATAATGCCCCGTTTCTATACCCTCCGTTTGAACACTTGGCTCTATATGCTCACTTCCATCGTCGGTGTCGTACTGGTGCATATCGCCCTCGACAATATCTCCAAGTTCCTGAAGGAGGGACTGCTGAAAGACCGCTTCAACTTTGAGAACGAGAGCTTTGAGCAATGCAGGGAGTTGCAGGAGAACAAGTTTAGCGTGAACATACCCATGCGCTATTATTACAAGGGCAAGTTCCGCAAGGGATGGGTGAACATCGTCAATCCGTTCCGTGGCACATGGGTTGTGGGTACTCCTGGTTCTGGTAAGACCTTCTCCATTATCGAGCCGTTCATCAGGCAGCATAGCGAGAAGGGCTTTGCCATGGTGGTGTATGACTATAAGTTTCCCACCCTCGCCACCAAGCTTTACTACCATTACTTGAAGAACAAGAATGCCAAGGACAGCAAGATGCCCAATGGCATGAAGTTCAACATCATCAATTTTGTGGATGTGGAGTATTCGAGAAGGGTGAACCCTATTCAGTTGAAGTACATCAACAACCTTGCCGCAGCGAGCGAGACCGCCGAGACCCTGCTTGAATCCCTGCAAAAGGGAAAGAAGGAGGGCGGTGGTGGCAGCGACCAGTTCTTCCAGACCTCTGCCGTCAACTTCCTTGCTGCCTGCATCTATTTCTTCTGCAACTATGGCAAGGAACCCTACGACAAGGACGGAAAGATGCTGATTGCCGAACGACGTGAAGACCCGAAGACGAAAAGGCTGATACCCACAGGACGGGTGTTCGACCATTCGGGGATGGAGGTGCAGCCCGCCTATTGGTTGGGCAAATACTCTGATATGCCGCATATCCTGTCGTTCCTCAATGAGAGTTATCAGACCATATTCGAGGTATTGCAAACCGACAACGAGGTAGCCCCCTTGCTTGGTCCGTTCCAGACAGCCTTTGCCAACAAAGCTATGGAGCAACTCGAAGGAATGATAGGAACCTTGCGTGTCTATACCTCCCGACTTGCCACTAAGGAGAGTTATTGGATATTCCATAAGGACGGCGATGACTTTGACCTGAAGGTCAGCGACCCGAAAAATCCGAGTTATCTGCTCATTGCCAACGACCCCGAGATGGAGAGCATCATTGGTGCGCTGAATGCCTTGATTCTCAACCGCCTTGTGACAAGAGTGAATACAGGACAAGGCAAGAACGTGCCTGTCAGCATCATCGTCGATGAGTTGCCGACCCTATACTTCCATAAAATCGACCGACTGATTGGCACTGCCCGAAGCAACAAGGTGAGCGTGGCTTTGGGCTTCCAGGAGCTACCGCAGTTGGAAGCCGACTATGGCAAGGTGGGAATGCAGAAAATCATCACCACTGTGGGAAATGTTGTGAGCGGTTCGGCTCGTGCCAAGGAAACCCTCGAATGGCTCTCCTCCGACATCTTCGGCAAGGTGGTGCAGCTCAAAAAGGGAGTCACCATCGACCGTGACAAGACCTCCATCAACCTCAATGAGAATATGGACAGCCTTGTGCCGGCGAGTAAAATCTCCGACATGCCCACAGGATGGATTTGCGGACAGACTGCCCGTGACTTCGTAGCTACCAAGACTGGCATGAACGGCTCGATGAACATTCAGGAAAGCGAGGAGTTCAAGACCTCCAAGTTCTACTGCAAGACCGACTTTGACATGGCGGAAATCAAGAAGGAGGAATCTGAGTATGTCCCTCTCCCTAAGTTCTATAAGTTCAAGTCTAAGGAAGAGCGAGAGCGCATCCTCTACAAGAACTTTGTTCAGGTTGGGGAGGACGTGAAAGCCATGATCAAGGAGATACAATTATTCAAGTCAATGTAGTATTCAACAAAACCAAGAGAATGAACATAAGAACAACAGCATGATACGACTCATCACAATAATTCTGTTGAGCATATTATCCACTTGTCCTGTACCCTGTCACGGTCAGCAACCAGACAGGGTACTTTTTGAACGTCTTGTCACCTCGACAAAATACTTTGAGGGATGGCATACGCAAAGCAAAACGCCTGGGCATGTCGGATATGGTCACAAGATTCAACAAGGAGAACATTTCCCCAATTCACTGACTCGTCGACAGGCGGATTCCCTGTTAAGAAGTGACCTTATACAACACTATCGTCTATATTCGCGATATGGTAAGGATGCCTATCTTCTCGCAGCTCTCTCATACCAAATAGGTCCTGCAAAGTTGTTGGGCAATACGAGATATCCAAAGTCAACCTTGCTCATCCGTTTGGAGAAAGGTGAAAGGCAAATTCTGCCTCTCTATTTGAAGTTTTGCAAGTGGAAAGGGAAAGCCATACCTTCTATCCGAAGAAGACGATTGGTAGAGTATAATTTGCTCTTCTCTCCATAGTTTCTTTATTTTGTCCTCCTTTATTTATATTGATTAGAGTGGCACATGCCTGTATGTGCAGATACCAGGTCGTAGATGTGCACATACCTTGCCATTTATGTGCACATACTTTGTGATGGCATAATAAGTGTTTTTTGTGGACAATGTGGCTATTTGAAGGATTAAGTGGCTCAATTTTGATGTTATTGAGCACCTTTTCTTATACAAAAATTCGGAATACGGTAATTTTTATAGTTAATTCATGTTAATTTTAAGATTTATACAAAAATTTCTTTTCAGTTGTTATCATCTAATTCAAAAATTATGCGTACCTTTGCACTTGGACTATTAGCCTTTCGCTCTATCTGTCGCAGTTAGACGTGTTCTTTCATGGCATTAGCGAGGCAGCCTACGCCGTGCTGAGTATGGCAGAGTTACATGATGACAAAGCAATACAAAGCGGGCATTGGGTGGGAAATTAGTCCAGACATAATGAAGGCGTTTACTCGACGCTGTGTTTTGAGACACACTGAAATCTAGCAAATGGAAGTATTATCGTCTCGAACTAAGCAACGGTAGATGTCCCGGGTGTGATTATTTCACTCCTGTGGAGACCTTGTAAGCACGAATTGTACCTTTTCGGGCGCAATAGAATTGTTTATATAGGTCTCCCAAAAGTAGCGCAAACCAAATGCGGAATCGCCAAGCTGGCTTGAGCATTTTGCTGAGGTGTCGCCTACTTTATGCAATGGAGCGATTATTCATATCGGCGTGGGCTCTGACGTTGTCTGTTCAACGATAATAGGCAATGCTAGAGCCTCAGTGTGTGGGACGGACAACAGGACGATCTCACGCTCTTTTTATGTCCTTAACGGAGTTCTGTCTAGAGCAAAGTAAGGTCACCGATATGAAAATCGCTGATAACGCATCAATAGATGATAACACCCATGGAGGCGGTGAAATCCCTCCCCGCACCGGGCTTACCCCCGATGCCCTCCCCGAAGTTCAAGAGCCAGTTTTGGCGGAGAACTCACAAACAGGGGTGTCCACCAGAAATGCCCTGTCGGGAACTGACGACAAACCGAGTGGAGAGACAAAGTCTGCTTTGGCTATCCCGAAGTGCGAAGGAGGAAGAGCTAACGGGTCAACTGACGGCTCAACTCCCCTCAAAACCATCAAGAGGAAGCCGAAGGAAGTTCCCCATTGGTATGCCCTCCGTGTAACCTACGGACGCGAAAAGAAGGCATACGACTATTTGGTTGGAAAGCATGTAGAGGCATACTATCCGACAATCAAGACCGTCAAGGAAGTTGACGGCAAACGAAAGACCGTTGAAGAATCTCGTCTTCCCAATATTTTCTTTGCACGTGGAACGGAAGAAGAGATTAAGTCATTTGTTTACGACAACGTAAACCTCCCCCACCTCCGTTTTTATTATCGTCATACTCACGAAGGAGCAAGACTTATCAAAGAACCTCTCATCGTTCCAGATTATCAAATAGAGGGTCTTAAGATTATCTGTGCTTCAGAGGCTGAGGATGTTATCATTGTGCCACCTGAGATTCAGAAATTTCAGGCAGGACAGACTGTGCGCGTCATCGATGGCGTATTTACAGGAGTTATTGGGAAAGTTGCACGGTATCATGGTCAGCAAAGGGTCGCCATCATCATCGAGGGACTACTGACCATTGCTTCTGCCTACGTTCCAAGTGCGTTTTTGGAGCAAATTAAATAATTCAAGATAAATTATGGGACTCGTATTCCTGAATAATTACGCTGAACTTAACGACAAAGAGATTGTCAATAAGATTATCAATAAGCCCTATAATGAAGAGGCTGCAGCATACCTTATTTATAATCGGTACGACCCTCTTCTGCACAAGTTATATAGGGAAATCTACGATAAAGACCCGTCTTGGTATGAGGATTGCCTTGGCGATTTATTTGGATTCCTAAAAGGAAAAGAAAGGGACTGGAACAAACTGAGAACGTTCCAATGGCGGAGTAAATTCGGAGCCTGGCTGAGTAGTACTGCGAGGCATCGTTTTATAGAAATCAAACCCTACCTGATAGGAAAAATTGAAAATCCCCTCTCTATAGATGACACTGATGGAGATAAGGCTCCAGTTCAACTACCAGAGAATGGAGGAGAAGAGTACGAACGCCTGGAAAGAAAAATCCTTCTTATGGAGGCTGTGGGAATGCTTAAAGACCCAGACCAGAAATTCGTCATTCTTAAACGACTTCAGGGATATAACAGTAAGGAAATCGCTGAGTTGATGAAAAAGTCATGGGCGAAACATGGCATTAAGAAGTATGACAACAAAGGTAATTTGGTCGTGCCTACATCTGGATATGTTGATGTTCGTACCCAACGGGCAAAGGAGAATCTTAAGGAAATCATCGTCAAACTATTATAAAAAGAACTGAACATGAATATTTCAAATGAATTATTAGCAGCATACGCTGCAGGTAATGTCACTAATGACGAAAGAAATGCCGTGCGTCAGTATCTTGCGGAACATCCACAAGAATTGGAATCCGTAATGATGATGATGGACGAGGATTATGAATTGGATCTTGATGACGCAGAAGAAAACAACTTCTTTGTTGATGGTCAACATGGGGCGGACTCTTTGCATGACATAGCGTTAAGTGCAGCTGCCTTTGCGCCCCAGATGTCATGTCTAAATCATAATTCTGTTTCAAGAACAACAAGTGACAGGAGCAGTTTTAATCAACAGTTGGACGAGCTTTTAGACGATATTGGAATTTAGTCAATATGGATTTTAGCACTGCATATTCCCGGTTAAAGGATTTTGCTGATCAATTTGCCAATTCATCAGCAGGAATCCCCCAAACAGCACAGCATGACAAGGTCGCAGAAACTACGACTGTAGAAGATGTTGTGATGGACTATGCAGTCAAAGAAGAAAACTATATAGGTGACTTTCTCGACAACAAATTGGTCCGAGGTTGCCTGAAGTCTATTGCAGACAAGTATTATGGCAGTCAAATTACGGTTATAAGGAATGAAGGTGTACTTTTGACTAATGATAGTTATCCTATGCTTCATTCTACCTATATCCATTGTTGCCACACCTTAAAAATCAAGAACCCTCCTGCTGTCTATATCACCCATATATTGAGAGGTATAAATGCGTTGAGCGTGGAAATCAACAATGAACAGATGATACTCCTAAGCAGACGAGTCGCTATATCTCTTTCGGCAAAAGAACAGGCATTTATTCTTGGTCATGAACTTGGTCATCACCAGCAGGGCAATTTGGTAGGACATACAGTCAATGGTCTTGTCAATAGTTTGAAAGACAAATCTGAGATTTTCGGTCCGATGATTCAAGATGCAATAGAAGTACCATTAAAGCGATGGTGCCGTCGTTCTGAATATAATGCCGACCGGGCAGGACTTCTGTGTTGTAAGGATATTGAAACTGTAAAACAACTTTTCTTGAAAATTGGCATGATAGAAAGCAATACTGTTTTCCATCAATATAAAGAGACGAGTGATGACCATCCAATGCTTACCACTCGCCTAAAGGAACTAAATGATTACGCAACATCAATATAATCATATATGATAAGAAACAAGAAAATACTAACAGGATTAGATCATACTGCGTATGAGCATCCTTTCGACCAAAAGGCATTGGCTGCCCTTGAAGCCACACCTGGTTTGGATCTTGTGGGTAAATTCATCACCAAACACATGGTTGAGCGAGTTTACACAGTACAATACACGGGAAGCCATTTGCGAGTAACTAAGGACAGTTATCCCAAAATCTACGAGTATTTGGAATATGCTTGTAAGATTCTCGATGTGAAAAAAGTGCCAGAACTCTACATTGAATGGGGATATAATATCAATGCTTGCACTGTCGGTGCAGAGAACCCTATTATTGTCCTTAACTCGGGATTGATTGACCTTTGTGATGATGATGAGATTATGTTTGTCATTGGTCACGAGCTTGGTCACGTAAAGAGCAATCACATGCTTTACCACATGATGGCACAAGTTATCAATATCATCATTGGTATGGTGCCATTTGGTAGTATTGCAGCCGCCCCAGTTCAGTTTGCTCTCTTTTACTGGGATAGAATGTCTGAATTCACAGCGGATAGAGCAGGATTGTTGTGTTGTCAAAAACCGTCATGTGCAATAAAGGCATTGATGAAAATGGCAGGTCTTCCAATCTCTCAATATAAATCTATTAATGTAGAATCATTTATTCAACAAGCGAAAGATTTCAAACAATTGGATTTTGAGGGTATGAATAAACTCATAAAAACCATTTCTATTGCAGATGACACACACCCATGGACAGTAATGAGAGGTGCTCATTTTATTGAGTGGTTAGCTACTGGAGAGCCAAAGCAAATCATTGCTAATGGTAAAGTAAATATTTAATAATAACCAAAAGAAATATTGTCAAAGATAAGTGTTTGTCTTCTAATTGCTAAAATCAAACTCGTTAAATAAATAAAAATTTCAAATTATGCCTACAGCATCAACATTACAAGCAGAGAACTACGAACAAAAGTGTTTGTGTGTTCTCGTATTGGACACATCATATTCTATGGATGATGGTCCAATTGAAGAGTTAAACAATGGTCTTAAACGTTTTCAAGAAGAATTGTTGAAAGACAAAGTCACCAAGGATCGATTGGAGATTGCTATCGTTACTTTTGATAGCGATGTAAATACCGTGCAAGTTCCTGCTCTGTTGACAGATTTTGAAATGCCGACTCTAGTGACCAACGGTAGCACTTGTATGATAGATGGTATTAGAGAAGCCATAGATATCGTGGAAGACAGAAAACAATATTACAAGAGTCATGGAATCCCATATTATCGTCCATGGATTGTCATGATGACTGATGGCTATCCTGATTCCGACCAAGACGTTGAAGGTATGTCCACAAGAATTAAAAATGCACATAATAACAAGGAATTTGTCTTTATGGGTGTAGGTGTTGGAGATGCAATTTCTGAAGACACTTTGAAACAGCTCGCTCAGTCTGATTTTCCTCCAATGAAAATGCAGGCAGTAAAATTTTGCGAATTCTTCCAGTGGTTGAGCAATAGTATGTCAGGTGTATCTAACTCAAAGCCAGGAACTGATGTTTCTCTTCCTGACCCTGCAAAATGGTTAGATGACATGATCAAATAACTATAATGATATACCACTTTTATAAAATGTAAAACATAAAATATTTAACAACAAAAATAATAAAAATCATGAGTGACATCGTTAACACAACTGCTACTCAGCAGTACGAAGAGGAGAATTTTGAACAAAAATGTTTATGTGTTCTCGTACTTGACACTTCTGGCTCTATGAATGCAAATGGAGCTATTGATGAACTAAACAAAGGTCTTCAGACCTTCAAGGATGTAACAATGCAAGACAAGACAACTCGCGACAGACTCGAAGTTGCCATTGTATCTTTCAATTCAAAAGTTGAAGTGGTTCAAGAGGCTTCTATTTTACCAAATGTAGAAATGCCAACATTGGAGGCAAGTGGTCAAACCCAGCTTGTTGCAGCAATTGAAAAAGCCCAAGAAGTAGTTGAGCAAAGAAAGGACTACTACAAATCCAAAGGTATCCCTTATTATCGTCCATGGATTGTAGTCATGACCGATGGCGATCCTTATCCTACTGGTCAAGATATTGATGGCATTGCTGCCAAAGTACAGGATGATGCAGACAACAAGAAATATGTTTTCTTTATCATTGGTATTGGTAATGATGTACAAGATAGTACTTTGACTACTTTAGCAACGACACAATGCCCTGCAGTACGTATGGCTGAAGTAAAATTTGAAGAATTCTTCACATGGTTGTCAGCAAGTACACAGGCCGTTGTTACACCATCGCATGACAATAACAATCCGAATCCTACACCCACTCCTCCAGTTAGTCCATGGGGCGGTTTTGTGATAGGCACTAGTGTCTAATAGAAGTTCAATACATAAAAACGGTGCGAGTTTAACAAAAGACCCGCACCTTTATTAGAAATAGGCATGCATAAGAATAATTCATTAATAATATCAGCTGTTATTGCTACAACAGCAATCATAATAACTGCTATTACTCTTTTGTTTATATCAAAGGAAGAGTTTGTCCACACGATTTGTGTTGTTCTTTTGTCTCTTTCTGTGGTTGTATTGACCTTTTCTTTAATATTGCATAAAGGTATAATAAATCTTGAACTTAAAGTAAAAAATAAGAAAATTACTATGAATTCAGATGGAATACATATTATAGAGATTACTGAAATCGTTGAGGTAACAACTTCAGGGGATGTTAGAGATAATGTCGATAAAACAGATAGTACGAATACAGAAACTCGCCCTGAATCAGCATCTAGTGACCCTGCATCAACTATTGAAGTACAAGAAGTTACTAAACCCAAAGTTGCAATAACGACTAGACAGGTTGGAAATATCGTTCTTGTTGTCATAACTTCTGATTACAAGGATGCTGAGATTGTTTATAAGATTAATAATGACAAGAGTGTTGTTTATCAAAACGAGTTCAGTGTTTCTGAGAACTGCAAAATAACAGCCGTTGCAAAATGTAAGGGCGTAGCGTCTGATTATGTTGATGTTGTTATTGACTCTTTTGTTGTTGCAAAACCTTCTATTATTGCGGAAAATAAAATTGTGACAATAAATAGTTCAACCCCGAATAGCGATATTTACTATACTCTTGACGGTAAAGAACCCACAAGAAACTCAACCTTTTATAAGGGGGAGTTTACCATAAAAAAATCTTGTACGATAAAAGCTATAGCATATAGAGACAACTATAAAAGCAGCGATATTTGTACTGAGAACATAGTTGTGGTACTTACAAAGAAAGACAGGACAAGGCTTTTTACAAATGAGAAAAAAGTAATTGGAATATCGTATAGGGGTAATAGCCATATAAAAAGTGACACTCCCTGCCAAGACTGTCATATATTCTCGAAAATAAATGATAAATGGTCAATTGCTATAGTATCGGATGGCGCAGGTTCAGCAAAAAACTCTGATCAGGGTTCGCGTGCAGTATGTGCAGCATTTAAGTACTATATGGAGAAACTTATTCAAGAGAACGCTGTATTGCAGAATGGCCACATTTTAGACGAAAAGTCATGGGATATAGAATTTAAAGGCATGATACACCAATTCCATAGGGATCTCAAAGACAATATTGTTAAACCAGAGATTCCATTTGAAAGTTTAGCTGCCACAATTATTTTATTAATATATTCACGTGATGGCTATATGTTCGCTCATGTTGGTGATGGTCGAGCTGCCGTAAGAATTAATGGAGAATGGGAGACCATTCTAACTCCTCATAAAGGTTCTGAAGCTAATCAAACCATATTCTGTACGTCTCAATATTTGGGATTGGGCGAAAAGAGCCGTCCTAACTTAAAGATGTCAGGGATTTATGTCCCTGAAACAAGAGCTGTAGCTGAGCGAATTGATGGATTTGTGTTAATGAGTGATGGTTGTGAGAATGGTGCCTGGATTACGTATCAAAAGAGAAATCTTGAGAATGGAGATTTTATCGTTGAAGACGTCAATCTACCAAGAAAGGCTGTTTTGGACCAGTTCATTAATATATTAGGAAAAGAAATGTCACAACGAGAAGAAGCAACAGCGGACTTTATAACAGAGTATAACGATGCTTTTGAAAACGAACCTGATGACAAAACTATATTAATTGGACTTGTAGAATGATTGTATATACTGCCACAGGTGAACGGCTTACAATAAAAGATGTTCCTTTTAGCAAAGGTGGGGAAGGTGCCGTTTTTCAAATCCCAAGTAACCCGCAATATTGCGTTAAGATTTATCATCCAGAAAAGAGGAATGCAGATCGTAAGAGAAAGCTTGAATATATGGTGTTACACCCCCCATCTCCTCTAATAACAAAACAATATATAATTTGTTGGCCAATAAAAGTTATTTATGACCAAAGTAAACATTTTATAGGTTTTGTTATGCCAATGGCTTTCAAAGATTCTGTTTTATGTTATGAAATATGCAGAATGGGCATTGACAGAGAACTTGGAAGCATATGGGTTGATTGTTATAACAGAAGATCTCGATTAGGCCTGATCAATCGCCTAAAATTAATAGACAATATTGCGCTGCCCATAAATGCAATTCACTCCATGGGAAAGTATGTTCTAGTGGATTTTAAACCACAGAATATGCTTATCACTTCTGATGGACGTATTTCCATTATTGATCTTGACTCTGTTCAAATTAAGGATGGAACTCAGCAGTTTTTGTGCCCTGTTGCAACCCCTGAATACCTCCCCCCTGAATTGCAATATGATCAAAATCTTGGAAAGAAGCCTCTAGATGCATCATGCGATAGATTTGCTCTTGCGGTTATTTTTTATCAGATCTTATATGGATTGCATCCTTTTACGGTCACTGCACAAGATAATAGAATATCTGAGATTAGAGAACTTATAGCAAAAGGACTTTTCCCATTTGGAAGATACTCACATAAAATTAAAGTCGTTCCAGAACCACATCAACGGTATGAAATACTTCCTCCTGAAATAAAGAGTTTGTTTAGACATGCTTTTGATGCAATTCCTCAAGCAAGACCTACTGCTGAAAACTGGGGTGTTATTTTGTATGATTTTATAACAAAAGTCCAAAAATCAGTGAAATGACATTAGTTATGTAAGATGAGACTCAAAAGAAGTAATGGACAAGAGATACTAATTGAAGACACCCCCTTTGCGAAAGGAGGTGAAGGTTCTATTTATTATATCAAAACAAACCATTACAAAGAATCATGCGTTAAATTATTCCATCAAGGAAAGCTAAACTCCCGTAAAGCGAAGCTTGATTACATGATTTCACATCAACTGATGGCACCAACAAATTCTCAATATAGAATTTGTTGGCCATCAGAGTATGTGTATGACGGAACGAATTGTGTCGGCTTTGTTATGCCGTTAGCATTTCCAAATAGTTGGTCGCTTTATGAAATTTATTTAGATGATTCTAACGGTGTTTTTAAAAGGGATGAAAAAGCAGGTGTTGAAAACAGATATAAATTATTATATAACATCGCTCAAGCAATAAATATACTTCACCAATCAGGATATGTTCTTGTAGATTTTAAACTTCAAAACATATTATGCTCGAACACAGGGCAAATTTCTATGATTGATCTTGATTCTATTCAGATATGCGAAAATAGCAATTTGTTATATCCTGCAACAGCTTATACTATCGAATACTCATATCCTAAAGAAATAGGAAAGGTTGGTCATAACCAAATTATATCTAGCCAGTGGGATTGCTATAGTTTTTCGATTGTAGCCTATCAAACGCTATTGGGCATTCATCCTTTCACAGCATCTACAAACAAGACGACCACCTCAGGCGAAAACATATCAGGTCTGGCTGAATTAATGTCTAACAATCTATTTCCATTTGGTCCTCGAAAAGCTGATATATATACATATCCTCCCATTCAGAATTATTTTTATCTATTGCCAGAAGGCATAAAGACTTTGTTCGTTAGAACATTTGACCTATCCTCTAAATCTCCAAATATGACGGATTGGTTGTCTGAAATTTACAGTGTTGTAAATAACAAAAAAGCAGTAGAGAACCCTTTTAGAGCAACACCCAAACCACCAATTGTAATATTTGATATTCCTCAGAAGACTGCTGACGGGAAGTATTATGTTGTAAATTTTATATGCTCGTATTGTGATAGAATTGAATATGAAGGAAAAGCACTTCCATGCAACAAACCTTTGATTGTTAAAAATGATGTGCGAGAAATATTATTTATAGCATCTAACAACTATAAGAAAGGCATAAGCTATAAACTAATACTTCAGTCAAATTCTTTGTACTGCATTATATGTGGAAAGAAATTTGAAGATTCATCAGACATTTTCTGTACTAACTGCGGAACTAAAAGATTATGAAAAATATTCCTGACTATTTATATGCCACATCGTATTTTCAGCCATTTTCAATAGTTTTCAAATTTGACAAGCACACACTAACGGTTGAAAACTTTCCTCATAAATATAAAAAAGGGAAAATCTTATTGGAAATAGTTGATATAGAATCTAATTGTATATTCAAAGAGGAGGTCAGCTATACGAAACTAAATCAGGGAGTTCTTCTAAATCTATTAACGAACAATGTATATTTCATTAGGATTTACACGCCCACTGAGCATACGCTAGAATATAAAAGCCTCTTGTTTAGAAGTGACGTGCCTTTTTTTTACAATTCTGAAAAATGCCGTTTCTTAAAAACTATTGTATTTAAAGCTAATGTTGAATTTTATAACAAATTGCCAAGCCCAACATCCCATATTCCAAAAGAGCAAAGAATTCGAATTAGGAAATTTAGTGAGAATTTAACTCATGATTGCAAGTCTGAGTATGATAAGATATTGACAATCCATGATTGGATAACCGACAACATATATTATGATTATGACGCTTTGAAGAATCAAGAGAACAGAAAAAAATGCTCTGTAAAACCAATGGATGTTTTTGATACTAAACGCTCTATATGCCAAGGTATTACAAATCTGTCCATAGAAATGTTAAAAAGCGTCGGGGTACATTGTTTAGGCGTAGTGTGTTTTGCTTTAGGCATAGATACCCAGGGTGGATGGGAAAACCCAAGCAATATAAAGGCAGAATCTAATCACATCTTTACTGCCGCATTATGTAATAATCGTTGGATTCTCCTTGATGTTACATGGGATTGTGAGAACGAATATCGTAATGGAAAATTTATTAAGTCTAAAGGTCCTACATCTCACAAGTATTTCGACATGACGTTAGAGTTTTTATCCAATACGCATAGGTTGGACGTAGTGGACAATTAATCATATATTAGCTACTATAGGACACATTAAGTTATTCAACATAAAGTAAGAGTATTTGCGTATGAGGAATAAATTTGAGTACAACAACAGTTTGATGTGCTTCCTTAAGGCGAAATGGAGACATTCTAAGAACAGAAAGATATAATAATGATATTCAGAAAGATTTTTCATAGAAACGAGGATGGTGAACACAACTTTTGGATGAGTTATACAGACTTGATGTCTGGTTTTCTCGTTGTGTTTATCATTATAAGTGCTGTGATGTACAAAAATTATCAGGATAAGACACGGGAGTCTAACGCAAGTCTGAAAAACCTTATTGTGGAATACAAGGATGTCTTCTATTTGGATGACCCTAATATATCCGTAGAGTTCAACAGTGATAGGGGGAGCATAATACTCACTCATCATAATCCCCAAAAATATTTGTTTGCTTCTGGAAAAGACACAATGGAGGTGGTGTTAGAGAGATATTTGTACAACATTCGCAAACCACTTGTTGTTAAGACAATGGAGCTTTGGAAAGAGCATAACTATAAGAATGTAGAGTTGAGAATTGAGGGACATACCGATCCCAATGGGCTATATCGTGGAACAAAAAGGGGAAGTGATGAAAGTTTTCTTCAGAATTTAGATCTTTCATCTCGTAGAGCAAACAGGGTGTATAATTACATACTTGGAAATAAGAGCCTTACAGTAGAGCAAAGGGAGTTTGCAAAAAAGAATATGATTAGTGTAGGGTATTCATTTGCTCATCGTGTCCAACAAAATAATGTTGGCGACGAGAAGTTAGACCCTTCATCAAGAAGAATTGAATTTAGAATAATATCAAAATAACAGTATGAATTTCATTTGTAACAATATAAATTGGATAGTTATAGCAGCAGGACTTTTCATAAGTGTCTGTATTAGTATCTACTATAGAAAAACGAAGTCTCGACAGTTGTTGAATTATATTCCAACCGTCTGGACTTCACTTGGTATTTTGGGTACATTTGTTACCATTGTATATGTCTTGGGGGACGGAACAATGGTGTGGTCAGACATCAATGAGATGGTGAAGCGAATCAGCCCTGCTTTTGAGACCTCAATTATTGGTATTATAGGTGCTATATTAACATCTATCATAGCAAAAATGATTTATGCCAAAGAAGATAAAGATGATGTAGCGAACTATCAGAAAACATTTCCGTATCCACCAGAGCAATATATTGGCTATTTACATGGAGAAGCAACTGCCTTAAATAAGAAAATGGATGCAGTCACATCGTATAATAATAAGATATTAAAACAACTGGCAGACATTTTGGTTTCTTCTCAGAAGCATCATGATGCACTGATAGAAGAATCAAGAGCACAACGTTCTCTTGCGGAACGTATGATTAATGATTTCACGGATAATCTGAAGGATTTCTATTCCACCATGTACGAGGAAGAGAAATTGCACATGCAGGAATTGACAGAGCAGTATTTGAATGGGATTAACCAGATAATTACAAGTACGCATGGTACCATAAAGTCAAAATTTGAGACCCTGTTTACCGAGCACTCGAATGCTCTCAAGGCATTAATGGAAGATGAAAGCAAACAGTATGCACAGCTGTCAAAAGACATCAAAGAACAGATTTGCAATGATTCCCAGAAGATAGTAGAAAGCATAAACGAAACGAATAAGTCTCAGAAAGATGCTATTGATACTTTAATAGCAGACAACACGTCCTCGTTGAGTAAACTTTCAAAAGACATACAAGATGGAATTGCAGATGTTTCGAAAGGACAAGTCCAGTTGATGCAAAATATTACATCTGATGTCTGTCATAGTGTTGAGGAACTTGTATCTGAATTTAAGGTTCTAATTTCAGGATTGAAAGAGAATTTCGACACTCTTGCAAGTAATCTTCCAGAAGATATCAGAAAAGCCAAAGAAGAACTCTTAAATACCTTCACGGCACTAACTGAAAAACAATATGAAGAATTGTCAAACGAGAATAAGATATTCGTAAACAGTTTGCTTAAAAAGGTTGAGGAGTATAATAAAGACATTACAGTGAAGGCAAATGATAGTCAAGCAGAATGGTTGAATGCAGTTAATGCAGAGCTGCAAAGATTGCTTGACAGGGTTGACGATGACGTAAAGACTAACAGTAACATTCTTAAAGATACCACGAAAGAGATAAATGATAAGTTGGTAACAATAGTTGGAACACTGGGAACATCAACTAAAGATTATAACCAGCTGATAGGTCAACTAACCACTTTGGTAGCCGCACTCCAAAAAGAGACGAATGCAACCGAAGCTTACGCAAATAGCATTTCCTCAACAAACACTCAATTGTCTGCAATTCAGAAATTAATCTCAGATGTTATCAATAAGAATCTGCAGTTACGACAAGAACTTAGCCAGTGGAAACGAATCCACAAACAGGTGAAAGTTGATGTGAATAAGGGTGTTAAGGAATGCCCTAATTGCCATGCAGAAAATCCCATTGATGCAAATTATTGCAGAAAGTGTACGACTAGCTTTTGGGAATGTACTCCAAATAAATAAAAAGAGAGAAAGAGATGAAACAATGTCCAAAATGTTATGCTGAGAACCCATTAGACGCTAAGTTCTGTCGCAAATGTGGAAGTGATTTTAATGGTGGTTCTTTTGCTGATGACAGCAGCGATGTAAGACCCTATCACATAAGGCATCCAGAACTTAACCTATTGCCAGCATCTGATTCGGAATTCGAGAAACTGTTTTTCTGGTTTAATAAGCCTGAATATATTGAAAATCCATATAAAGCAGACAATAGTGACTATTTATATATTGTCAGAAGGGGAAAGATAGGTATTCTCTATTGGATTACGGAAAAACATTGGTATGGGAAACAGGAAATATATAGAAGAATCATACCGTGTAAATACGACCGCATAGAGAAGGCCGATGGTCATTTTGTCTGTCATAAAGGAACAAAAATCGAATATCGGGATATGAAAGGCAATATTTTAAGATAGAAATAGGAGAATAATTCAGTCTTTATGACTATTGAAAATATTCTATATCAAACATGAAGCAATGTCCAAAATGTAATACAGAGAATCCGAAGCAGGCAAGATTTTGCAGGCACTGTAGATACGAATTTCCTGAAGCAACCATTTCAGGAGGCTCGTTATCCCCAATTGTGCATATATGCAAGGTAAGGGAAGACAAGTATTGGATTGGAAGTATAATACACATTGACTGGCAGATAGACAATGCGAACATAGTTACAATTAATGGCTTTGATGTAACTTCGTTGGATGAGTATGAAATAAAGGTTGACAAAGCCATGACTGTAACTGTCAAGGCGGAAAATGATTACGATCAAATATCGAAGGATTTGCGTCTGTCTCCAAGACCTCTTCCTTCCATTCTATCGTTAGTGCCTTCTACATATCAAGTTCAGGCTGGTAATGAGATTAAATTAAAATGGGATGTAAGAAATGCGACAAGAATCACTTTGTCATCTTCAAAAGTTACAAAAGACGTTTCAAACAAGAATTACATCAAGATAAGTTTGGACAGAGATGAACAGCTGACTTTGACCGCTTATGCCGAAGATGATAATGTTTATGTGGACAAAACCGTTGATATAAGGGTTCTGTCACCAGTTGCAATTCATGGATTCTATGCCGACAAAGATGTTGTGGTTGAGTCTGACAAAGTCACGTTAAGGTGGAATGTTGAGAATGCGGATTCAATCATGATAGAACCCATCATGAAAGATGTGACGAGATTATCCTCATTTCAAGTGTCGCCGGCAAGAACTACAGAATACAGATTAGTAGCATCAAATATGATATCAAGAGCAGAAGCCTCTTTATCTGTTGGGGTAAGAACATTACCCAAAATTGACATTAACTTAGGCGAAACTTTTGCAAAAATGGAACTTCCTTCTTGTAATGTTGATTTGTCGTTTTTATCAGATAGCATCAAAGAGGCAGATGTTGATGTGTGGATGACAACAGTTCCGTCAAAAGCCATTGAAAAAAATATTTGGAAAGAAAAAATTTCGAGGAAATGGAAAGAAATAGCTTCGATATTTGGAAGACCAAAGCACTGACAGATTCCGCATTAGATCTATTGCCTTCATATAAGATGCAATTGACTGATGCGATGGTGATATTCTGCATAATGAATCTATCATCTTTAGTATGTAATGTTTATTTGCAGACCCAATCCGTTGGTGTGATGATGAACGCCCTGTCATTTATTGGCATTACAATTTCTGGTATAGCATTATGGCTATATATGAGATTTATGCCGATATTCATAAAGGCAGGAGATAAGACAGATTTCTATATAGGTGCTTTTTTGGAGTACTTGATAGTTACCATAGGGTTTTGCCCTCTATATTTATATCTGTTCGTAGAATTGAAATGGTTTATGCTAAATAAATATGGATGGGACTGCCTGTTCCTGTTTAATACATATACCAACTGGCTATTAGCAGGAATGGCTTTCGCAACAATAAGCTGTGTCTATTGGCTGATAGTCCATTTAATACAGAAAGAAAGTAAGATGTTTTATCTATTGGAAAAAAAGAAGAAAGAAATATATGAGCTTTGAAAAGTTACTTTGGAATATTGCTGGAGCAGAGGAATCCATATTAGAGAAATGCTCCACCGACCATAAAAAGTTCTCAGCCATAGGTGCCACCATCTTAATGACGGCATTTATTGCATTGTGTGCAGGAACATCTGCCGCATGGTATTTCAGTCAGAAAGGTACGGAGGAATCTGGTAACCTTTGGTGGTCATTGGCATTTGGATGTCTGTGGGCAACATTGATTTTCTGCATTGACAGAAGTCTCGTTATAACATTGAAGAAAGACCCGACGAAAGCAAAGCAAAAGTTTATCGTTCCTTTGTTATCTCGTGCGGCTTTGGCCATTGTCGTGGCTTTTATGGTTTCTATTCCTTTGGAATTGGTGATTTTTGAAGATTATATAGCAGCCAATGAAGAGAATTTCAATGCAAACCAAATTGCCATCTTAGGTAAGCAATTAAAAAGTAATAGCGGAGAAGATGTGTTGACTGGGCGTATCAGTTCTGCAGACTCAGCACTACACCGGCTGGGAAGAGCCTCTGAAAAGTTGGGAAAAGAAGTTGATAACATTCAGGCGCAAATAAACCGCCTTGAAGCAGAGAAAAAGAATCCTAACAGCACAGAATATAAAGCCGCAAAGAACCGACTTGACAATGCTCGTAGACAATACAATGACGCATCAGCTCAATATAATGCGGAGAACAGGAAGATGTACCCTTCATCTTCTCTGCTTAACACATATAATAGCCGAAAGAAGGCGGCATCTACAGCAATAGCATCTGCAAAAAAAGACATGGGAGTTGCAGCACAGGCATGGAGAAACAGTAAGCAGGCAGAAATTGACAAACTTATTCCCCAGCGTGATGCAAAGATTAACGAAAAGTCAGAGAAGGACAAAAGCTATAATACCACTTTGACCGGGCAACAGAATGACATTGCCAGAGCACAGAAAGCTGCAAGCGAGCGAGAAGTAAAGGAAGCCAGCAAGCAAGACAAATTATCGAGAGGGAACCACTTTATTCAGAACTTTCAGATACTTGAATATGCGGTATGGCAGAAAGATAAAGATGGGAACCTGACTGACAAAACTCAATTGATGTTCTTATGGCTGATACGTCTCCTCTTCTTTATCATTGAGATATTGCCAACGATTGTTAAGATAGTTTCTCCTATTGGCTCTTATGAGCGTATGGTACATGCAGAGGAACAAAGTTTACTGGAATATCTGGAATCAACTGAATATGATAACCAGATTAAATCTATCCATCGGCTTGCACTAAGTACTCAAAGTGAGTTACAGCAGGAGCAGCATGATCAAGAAGTCGCTTTGAAGAAAGAACTATTAGACAAAATCAAGCAGTCGCAATTGGAAGTTGCAACAGCAGCTATCGAGAAATGGAAGGAACAAGAACTTGCCAAGATAAACACTGTCTCTTCTACTTCATCCAGTGAAGAAGATGATGAGGAGGACGGTTCTGGTGTTCCCGTATAAAACATAAACGAATAAAACAATAAAGATATGAGTCGAGTAATACTATCAAAGCTGAATCCAGACGAGATCATCCATCCTGATGATAGTGCTGTAATCAAAAAAATGAATAAAATCCCAGGATTCAAGAGTTTCCTGAAAAAAACCATAGGTAATCTCCATCAAGCTTGGGCTAATGTCACATATACGGGCAATGGGTATGACATCACACCGGAAAGCAATCCGCAGGTGTATGGTCAGTTGTCGGAGGATTGCCGAATTTTAGGACTGAAGGATATTCCTTTCCTGTCTGTTGCATGGGGATATTTTATTTCCTCACGCTCAGTTGGTGGAGACAAACAACGTGTCATCTTATCTTCTGGTGCAATTGACCTGCTTCAGCCAGAAGAACTGGACTTCCTTTTAGGACATGAGATTGGTCACATACTATGTGGTCACATGCCTTATCACATGTTAGTGGAAACGCTATATGCTCCGTTATTTACGGATAACTCATCCGTTTCACTGATAGACTTAATCAAGCTCCCGATGCTGGAATGGTATCGCATCAGTCATTATTCAGCAGACAGAATGGGACTGTTAGCTTGTCAGGACATAAATGTTGCCCTACGAACAATGATTAAGATGTCGGGGCTTCCCAAGGATTGTTATGATAAAATCGATATAGATGCGTTTGTCAGTCAAGGGGACGACTTTGATTTTAATCACAATAACGCCATGGACAAGATTGTTAAGGTGTTCTCTATTATTTCAGCAAATTCTCCATGGTTGGTAGTCCGCTCAAAAAAGCTTCTTGAATGGTACAAGTCAGGCGAGTATCAGAAAATAGTCCAACGCCACTAATAACGGTCACTTGTGATACGAACATCATTCAGGGACTTCCAACAAGTTGCGCTGTTAAGTGTCAGCAGATTATCCTGCGTGACTACGGGTACGAGATTACAGAAAATGATTTGTGCATCATCGCCTCTGAAAATGGATGGTTCGTTCCTGAAAATGGAGTTCGTATGCAAGACAACGGTAAACTGTTGGGATGTTTTGGCGTAGAATATCAACATTCACAAGACAATAGTATCGCAGGATTAAAAAAGGTACTTCTGCTACAGCATCGTGTAATGGTAAACGTGAACAGGTCAAAACTGGTAGGAGGTCTATTAGACAAACATGACGAAGCCTGTCATGCTCTAATTGTGACGGATGTGGATGATGTCATCAACAATACCGTTTCGGTGATTGACCCTGCTAATGGAGATGTTAATCGCCATTACCCTCTTCATTGTTTTATCCATGCATGGAAAGATTCTGATTACTATATGTTGTCCACGGTGACTCCTGCACTATACCAATATGATCCGATTTCAAAAAAGATGGTAGAAATATAAACCTATAAAATAAATAATTATGTTATTCGGTAATAAGAAAAAAAGCAAGGGAATTGAAAGTTTCAATCCCGAATTATGCAAAATCGAAAAAAGCAAGAAAGAAAAGTTCCGTAAAGACGATGTCGCTATGGGATGTAGTGATGGATGCTGGGATGGATGTATAGGCTCATGCCGCCGTTTCCAACATTAAAGTTTTGAGCATTCATGACAAGTAGCCAGGAATGGAAAGACGGGCGTTGTAAGGATATTACGTTCATTGTTACGAAAGACTGCCAGTTAGCATGTAAATACTGCTATCTTGTGGGCAAGAATAACAATGAACGGATGTCCATTGAGACCGCAAAATCAACCGTTGACTACATTCTTGACCACGAGACTGATGAGCTTTTCAACTTTGAATCAGTCGTATTCAACTTCATTGGAGGAGAGCCATTCCTTGAAATAGATTTGATAGACCGGATTTGTGATTATCTGAAGATGCAGATGTATCTCAGAAAGCATCATTGGTTCGACTCTTATCGGTTTTCCATTACAACAAATGGAATCAACTACCACAGCAAGAAAGTTCAGGAGTTTATTCGTAAGAACAAAAAACATCTGAGTATTACCATAACGATTGATGGTACAAAGCGGAAGCATGACATAAATCGTATATGGAAATCGGAAAGAACAGATAATCAAACCGAAAAAGGTTCATACGATGCTGTAGTAAGAAACATTCCTCTTTGGTTGGAACAGTTCCCTGATGCAGCAACCAAAGTCACTATCAGCTCCCCAGATATACCATATATCTGTGAGAGTGTTCTTCACTTGTTCCATTTGGGCATTCATAATGTACATATCAATTGTGTATTTGAGGATGTTTGGCATGAAGGTGATGATATGCTGTTTGAGCAACAGATGAGGCAACTTGCTGATGCAATTATTGAGAACAGTCTATATGATGATTATATATGCACGTTGTTTGAACGGAGTATAGGTCATCCAATGGATGTTGAGAACAACAGGAACTGGTGTGGTGCCGGCTTAATGTTGGCAATAGATGCAAGAGGTGTATTTTACCCATGTACACGTTTTGCTCAGTATGCTCTCAGAGAAAAGCCGGCAAGAGCCATAGGAAATGTAAAGGAGGGCATAAACAAGAATATCGTTCGCCCGTTTTATAGTTTATCTCGAACATTACAATCAAACAAGGAATGTATAGAGTGTCTTGTTGCTTCTGGCTGCGCTTGGTGTCAGGGGGAGAATTATGACAGTGCAGATTCTCAAACCATATTCCAGCGATCGACAGCTATTTGTAAGATGCATAAGGCAAGAGTAAGAGCTAATGCCTATTATTGGAATAGAATTGATGATAATGAGGTGGAGAACCCTTCAATGCCGGTTAAAGTCAATAATCATTGCAATATTGATAAGGGCATAGAAGTTCCCCATACAATAATCGTTCTACTCTCTACCCAGTCTGTTTCATATTGTGTGGCAGACAACCCTACTACAGAAGAAGCGCTGATACCCTTGACCATACTGCGTGATATAATTGAACGGGCAAAAGATAATCAATGGTCTCTTCAATTTGTATATCCAAAGACATTGCTACCTGTTGATTATGAGACTTTAATAAATGGCATTCCGCACAAGAGTATTGTGCCGTTTGGCTCTTATATTGCAGGTGACGCCATCGTTATCAGCAGATGGGCAGACTTACAAGTCGAGAATAATAAAGGTTCATTCATTATTCTGCGTACTACGCTTAATGAATTTTATGAGAACGTGGGTGAACTGGAAAATATTTTGTGTGACATAAACAGGCTAAACATCATCTTTAGGGATGAACAGCATTTTGGCCAGTCGGATTCTGAGAAGTACCGTGATGCTTTGGGGCGATTAACATTTCAAATATTGAAATGTTTGGAAAAGGGGAAAAAGGTTGAAGTAAACCTAATAACTGACCGACTTTCATTGGATGAAATGGATAATTGCGATGCTGGTTGGCAGTCTGTAACATTGGCACCAAACGGCTATTATTATATCTGCCCAAGTTTTTACAATGACAATCCATCGGAGAGCTGTGGACATATCTCACAAGGTCTCGATATAAAGAATCCCTTGCTTTATAAGTTGAATCATTCTCCGTTATGTTCGGAATGTGGGGCTTTCCACTGCCCAAGATGTGTTTATCTTAATAAGAAGAAAACACTGGAAGTTAATATTCCATCATACGAGCAATGCCTAAAGGCCGAGATTGAATTAGAAGCTACAAACTTATTCTACGAACAATGGCAGAACAAAAGATTTTCTTAGGGAATATTTCAAAATCAGAAGCAGCTGACATTGAGCCAAAGATTGAACGATTGGCAGGTTTGGAAGAGCTGTTGATGATAGTTGAGAATGACGAGCTGGCAACCTGTGTTATTAAAGAGATAGAATGTTTAAAAGCGGAATGTATGTCGTGGTGGGTGCAGATTTCTACACAATATCATTGGAATACAGAGAAAACTGATACATGGGAAATAGATTTCTCCAACGATAAGGTGTGGCTTATTAAACCCAAAATGCAAGATTGATGATAGTTTTGAAATGGATTTTTCTTCTATTATTTCAGAACGTAAAATGAATAATATATGAAAATGAATTTCTTAAACTCCTCTTACCTCTTCAACAATGCGGATGCTTATATCGACCGCGTTGCACAGAGATTTATCAACGACTTCAGGTATAAAGGCTATGAGGTTGATGGTGTCAAGTTGCCCTCGGGCGAATGGGATATATCGCTGAAGAAAGGCAATCTCTTCCAGGCAGTCCTTGGTATGCAAACAGCCTTGAAGGTGAAAATATCATCGACATCACCACATGCCTTAGTAAAAATGAGTATAGGCTTATTCGGACAGCAGGCAATACCTACAATCCTGACTGTAGCTGTTTGGTGGCCCATTGCCATCTGTCAGGTGGCAGGACTTGTCAAACAGTACAAGATGGATCAAGAGGTTTTGACATCCATCGTGCATGGATTCAATGTTGCCGCTGGTCATACCGTAAGCTATACGGCAATAAATTGAGATTATGCTTAAACGCAGACTTAGGAATTACGACATTAATGACATTAAGCATCCTGAGGATAGCGAGATACTTGACGGATTGAACAAGATACCGCTTTTCAAGGGATTCTTGAATAACACCATTGTGCCAATACGAGAGGCATATAACGAGGTGGAATCATACGGTGACGGGTGGAATGTCACACAACAGAGTTCACCTCAAATATACAAGAAATTACAGGAGGCTTGTGATATTCTTGGTATCAAGAAAGTGCCTAAACTCACCTCAGAATGGTTCTATGCCCCCTCATCCTTTTCGGCAGGGAATGAGAAGTTCAGAATAGTCATTTCATCTGGGGCAATAGACCTGTTTGAAGATGAAGAACTGATATTTTTCATTGGTCATGAGTTAGGACACTATATTTGCGGTCACAAACCTTATCAGATGCTTTTGGAAGCTTTGTATATGCCATTCATAGACAATGCTTCGGTAAAAGTATGGTCAACCATCGTAAAAGTTCCTTTGCTCGACTGGTACAGAAAATCTGATTTCACTGCGGACAGGGTTGGACTGTTGTGTTGTCAAGACATAGATGTTGCACTGAGAGTCATGATTAAGAGGGCCGGTCTCCCAAAGAAATACTATAACCAGATAAATACCAAGGCTTTTTTGCAACAAGCAATAGATTTTGAGACACAGCATGTTGGCAATCTGGATAAAATAGCCAAGACCTTGTCACTACGTTCCTGCGAGTTCCCCTGGATGGTGCAAAGAGCTATACGCCTATATGAATGGTATCATTCTGGCGACTATCAAAGATTTATAAACAAAAACAAGCAATTGATATGATAACGGGACAGTACATAAACACTGGTAACATCCCTGTGATGTCCATTTTGAACTACAACCGCATACGTGATGAAAAGAAACGTGAGGCAATAAAGGCAATGGGAATGAGTGCCTGTCAGGCCGGATGCATGAGCAGGGGTTGCTGCTCCAAATGTCATGGTGGCGGTCACAAATAACAGCTGCATGTAGGATGCATATAACGACTTCCTCTGGACATGACTACTTCTACCTCAAACAGACAAATGAAATCGTTGACTCTGGACCTGACGATGATTTGTTTGCTTGGGAGTTTGAACCTTTGTCATATTTCACTGCATTACCCAATGTCGATACTTTCATCATCTGCATAACAGAACAGTGCAATTTGCGTTGTTCGTATTGCTGTTATTCCGGCAATTATAAGAATAACAGAAGTCATAATACCTCATCTATGTCAAGACAGGACATTGACGAGGTTTTCGCATTTATTAAAAGAATTGTCGGAAAGAGGGAACTGAAACTGGCGTTCTATGGTGGTGAGCCTTTGCTACAATCCGACTTGTTGCGTTATGCCATAGATAAAGCACATGCATTGTGGGGAGATAGAATCTCTATTTCCGTTTCTTCGAATGCAACACTTTTAACCCCTGCATTAATAGACTGGCTTTTTGACAATAAGGTACGTATTGACATCTCCATTGACGGACATAAAAAGGTACATGACAGACAGCGTAGATACAGTAATGGAAATGGTACATTTGAAAAGGTCTATAAGGTCTTGTCTTATATCAGAGCACATCATCCAACTCATTTGCAGGATGACGTGCTGATTCTAATGACGTTGGCAGAGTTAGACGACCTTATTGAGATAAGTATTAACTGGCATGAAGATTCCCTTTTGAGGGATATTATCCCTACAAAAATTTCGAGTATATCGCCAAACTTCAGATTAGGTGTTGAAAGGTCGAACTATGAAGTTTTGGCAAATAAATACCTTTCTCTGTTGAATATCTATGAATCACATAGGGAGTTGAATGTATTGAAGGTTTTCCTTGAACAATGTATTGCCTATTGGATTAACAGACCAATTATTGATGTAGGAAGTGCGGTACCCATGGCTACATGCCTCCCCCTAAATAATAAATTGTATATCGACTCGCACTTAGATATTGGCGTTTGTGAGAAGATTGCTGATAAATATCGTATTGGCAACGTAAAATCGGGAATCAATTGGGAGGTTGCCAATTCACAGGTTAAAGAGTACTATCAGAAAAGGGTTCAAAGATGCCGGTTTTGCCCAGCAATCAGAATGTGCAATATGTGTTTTACTGCAATAGAATACAGCGATGATGAGTGGGATGTTTTATGCCACAATGAGAAGATATATACGCAAGTATGTTTTAGGCTGTTTTGTGAAATGGCAGAAAGAGGGTTGCTGCAATGAAAGAGTTTCCTGATTTGAAAACAGGTCGGTGTCATCTGGTTCAGACCACATTGGATGATGCCGAAGCAATATTTGAAACAGTTAATACTCTGGAGTGTCAGATGAATATGCCTGAATTCTATTCTGCGTTCCATCATAAAAAAGGAATAACACATTTCATACAGGTCTTTTCCGATTATTGGCGGTTGGGTAGTGGTATGTTATGGTCTATTAAAACTCCATCAGACATGGTTGGGTTTGTGGGTATCATGGATATCCCAGATATGGCGACATTGTTCTATGCCACACATCCTGAACATCGAAATAAAGGATATATGAAGGAATGTGTTATGTGTTGTCTTGAATACTTCAGAAAGCAATACGTAGATACTTCAATCCATAGTGTAGTATTCGAAGACAATCTCCCCTCATTGAAAATACTTTCAAATACGGCAGTCAAGATAGATTTAAGACAAAGGAACAATCCATAAATATGTAGTATATGAAAAAGAAAATAGGCATTCCTGGTTTATCCTTCTCCTTAAAAAGGGCATTAGGCATCACCCAATTCAAACAAAAAGTGTCTCGTGAGACAGGTGTTCCTTTTACCCGAAGTGGCATTGAGAGGAAAATTGGGAATACAATATTGAAATTATTATTGGGTAATAAAAAACAATAAAGATATGAGCTGGAACGATTTATCAGACAGACAAAAAGAGTTAGACAGAGCCATTGAGCAATGTGGAGTCAAATTAGATGATTCAAAAGCATGTTTGGCTAAGGTGATACGAGCAATCGGTGCAAGCGCAGCAGAATCGTCATACGTTAAGAGCCGAATAGACTTGCGTTTAAGAACTCAAGCAGCACTTGGTAAGGCTGATGATTTGATCGCAAAAACTGAAGCCATGCTTGAACAATTTGAAAAAG